>Ga0224534_1000061_pt1 | contig 70152 bp, 66 predicted proteins | sample 714E12024metaG_FD_172012 | JGI IMG/M metagenome (GOLD analysis project Ga0224534, IMG submission 172012) | Peat soil microbial communities from Stordalen Mire, Sweden - 717 E1 20-24 | ecosystem: Environmental > Terrestrial > Soil > Wetlands > Peat | place: Sweden: Norrbotten County, Stordalen... | reverse complement strand
CGATTTACTACCACTCGGACAAGGCCAGTCTGATTCCGCTTCCAGAAATGAAGATGATTCCACTGGGCTCCAAAGTTCGTGTCTCCGGGGTTTGCGTCGAACTGAGTTCCAATTCATGGAACGGCCCAGTGCCCTTCGACATTCTGCTGCGTACCTTCGACGATATGGTGGCGGTCGCCCGGCCCTCGGTGCTGAACATTCGCAACCTTATCCTCGTCGTCTGCGTGCTGCTCCTGGTTGTCTTCGCAGTGCTGACCAGGGGCTGGATCCTCGAACACAAGGTGCGCCGCCAAACCGCCGCATTGGCCGCCCTTGAACAGCGGCGCAGCCGCATCCTCGAGGACATCAACGGCTCCCGGCCGCTCGCCGAGATCATCGAAGAAATCGCGGAACTGGTCTCCTTCAAGTTGAATGGCGCGCCCTGCTGGTGCCAGATCGCCGATGGAGCGCGGCTGGGAAACTGCCCGCCGGATCTCACTGCCTTGCGCATCGTCCACGAGGAGATTACTGCCCGTTCCGGCAAGCCCCTGGGCACGCTCTTCGCCGCGCCCGACCCACTCGCCAAACCCGGCGCCAACGAGTCGGAGGCGCTCTCCATGGGCGCTGGACTGGCCACCCTGGCCATCGAAACCCGCCGCCTCTACTCCGATCTGCGCCACCGCTCGGACTTCGACCTGCTCACAGACGTGCATAACCGTTTCTCGCTGGACAAGTATCTGGATCGGCAAATTGACGAGGCGCGCCGGAATGCCGGCATCTTTGGGCTGATCTACATCGACCTCGATGAGTTCAAGCAGGTGAATGACCTCTATGGCCACCAGGTCGGCGACCTTTATCTGCAGGAGGTCGCGCTGCGCATGAAGCAGCAGCTTCGCGGCGGCGACACGCTGGCCCGGCTCGGCGGCGACGAATTTGCTGTGCTTCTGCCTCTGGTTCGCAACCGCGCCAAGGTCGAGGAGATCGCTCAGCGCCTCGAGCGCAGCTTCGACGAGCCCTTTGCCGTAGAGGGGTTTGTCCTGCATGGCTCGGCCAGCGTGGGCATTTCCGTCTACCCGGAGGACGCCCTCACCAAAGACGGCCTGTTGAGCGCCGCGGACGCCGCCATGTACAAGACAAAAAACACTAAAAAACAAAGCGGGCAAGCCCCGGCCGGCAACCAAAACCCCGATCTTACTCCCGAAGATCGAGCATAAGAAAGGCCCGGCTTGCGCCGGGCCTCTCATGCTGACTAATAAAGAAAAGGAACGCCTGAACGGCTAGTTCACTCGGCCGCCATCTCCTCGGCCTCGCCCTCTTGCCGCATCAGTTCCAGTTCGCGCTCGGCGGCCTCGATCTCCGCACTGACCTCCTGCTGCACGCGGGCCGCCGCTTCCTCCAGCTCCGGCGAGAGCTGGACGTTGCGGTAGTACTCCAGGCCCGTGCCGGCGGGGATCAGCCGTCCCACGATCACGTTCTCCTTCAACCCGCGCAGGTTGTCCACCGCACCGTTGATGCTGGCCTCGGTGAGCACACGCGTCGTCTCCTGGAAGCTGGCCGCGGAGATGAAGCTGTCGGTCGAAAGCGACGCCTTGGTGATCCCCAGCAACAGTGGACGCCCGATCGCCGGACGGCCTCCATTTGCGAGCACCCGCTCGTTCTCCTCGCGGAAGCGGAACCGGTCCACCTGCTGCTCCAACAAGAAATTGGTATCGCCCACTTCGTCGATCCTGACCCAGCGCAGCATCTGCCGCACAATCACCTCGATGTGCTTGTCGCTGATGGCCACGCCCTGCAGCCTGTAAACCTCCTGAATCTCGTTCACCAGGTAAGACTGCAGCTCCTTTTCGCCCAGCACCGCCAGAATGTCGTGCGGATTCAGCGGCCCATCCATCAGCGGTTCGCCGGCGCGCAGCCGCTCGCCCTCCTGCACGTTCACGTGGATACCGCGCGGCACCGAGTATTCCTTCTCGTCGCCGTTGTCCGCGGTCACGTATATCTTGCGCTGGCCCTTTGCGACCTCGCCGAAGCGAACCACGCCATCGATCTCGCTGATGATCGCCGTCTCATGCGGCTTGCGCGCCTCGAACAGCTCCACCACGCGCGGCAGGCCGCCCGTGATGTCCTTGGTGCGCGTGCTCTCCTTGGGAATCTTGGCCAGCACGTCGCCCGGTCCCACATCTTCGCCATCCTGAATCATCAGGTGAGCGCCACGCGGCAGCAGATAGCGCTTGCTGCTTTTCGCGTTCTTCACCACGAACGCCGGCTGCCGCTTCTCGTCGGGAGCGTCGGCCACCACCCAGCGCGAGAGGCCGGTCACTTCGTCCACCTCTTCGTTCAGCGTGATGCCTTCCTGCAGATCCTTGAACTGCACCGTGCCGCCGATCTCGGTAAGAATGGCGTACGTGTACGGATCCCACTCGGCCAGCAACTGGCCCAGCTTCACGTGCTCGCCGTCCTTCGTCTTGAGGCGCGCCCCGTATACCACCTGGTAGCGCTCCTTCTCGCGGCCGCGGTCGTCCACCACAGCTATCGAACCCGACCGGTTCATGGCCACCAGCGTTCCGTCCTTGCTCTCCACCGTATTCAGGTTGATGAAGCGCACAAAGCCGTTGTTCTTGGCGTCCAGGCGCGATTTGTCTGACACGCGGCTGGCCGTGCCGCCCACGTGGAACGTACGCATGGTCAGCTGCGTGCCCGGCTCGCCGATGGACTGCGCCGCAATCACGCCGCAGGTCTCGCCCAGTTCCACCATGCGCCCCGAGCCCAGGTTGCGCCCGTAGCACAGCGCGCATACGCCGCGCCGCGACTCGCAGGTCAGCACCGAGCGGATCTTCACCTTCTCCTTGCCCGCTGCCTGAATCGCCGAAGCGATATCCTCATCGATGCCCTGGTTCACATCCACCACCACGTTGCCGTCGTAGTCCTTGATGCGCTCCAGCGATACGCGGCCGATGATGCGGTCGCGCAACTCCTCGATGATCTCGCCCGACTCCACGATCGATCCCACGTAAATGCCTTCCACCGTGCCGCAGTCGTACTCGGTCACGATTACATCCTGCGCCACGTCCACAAGCCGCCGCGTCAGGTAGCCGGAGTCGGCCGTCTTCAAAGCCGTATCCGCCAGCCCCTTGCGCGCGCCGTGCGTAGAGATGAAGTATTCCAGCACCGTCAGCCCCTCGCGGAAGTTCGCCGTGATGGGCGTCTCGATCACTTCGCCCGAAGGCTTGGCCATCAGTCCGCGCATGCCCGAAAGCTGGCGAATCTGCTGCTTCGAACCACGCGCGCCCGAGTCGGCCATGATGTAAATCGGGTTCATGGCTCCCTCTTCGTCCGCCCTCTTCATGTTGCCGAACATCTCGTCGGCCACCTTATCGGTCACCGCCGACCACATCTGGATCACCTTGTTCGAGCGCTCGCCGTTGGTAATCGCGCCGTCCATGTATTGCTTCTGGACCTCGATCACCTTCTTGTCGGCTTCGTCCACAACCGTGTACTTGCTATCCGGAATCACCATGTCGTCCAGGCCCACCGACAGCCCGGAGCGCGTGGCGTACTGGAAGCCCAGATCCTTGATGCGGTCCAGCATCCCCACCGTCACTTCCAGACCCAGGTTCTGGTTGCAGTAGTTCACCAGTTGACCGATGCCCTTCTTCTTCAACAGGCCATTGATGAACGGCATGCCCGAAGGCAGCGCGTCGTTCAGAATCACGCGGCCCACCGTGGTCGAAATGTACTCCTTGTTGAAGTCCACCGCCTCTGTATGCGTCAGATCCTGGTCGTCATAGGCCGTGGTCATGTCCAGCACCTTGCCCGTATAGCGCAGCCGGATCGGTGAGAGCGTCTCCACTTCCTTGGCTTCCAGCGCCATCAGAATCTCTTCGGTGTTGGCAAACACGCGTCCTTCGCCCTTGCCGCCCTTCTTGGCCTTGGTCAGGTAATAGAGCCCCAGCACCATGTCCTGCGTCGGCACTGTGATCGGCTGGCCGGAGGCCGGCGAAAGAATGTTGTGCGAAGCCAGCATCAGCACACTGGCTTCGATCTGCGCCTCGGGCGACAGAGGAATATGCACCGCCATCTGGTCGCCGTCGAAATCGGCGTTGAACGCTGTGCACACCAGCGGGTGAATCTTGATCGCCTTGCCCTCCACCAGCACCGGCTCAAACGCCTGAATCCCCAGCCTGTGCAGCGTAGGAGCGCGATTCAGCAGCACCGGGTGGTCCTTGATCACTTCCTCAAGAATGTCCCACACCACCGGCTCCTGCATCTCCACCATCTCCTTAGCCTGCTTGATGGTCGTGCAGTGGCCCGTCTGTTCCAGCCGGTGATAGATGAACGGCTTGAACAGCTCCAGCGCCATCTTCTTCGGCAACCCGCACTGGTGCAATTTCAATTCCGGACCCACCACGATCACCGAACGGCCCGAGTAGTCCACGCGCTTGCCCAGCAGGTTCTGCCGGAAACGGCCCTGCTTGCCCTTGAGCGTATCGGACAGAGACTTGAGCGGCCGGTTGTTCGCCCCACGCAGTACCCTGCCGCGGCGGCCGTTGTCGAACAGTGCGTCAACCGCTTCCTGCAGCATGCGCTTCTCGTTGCGCACGATCACTTCCGGCGCGTGCAGGTCCATCAGCTTCTTCAACCGGTTGTTGCGGTTGATGACGCGGCGATAAAGATCGTTCAAATCGGAGGTCGCAAAGCGTCCGCCATCCAGCGGCACCAGCGGGCGCAGCTCCGGTGGAATCACCGGCAGCACGTCCAGAATCATCCACTGCGGCTTGTTGCTGCTCTTGCGGAAGGCCTCCACGACCTTCAGCCGCTTGGCGTACTTGATCTTCTTTTGCGCGGAGGTCTCGGTCTTCATCCGCTCCCGCAGCTCAATGCCCAGCTCGTCGATCTGCACCCGCTTGAGCATCTCCTTGATCGCCTCCGCGCCCATCATGGCCTTGAAGCCGGAGGGCCGGAACTGCTGGTCGAGTTCGCGGAACTTGGTTTCGTCCTTGATGATCTCGCGTTCCTTCACCGGCGCGTCGCCAGCATCGACCACGACGTACGATTCGAAGTAGAGAATGCTCTCCAGATCGCGCAGAGAAATGTCCAGCAGGTGCCCGATCCTCGACGGCAGGCCCTTGAAGAACCACACATGCGAGCAGGGCGAAGCCAGCTCGATGTGCCCCATGCGCTCGCGGCGCACTTTGCTCACCGTCACTTCCACGCCGCACTTGTCGCAGATCACGCCGCGGTGCTTCATGCGCTTGTACTTGCCGCACAGGCACTCCCAGTCGGTCACCGGTCCAAAGATGCGGGCGCAGAACAATCCGTCGCGCTCCGGCTTGAAGGTGCGGTAGTTGATGGTCTCGGGCTTGGTGACCTCGCCATGCGACCAACTGCGGATCTTCTCCGGCGATGCCAGCATGATGCGGATAGCGTCGAAGTCGGTAATCGGTCCAGAAAGCTCAAACGGGTTCGAACGGAACAAGGCGACCCTCCTTGGCGGGCCTTTCGGCGCCTGCCTCGGCTTTTCCCGGGATTCTTTATGGGTCCTTCCTTCCCGGGGAGCGGCGTTTGCCGCTTTCAAGAAGGACCCTGAACGTCAGCTTCTAGCTACTAGCTTCTCAGTCGGCCACCGCCGCCACTTCCGGCGCGGGCAACTTCTTGATGAGGTCCGCGCGCTTGATCAACTCCACGTCCAGGCACAGCGACTGCAATTCGCGGATCAGCACGTTGAACGACTCCGGCACGCCCGGCTCGATCGCCGCCTCGCCCTTCACGATGGCCTCGTAAATCTTGGTGCGGCCATACACATCGTCGGACTTCGCCGTCAGCAGTTCCTGCAGGATGTATGCCGCGCCATAAGCCTCCAGCGCCCACACTTCCATCTCGCCGAAGCGCTGCCCGCCGAACTGCGCCTTGCCGCCCAGCGGCTGTTGCGTAATCAGCGAGTACGGCCCGATCGACCGCGCGTGAATCTTGTCATCCACCAGATGCGACAGCTTGAGCATGTAGATGTAGCCCACCGTCACCGGCTGCTCGAACTGCTCGCCCGTCATGCCGTCGTACAGAGCCGTCTTGCCCGATGAAGGCAAACCGGCCGAAGCCAGCAGCGCCTTGATCTCATCCTCCCGCGCGCCGTCGAAGACCGCTGTCCCGAACCAGATGCCGTGCTCCATGCCGGCTCCCACGCGCAGCAGCATCTCGTCGTCCAGCTCCAGCAACTGGCGCAGCGTTGCGGTTCCGGCGAACTCTTTCTTCATCAGTTCGCGCGTGTACTTGGCATCGGTGTTGGCGCGAATAAGATCGGCAATCTTCTTGCCCAGCACATGCGCGGCCCAGCCCAGGTGCGTCTCCAGAATCTGGCCCACGTTCATGCGCGAAGGCACGCCGAGCGGGTTCAGCACGATCTCCACGGGGGTTCCATCGGGCAGATACGGCATGTCTTCTTCCGGCAGAATGCGCGCAATCACGCCCTTGTTGCCGTGGCGGCCGGCCATCTTGTCGCCCACGCTCAGCTTGCGCTTCATGGCCACGTACACCTTCACCAGCTTGATCACGCCCGGAGGCAGCTCGTCGCCCTTCTGCAGCTTGGCCACCTTCTCGTTGGTGATCTTGCGCAGCACTTCGATCTGCCGCGAAGTCATCTCCTCAATCTCGTCGATCTGCTCGTTGACGCGGGGATCCTTGTCGGCGTAGCGGATGCGCTTGAGATTCTTGGTGGAGATGCGCTCGATGGTATCGCGGTCCAGGATCGCCGCCTTCACCAGCAAGCGCTTGTTGGTCCGCTCGTCGTGCAGGTCGGACAGCACTTCCTTGCCGCCCAGGATGCCTTCCAGGCGCTTGAGCCGCTCATCGGTCAGAATGCGAATCTCGTCGCCCAGGTTCTTTTCGAGCTTGGCAACGTACTCGCCCTCGATCAGCTTGGCGCGCTCATCCTTCTCCTGGCCCTTGCGGCTGAAGATGCGCACGTCCACCACCGTGCCCTCGATGCCCGGAGGGCAGGTCAGCGAGGCGTCGCGCACATCGCCGGCCTTTTCGCCGAAGATGGCCCGCAGCAACTTCTCTTCCGGAGTCAGTTGAGTCTCGCCCTTGGGAGTCACCTTGCCCACCAGAATGTCGCCGTGCTTGATCTGAGCGCCGATGCGGATGACGCCGCTCTCGTCCAGGTCGCGCAGCGCATGTTCGCTCACGTTGGGAATGTCGCGCGTGATCTCCTCGGGACCCAGCTTCGTGTCCCGGCCCTCGATCTCGAACTCCTCGATGTGCACCGAGGTGTAGTAGTCCTCGCGCACCAGCCTCTCGCTGATCAGGATCGCGTCCTCAAAGTTGTACCCGCGCCAGGGCATGAAGGCCACCAGCACGTTGCGTCCCAGCGCCAGCTCGCCCTGTTCGGTGCAAGGCCCGTCGGCGATCACCTGGTCCTTGATCACGCGGTCGCCCTCGCGGACGACGGGCTTTTGATTGATGCAGGTGTTCTGGTTCGACCGCTTGAACTTGATGAGCGTGTAGATGTCGGAGCCCACCTCGCGCGAGAGCTGCGTGGGATGATGCTCGCCCTCCACGCGCACGATAATGCGCTGGGAGTCCACCGAGTCCACCACGCCGTTGCGCCGCGCCAGGATCACGGCTCCGGAGTCGCGTGCCGTCACGCCCTCCATGCCCGTGCCCACCAAGGGAGCCTCGGCCACCAGCAGCGGGACGCTCTGGCGCTGCATGTTGGCGCCCATCAGCGCGCGGTTGGCGTCGTCGTGCTCCAGGAACGGCACCAGCGACGCGGCCACTGAAACAAGCTGTTTCGGGCTCACGTCGATGTAGTCCACATCGGCCCGGTTCACCAGCACAAAGTTCCCCTGCCGGCGCGCGTTCACCAGGTCCTCGGTGATCTCGCCCTTGTCGTTGAATTCGATGTTCGCCTGGGCGATGGTGTGCTTGTCCTCTTCCCATGCCGACAGGTAGAAGCTGAACGGAATAGGTTCGATCTGCCGCTTGCCCGCCTTCTTCAGCGATGCATTCAGCCGCCCGGCCTCTTCCTTCTCGATGTGATCGCCCACGCGCAGGCCGCTCTCGCCGGCGTTGGCAATCTCCACGTAGTCCAGAATCCGCGAGTCCTTCACCTTGCGATAGGGCGACTCGATGAATCCATACTCGTTGATCCGCGCAAAGCAGCTCAGCGAGCTGATCAGCCCGATGTTCGGACCTTCCGGCGTTTCGATCGGACAGATGCGGCCGTAGTGCGTCGGGTGCACGTCGCGCACCTCAAAGCCCGCGCGCTCGCGCGACAACCCGCCCGGCCCAAGCGCCGACAGGCGCCTCTTGTGCGTGATCTCCGACAGCGGATTGGTCTGGTCCATGAACTGCGAAAGCTGGCTCGATCCGAAGAACTCGCGAATCGCCGCCATCACCGGCTTGGCGTTGATCAGGTCGTGCGGCATGGCCGTCGAAAGCTCCTGATACACGCTCATCTTTTCCTTGATAGCCCGCTCCATGCGCACCAGTCCGATGCGGAACTGATTCTCCATCAGCTCGCCCACCGCGCGCACGCGCCGGTTGCCCAGGTGATCAATATCGTCCACCATGCCGATGTTCCTGCGCAGCTTCAGCAGGTAGCGGATGGTCGCGTAAAAATCCTCCGGCGTCAGCGTGCGATGGTTCAGGTGCGTCGCATCCTGGTTCTCATACAGCTTGATGTTGAACTTCAGCCTGCCCACGCGCGAAAAATCGTACTTGCGCGCGTCGAAGAACATGCCCTCAAACAGCGCCGTGGCCGTATCCAGCGTCGGCGGATCCCCCGGCCGCAGCTTGCGGTAAATCTCGATCAGCGCCTCTTCCGGCTTGCGCACCGAGTCCCGCTTCAGCGTGTTGGTGATGATGTTGCCCATGTCGTCGCGCTCCGGGAAGAACACCTCGAAGCTCGATGCGCCGCTTGAAAGCACCTTGTGCAGCCGGTCGGCGGTCAACTCCACGTTGGCCTCCACCACCACTTCACCGGTGGCCAGATCCACCACATCCGCCGCGGTCAGCGCTCCGTCCAGCTCGGCCGCCTCCACTTCGATCCGGTCGATAGCCGCCGCCCGCAGCGCCTTCAGCGTGTGCGGCGTGATCTTGCGGCCGGTGTGCGCGATCTCCTCGCCGTTATGCACCACACCGCGCGCCGGCTTGGCGCCCACCAGGTGCGTGTTCGCCTTCACATCCGGCGTCACCGCCCAGTGCAGCTTGCCGTCGGCAATGTGCAGCCGGTCCACGGTGTAGAAAGTCTTGAGAATCTCCTCGTCCGAGCGCAGGCCCAGCGCGCGCAGAAAGATCGTGCCCAGAAACTTGCGCTTGCGGTCGATGCGCACGTAGAGCGTGTTCTTCTGGTCGTACTCGAACTCCACCCACGAACCGCGATAGGGAATGATCTTGCCCAGGAAGTAGGTTCGATTGTTCGCCGTCTCGAAGAAGACGCCCGGCGAGCGATGCAACTGCGACACGATCACGCGCTCGGTCCCGTTCACGATGAAGGTCCCATTCGGCGTCATCAGCGGAATGTCGCCGAAAAACACCTCCTGCTCCTTGATGTCCTTGACGCTCTTGTTGCCGGTCTCGGGGTCCTTCTCATAAATCGTCAGACGCACCGTCACCTTCAACGGCGCGGAGAAGGTCATGCCCCGCTCCTCGCACTCCTGCTGGTCGTACTTCAACTGCAGGCTCACCGGGTCGCCGCACTTGTTGCAGAAATCGGGCGTGTTCTTGTTGTACGTTCCGCACTTCTGGCAAAGCACATCCCCTGGAAGGAACGGATCGGTAATCACCATCGACCCGCAATGGATGCAGGCCGTGCGCAGGTGATGCAGTCCCTTCAGGTGCCCGCACTTGCACTCCCAGTTGCCGATCGCGAAGTCAACAAAATCCAACTGCGAGATGCCGCGAAAGTCGGTGATCGGGAAAACCGACACGAACACCGACTGCAACCCCGAGTCGTCGCGCTCGTTGGGCAGCTTGTCCATCTGCAGAAAACGCTCATACGAGCGCCGCTGCACTTCAATCAGGTTGGGAATCTGCGTTGCGGTGGGAATCTTTGAAAAATCGAGCCGGCTGCGAATCGCGCGCTTCTCGTTGGGCATGTTCACTCCTGAGGCTCGTCACTCCGGCTCCCCAAAACAATTGAGGGCAATCCGGGCCTGCGCCCGAGTCTCCGGGGCGCCGGCTGATTACGGTAAGAAACTCAAAAAAACTGACTGGCGCACTGCGCAATTCCAGTCCCACCCATTCGCTCAGCCAAGGCCGTGAGAGCGCCGGGAATCCAGGCCAGGCCTGTTTGTGAGAACCGCGTCAAAATCGCGAATTGGGCATTGCCGCACAATCGGCTAGTGCGCTAGACTGCGCACAATCGAGGAAGCAAGCGCAACGGTTGTTGCCGTTCTGTATACCTATGCGCAAAAGGGCAGATTGTTGCCTGTAAGGCACTGCCTGCCGCGGTCGGAAGACACGAAAAGCCCGCAAGGACACAATGCCTCGCGAGCGCGGCCTGTTGCCTGTGCCCCCGTCCGAATTCTGAACCCTGCTCTCGCCGATCCCAAAGCCCGCTTCTGCCGCTCGCCCGCCAGCCACTCGCCACTCGTCAACAGGAACCCTAGCTAACCTATTGACACTACGGCACTTAACCATCTCTGTGCGCCCGCCGCCAGAGTGCTTGGCCCTCCTCTGGCATACCGGCGCTTGCGTGCCACTCCACAATGCTCAAGGCGCGCCGCCCAGCTCCCGCTCCATTCCATAAAAACCGGAAAGAGCCGAAAAGACGCGCAACGAATATCGTAACGCGTCCCGGCTCAGCTTGCAAGTCCTTGAGACGTCTCGATCCGGACTACTTGATCTCGATCGTCGCAATTCCTTCGAACTTCTTGCGAATCGCCTCGGCCTCGTCCTTGGTCGCGCTCTCCTTGATCGCCTTCGGAGCCCCATCCACCAGGTCCTTGGCTTCCTTCAGGCCCAGCGAGGTAATTTCGCGTACAGCCTTGATGGTATTGATCTTATTGGCGCCAAAGTCCTTCAGGATCACCTGGAACTCGGTCTTCTCCTCAACCACTGGAGCCGCCGCGCCCGCTGCCGCCACCGCTACCGGGGCCGCCGCCGCCGCAGAAACGCCAAGACGCTCTTCCAGCTTCTTCACCAGAGCCGCCGCTTCCAGCAGGCTCAGGGCCACAATTTGCTCTTCCAACTGCACCAGATCCGCCATGTTCTTCTCCAATCAGAATCGTTTGACCAAAATCGTTTGAATTGCCTTTACCGGCCGCAAACCCAAACCAGGAAGTTTCCGATGCGCCAGACCCGCGCACTTCCCGTTTGCTTTTCGACCAAAACTCTTAAACGCAGCCTTTAGCTGCTAGCTTCTAGCTCTTCTCCGAGGGGACCAACAGTCTCAACTTCCGCAAGAAAAACTAGAAGCTAGAGGCTAAAAGCTAGAAGCTCGCGGCGTTTACGCCGCCGAAGCAAACTTTTCTTTCTCCACGCCCTGGCCCAGTACCACCGCCAGGTCCCGGCCCGTGGCATTGAGCACGGTCGCCAACCGCTGCGCCGGCGCATTGATCAGGAACAGCAGCTTCGAAAACAGCTCTCCCTTGCCTGGCATCGTCGCCAGCGCCTTCACTTCTTCCACGCTCAGCAGCTTGCCGTCCACAATGCCCAGCTTGAACTGGAACTCCGCGTTCTCGCCCGCCCACTTGGCAAAGACCTTGGCCAGCGCCACCGGGTCGCCGCCGGTAAATGCCACCGAGTTCACGCCCCTCAGCCCCTTCAGCGCGGCCTCCACCTGCGTGCCCTGGCCGGAAATCTCCGCCAGCTTGTTCTTCACCACGCGATATTTGCCGCCCGCCTCGCGGATCACCTTGCGCAGCGCAAAGTCCTTGGCCACGGTCAGTTTGGCAAAAGTGCCGATAATCGCCGTCGTCGAGGTCTCCAGTTCACGCGCCAGCAACTGGACCTTCTCCGTCTTCTTCGCCCTTGAAATCGCCATCGTTCTGCTCCGGCAGTGATCAGTGGTCAGTGATCAGTGGTCAGTACTTCTGAGCACCCGATCCTAATCCCTAGTCCCTGCTCCCTCGCCCTCAAAGGGCTACTGCTTCGAGTCCTGTTCCCAGCACTTTCAGGCCGGGCACAATACCAGTCGGCCCACAGCACCAACTGACAACTGATCACTGACAACTGGCTTTTAGTGCTTCCCGGCCGCGTCCGCAACCGCCGAATCCAGCGGCACCCCGGGGCCCATCGTCGAACTCAGCGTCACGCTCTTGATGTACTTGCCCTTGGCCGCCGAAGGCTTGGCGCGCACGATCGACCCAATCACGGTCGTCGCGTTGTCCACCAGCTTCTGCGGGTCAAAGCTCAGCTTGCCCACCGGCACGTGCACCAGGCTGGTCTTGTCGGCGCGAAACTCCACCTTGCCGGCCTTGATCTCTTTCACCGCCGCCGCCACGTCCAGCGTCACCGTTCCGGTCTTGGGGTTCGGCATCAGGCCCTTGGGTCCCAGAATCTTGCCCAGCCGGCCCACTACCTTCATCATGTCCGGCGTAGCGATCAGCGCATCGAAGGCGGTCCAGTTTTCCTTCTGGATCTTCTCCACCATCTCCTCGCCGCCCACAAAGTCCGCGCCCGCCGCGGTGGCGTCCTTCTGGCGGTCACCGGTAGCAATCACGGCAACAATCTTGGTCTTGCCCAGCCCGTGCGGCAGAACCACCGTCCCGCGCACCATCTGGTCGGCGTGGCGCGTGTCCACTCCCAGGCGCATGGTCAGGTCGACGGTCTCGTCGAACTTGGCATACTTCACCTGCTTGAGCAGCCCCACAGCCTCGGGCAGCGCATACGCCGGCTTGATCACAGCCGCGCGCGCCTTCTGAATGTTCTTGCTGACTTTTCTAGCCACTGTTTCCTCGTCTCCCACCGCTCTTGCCAGCCCCGCTTTGCAGGGAACCCGCGGCTCGCCGCCGAGGCAACGTTTCTCTGTGCCTGGGCGAACACTCGAACGGGTCCAAAAGCCGTGGTGCCTGTGACAGCCCAGGGATTCCCCTGGGCGCATCTTTGAATCATAACGAAACGGCATGGGAATTGCAAACCGGAGTCCATGAACGCTAGGAACGACCAGTGCTCGCGGTCGTGTTTTCATAACAGTCTCCCGGATGCTGAAAAGTAAATAAAGATGGCGAAACAGAACGTTTAGGAAGACAATCGTGGCATGGTACTTGTTCGATACGGGGAAGACGTTAAGACGATTTTCGATCTTTTCGGCTCAAAAGAAAATGATATGACCTTCAGTTTCGGCTGGGTGCTCACTCGCTCCGAAGCCTTTCTTCGACTGCTGATTGCGGATGTGTGTCGGCAGGTCCCCGCTCGGATTGACGGCGCGATTGTTAGGCTTCAGACCGGACGTGGTCTGGACGGAATCACTGATATTGAAATTGAGATTGGTAACGAATTAGCTATCATAATAGAGGCAAAGAAAGGGCCGCAGCTTCCTACGAGTCATCAACTCGGCAGATATGCGGCCGTCCTTGCGCGCAGCACGGCAAAAGAGCGGCACATCTTGGCTTTGACCAATGCAAGTGTCGCCTCGGCAGGAAACCGATTGGAATGCCCAGGAATTGCAAAATCTCATTTGCACCATCGCTCTTGGCGACAGATACGGCTCCTGGCTGAAATAGCCGCGAAGTCGGCCGAATCTCACGCAAACAAGCAATGGCTCCGGACCTTTTGCGAATATGCTGGAGGGTTATTGGAAATGGAAATGAAGCATTCGAACAGGGTTTTTGTAGTTTCGCTTGGCAGGATCAAGGAAGGATGGTCAATCAGCAACCGCGATCTTGTCGAAAAGAAGGGCCGCTACTTCTTTCCAGTGGGCAATCGATGGCCCGATCCGCCTCCCAACTACTTGGCGTTCAGGTATGACGGAAAGCTTCAGAGCATCCATCATGTGAGAAGCTACGTCACCTTCACACGCCCATCGGAACTTTTCCCCGAAGCACCCAAGACCCAAGAATGGCCCTTGCATTACTGCGTGAAGCTCGGTCCTGCAATTAAACCACCACATGAGGTTCTGAACGGGCCGCGCATCAAAATGAGTACTCGGGTTTATTGCCTCCTCGATACTCTCCTCACAAACCACACAATTTCGGATGCCCTGACCGAAACTGAGGTGCGGGAACGATCAGAGGAATAAACGCCGGTTCTCTATACACGCCCAAGCGGAATACCTGCCCTTCTTAAAGGAGCTCGATTGAAACCCGCCGCCCCACCATTGCCGCCGCGCGCTGCAAGCTGGAAAGCGTAATGTCGTTCTTCGGATCGAGCAACCGGTCCACCTGCGTACGGCTCGTCTTGAGCAGCGTGGCCATCCTGTTCTTGGAGATTTTCTGCTTCTTCATGGCCTCGGCCAACTGCCACGCAACCACCTCTTTGATCGCCTCTGCCTGCGCCTCTTCAAAAATCCCCTCTTGCTTGAGAAAATCATCGATGCTCGAACCCATATGCTTTTTGCTCATCGCTCCAGCTCCCTCTGACGCTTGTGCGCCAATGCCAGATCGTTCTCCGGCGTAGTCCGCGTCTTTTTGATAAACCCGTGCAGTGCAACCAGGTGCCCGCGATAAAGGCAGATCAGCACACGCGCCGTCCGCTTCGTCGGCAGGTCTGTTCGAATCTCCCACAAGCCATCACCCAACGGACGGCACAGCGGCATTCCCACCGGCCAACGCCATTGCGCCCGCAACAGGTCTTTCCCGATGGCCTGACGCTCCGCTTCCGGCAACTCCAGCAACCACTCCCGCACCGGCTCTCTTCCCGGCTGCGGGCAATAGAAGATCAACGGAATCTTGTGCGGTTGCGGTTCTTCAACCATCCTGCACCTTATTTAGTACAACTGTACCTTAAAATGTTCGCCCACGCAAGCTGAAATAAAGACGAGCCTCACGCCGCCCGCGGTGTGAGCTTGATTCCGAGCGCCTTCATCACGCCGAGAAAGGTTGATAGTCTCGGGTCGCCGGTGGGCGAGAGAGCCTTATAGAGCGCCTCGCGGGTCACGCCTGCCTTGCCGGCAAGCTGCGTCATTCCCATGGCGCGCGCCACATCGCCCAGAGCCGCCGCAATCAAGGCCGGATCGCCGTCCTCAAAGGCCGCTTCGAGATACTCCGCAATGGCCTCCGCGCTATCGAGATACTCGGCAGCATCCCATAGTGTTGTTTTAAGAACCATTCGCCCACTCCTTTGCCAGCTTCTTTGCCTTGGCTATATCGGCTTGTTGCGTCTTCTTGCTGCCTCCGGCGAGCAGCAGAACAAGCACACTTCCCCGTTGCTGAAGATAGACCCGGTAACCCGGCCCATAGTCGATCCGCAGTTCGCTGACGCCATTACCGACGGGCTTTACGTCTCCGAAGTTGCCCAGCGACAGGCGGCGAATCCGGATCAGGATGCGAGACCGCGCCTTTTCGTCGCGCAGTCTGCGAAACCAGTCGGAGAAGACGCCGGTCTGACGAACCTCGATCACCTGTAAACTATAGTTCACATCATCATTTTCTTCAAGAGGTTCTTTCCTTCCGCCCCCCTTTGTGTCACACTTCTACCCATGGGAAGCAAAGACAAAGGCAAGAAAGAAGTCAAGAAGGCGCCGAAACCCAAACCTAAACCGGAACCCGGCCGCAAGCGCGAAGGGTTCATCCCAGCCCCGCCGAAGTAGGGCGCCAACAACACGTCCCCTCCGGCGCGCCACCACACGCAGACGCAGAAAGGCCCTCCCGCCAGGGAGGGCCTTTCTGTCTTGGAATCTCTTGAGTCGCGGCTTACGCCACAACCTCAATCCCCATCGACCGTGCCGTGCCCTTGATGCTCTTGATCGCCGTCTCCACCGAGGAGGCGTTCAAATCGGGCATCTTCTGCGTGGCAATCTCGCGCACCTGCGCTTCGGTCACCTTGCCGATCTTTTCCTTGTTCGGCGTGCCAGATCCCTTGGCCACCCCGGCCGCCTTCTTCAGCAGAACCGCCGCCGGCGGCGTCTTGGTCACAAAGCTGAAGCTGCGGTCGGCGTAAACCGTAATGACGACCGGAATGATCAGCCCGGCCATCTCCTTGTTCTGCGTGCGCGCGTTGAATTGCTTGCAGAACTCCATGATGTTCACCTGCGCCTGACCCAGCGCGGGACCCACCGGCGGCGCCGGCGTCGCCTTCGCGGCTTCGATCTGCAGCTTCACGTACCCGGTAATTTTCTTCGGAGGTGCCATTTTTGGTTCCTTCGGAACCAGCTTCTAGCTCCTGGCTTCTAGCCTTTAGCTGGACGTTTTCCTTGTTCAAATTTTGGTGTTGGCGCCGAAGCGTTCGCCTGCAACCGGCGCCCGCCAGGTGGGCACTACCGGCTAGAAGCTGAAAGCTAGTAGCTAACGGCTAAAACCAACTACTCAATCTTTTCCACTTTGCTGAACTCCAGCTCGACCGGGGTGGAGCGTCCGAAGATGGTCACCATGACCTTCATCGTCTCGCGATCTTCGTTGATCTCATCCACCACGCCGTTGAAGTTGGCAAACGGGCCGTCCGTAATCCGGACCTGTTCGCTCTTTTCAAACTTGATCTTCTGCCGCGGCCTATCCTTCGCCGTCTCGGAACGGAAGAGGATCGAACTGACCTCTTCTTCCGAGAGCGCCACCGGCTTGTCGCCCGTGCCCAGAAAGCCCGTCACCTTCGGCGTGTCCTTCAACACGTGCCAGAGGTGGTTGTCCAGTTCCATCTCCACCAGCACGTAGCCGGGCAGGAAAACCCGCTCCACGGTGCGCTTTTTCCCGTTGACGATCTCCGTCACCGGCTCGGTGGGTATCATCACCCGGCCCACCCGGTCCTTCAGCCCGAAGGCTTCCACACGGCTCTCGATCGACTCGCGCACCTTGCGCTCAAACCCCGAGTAGGCGTGCAGAATGTACCACTTGAAGCGCTCGTTGCGCTCCGGCTGCGGCTCTGCCGGCGGCTCTTGCTGCTCGACGGGTTGTTCTAACTCATCTGCCATCATGCTCTCGTTTCGTGCCTGCACTTACCGTCACATTCCGCCCAGTCGCTTCAGCAACCGGTCCAGGCCAAAGGCGAAGATCGAGTCCACCACGAAGAAGAATACCCCGAAGATGAACACCGCGACGATCACCACCGTGGTGGTGGCCTTCACTTCCTTCCACGAGGGCGTAACTACCTTGCGCATCTCCCCCCGGACATTGCCCAGAAATTGCGTGAACTCCTTCCACTGCCCAACCACGTTGTCGAAGAACTTCGACACGGGATTTGTCCCCTGCCGCTTGCCCGGCCGCTCTTCCCCGTTCACCAGTGCTGCCTTCGTTGCCATGCTTCCATTCCTTCGCGCCCGGCGTCCTGCCGGCCGCATCCCATCTCAATCTGGCAGGGGCGGAGGGATTCGAACCCCCAAGTTCGGTTTTGGAGACCGACAGTTTAGCCGTTGAGCTTACGCCCCTAAAAACAGCTTCCAGCTTCTAGCCCCTAGCTACTAGCTCATTCTCGGGAACGCAAGAACCTTGGCTTCCCCTCAAAACAAGCTAGTAGCTAGAAGCTAGCAGCTAGGAGCTGCTCTACTTCGTTTCCTTGTGCGGCTGGTGCTTGCGGCATCGGTTACAGAACTTCTTGAACTCCAGACGGCCCGTGGTCGTCTTCTTGTTCTTCGTCGTCGAGTAATTCCGCTCCTTGCACTCCGTGCACTGCAATGTAACGATTTCCCGCATCCTCAAATCCTTCCAGTTGTCAGGGATCAGAGATTAGTTTCTTCGTCGCGCTGATCCCTGTTCCCTCTTTCACTCGCCCGTCTTAAGCATGCGCCCGAAGGGCGGTCCGCCCGACGCGGCCAGCGTCTACTTCACAATCTCCGAGATGGTGCCTGCGCCCACCGTGTGCCCGCCCTCGCGGATGGCAAACCGCAGCCCCTTTTCCAGGGCCACCGGCGTGATCAGCTCAATCTGCAACTGCACGTTGTCGCCCGGCATCACCATCTCCACGCCCTCGGGCAACTCCGCCACTCCCGTCACGTCCGTGGTGCGGAAGTAGAACTGCGGCCGATAGCCCTTGAAGAACGGCGTGTGACGCCCGCCTTCTTCCTTGCTCAGCACGTACACTTCGCCCTTGAACACCGTGTGCGGCGTGATCGATCCCGGCTTGGCCAGCACCATCCCGCGCTCCACATCTTCTTTCGGAATGCCGCGCAGCAAGATGCCCGCATTGTCCCCCGCCAGACCCTCGTCCAGCTGCTTCTTGAACATCTCCACGCCCGTGCACACCGTCTTGCGCGTCTCGCGGAAGCCCACGATCTCCACGTCCTCGCCCACCTTCACCTTGCCGCGCTCGATGCGCCCGGTCACCACGGTCCCGCGTCCGGAGATCGAGAAGATGTCCTCGATCGGCATCAGGAAGGGCAGGTCGATCGCCCGGTCCGGCCGCGGAACGTACTTGTCCACCGCCTCCATCAGCTCTTCGACCTTCGCCTCCCACTCCGGCTCGCCGTTCAGCGCGCCCAAAGCCGAGCCGCGAATCACCGGCACATCGTCGCCCGGAAACTGGTACTTGGTCAGGAGATCACGCACTTCCATCTCCACCAGGTCGATCAGTTCCGTATCCTCGACCGCGTCGCACTTGTTCAGGAACACCACGATGCAGGGAACGCCCACCTGGCGCGCCAGCAGCACGTGCTCCTTGGTCTGCGGCATCGGCCCGTCGGTGGCCGCAACCACCAGAATCGCGCCGTCCATCTGCGCCGCGCCGGTGATCATGTTCTTGATGTAGTCGGCGTGCCCAGGGCAATCGACGTGCGCATAGTGACGGTTCTTGGTCTCGTACTCCACATGCGCCGTGGCGATGGTGATGCCCCGTTCCCGCTCTTCCGGCGCGTTGTCGATCGAGTCGAACGAACGGAACTTGATCTTGGGGTTGTTCTTGCCCAACACCTTGGTGATGGCCGCCGTCAACGTCGTCTTGCCGTGATCGATGTGCCCGATCGTTCCCACGTTCACATGCGGCTTCGTGCGATCAAACTTTTCCTTGCCCATAAAAGTCAGTTCCTTCCGTTAGACTTTCTTCTTCTTGTCGCCCCGGCCATGCCGGAAACGCAAAACCCTCGGCCCCGCCTCAGTAGTAGGCGTACACCCTGAAATACCTCTGCCGCAGCTCCAGCGGCACCGCTTCCACCAGCCGCAGATACCGCTCGCGCGTCAATCCCTGGTCCGATACCGGCAGCGCTCCGTATAGCCCCACCGCTTCCTTGCCCAGCAATCTGCGCTTGAGAACACCCTCATAGTCGCGAATCCGCAGCTTGAACCGGCCCACGCGGCTCAAAAAGACCTCCACGTCGCGGGAGTCGAAAGCCGCGTCGATCAGCGCATGAAGCTGCGCGTATCCCCGCTCGTCCCTGACCGCTATCGCCGCCTGCTCGAACATCGTCTCCTCGCTTCAGGCTTCTTCAACCCTTCCGCGTTCGTCCAACTCTTTTACCCCAGCGACAAGGACCCGTCGCTGGGGACCCCGAACTGGAGCGGGAGACGGGGATCGGACCCGCGACCAACAGCTTGGAAGGCTGTGACTCTACCACTGAGTTACTCCCGCAAAACAGCCTTTAGCTACTAGCCTATAGCTTCTAGCTCCATCTCGCCGGCACAGGCCACTTTCGCCCAACCCACCACCACACAAGCTAGAGGCTAGAAGCTAGCAGCTAGAAGCTAATCTTCTGGAGCTGATGACCGGGTTTGAACCGGTGACCTCTCCCTTACCAAGGGAGTGCTCTACCAACTGAGCTACATCAGCCCTTCCTACGAACTCCCGCCTTCATCCCCGCCGCGGCGAATCCTCTCCGCCTGCCGGGCCAAAACCGTCCGCAAAGCCAGCCCGCCGATGATCACCAGCGGAATCAACCGCAACTCCACCGGCCTGCCCAGAACGAAAACCTTGCCGTCGCCCATCGTGAACCACACCAGCAACGCCAAAATACCGTACAACACCAATGCCCAACGAAACCGCCGCTCCAGATCCGAACCCGCGCCCATCAAACCCTTGCGCTCACCCGGTTGCGGCTCTTCGCGCATCGCACGTCCCTCAAATCCTGGTGCACAGGGGAGGGTTCGAACCTCCGTAGGTCCAAAGACCGGCAGATTTACAGTCTGCTGCCATTAACCACTCGGCCACCTGTGCCCATTCAACCCAGCGACGAAGACCTGTCGCCGGGGGCCCCGCCCAACCCTGCCTGCGCTCCTCCGGCTAAAACCACTTCCAGCGCATCTCACTCAATGCGCCGATTGCAACGCATCAGACCCCGTCCGGAGAATCTCCGGCATCTCGGAGCATGCACCTCAGTGGGATCACCGCGGAGGACAGGCCCAGCGCCCCAAAAACCTGCTCGCCAGCCAATTCTTACCGTTTCAGGCCCCGTTTTCCGGTCCCTTTAAGTGGAGCTGGCGAAGGGATTTGAACCCCCGACCCTCTGATTACAAATCAGATGCTCTACCAGCTGAGCTACGCCAGCCCTTCCCACCCGGAAACCAGCCCGAAAACCCGAAAAACCGTCCCGGCATCGCGTACGGACACACTCCCGCTCCGCACACACAACGGCACAGAAATCAAGGTTAACACACCCCCGCCACCGGAGCAAACCGGACCGGCGGCATCCCGCAATCCCCGCCGCCAATCCTCCCTGCCAAAGCAGAGCCACTTGCGAAAAGCAGGGATTGGGCGGATAATTTCCTTGCTTCCCCCCTAACGCTTTGCCGGTTCGGAAAGATTTCGGAAAGAATAAGGAGAAGCTGTATGCGCAAGAGTTTTCTCGCACTCGTGTTTCTGGCATTTTGCCCCCTGCTCGTTGCCCAGCAGGCGCTCAACAATGACTCCATCATCAAACTCGTCAAGGCCGGACTGTCGGATGATCTAATAGTCAACACCATCAATGCTTCGCCAGGAACCTACGACATCTCCGCGGATGGGCTGATCGCCCTGAAAACCGCGGGCGCCAGCGAAAAGGTGCTCACGGCGATTATGCAGAAGGCCACCGCGCCCACGCCGGCGGCAATCCCAACTCCCGTGCCCGCGCCGGCGGCAACCCCAACCCCTGCGCCCGCTCCAGCCGCCACGACGGCCATAGTGCACATCTATCGCTATTCGGCGTGGGTGGGTCGGGTGCTCAAGCCCGCGGTTTACTGCGATGGCATCCTCTTGGGCTACATCCAGAATGGGACTTATTTGGACGTTAAGGTACCCGTCGGATCGCACACTTGTTCCACTGATGACAAAGAGGCTGGCGCGACAGTCATCGCGGAACCCGGCAAGGACTACTACTTCCGGACGGATCTTAGGACCGGATTCTGGGTGGGCTATTTCGTGCTGACCATGGTCATGCCGGAGCAGGGGAAATATGATGTGTCAAAGCTCGTGCCATTGGATTCAAGAGACGCCGTGCATGAGCTGCCCTCGGTTTCCCATTAGATGGTTCCGGGCATTGGCGTCGGGATTGAACGCTCTTCAAGCGTATCGGTCCAGTTCGTCCATGTGAACGACGGTTCTGTTGTATGGCCTGCCAAGTCCGCAAGGAGAACGGCGGACCGGTTGGAATTCAATCGCTTTCGGAGACGGCTGCCAAACACATGAAGAATGAATTCTTGGACAGAAAGTAGCAGGAACCGGCAAAGCTGTAGCGACATGAGCCGTCAGCGGGCGCATCTCCAACTCCACCCGGAGTGATAGGGTATCTCTGACGGCTCATGCACAGACGCACGCGCAGAACGCTCTGGATACTGGCCGCGGTCCTGCTCCTTCTGGCCGTGGCCATCTTCCTGCGCTCCAAGGCCCCGCCGGAGGCCGCCCGCCTGCTGCCCGAGTCCGACGGCATTGTCTACATCAACCTCAAGCCCGTGCGCGCCTTCTTCCACAAGGACATGAAGCCGCCCCAGCGCGTGCCCGAGTACCAGCAGTTCATCGACGCCACCGGCGTCGACTGGGAGCGCGACCTCGACCAGGTCGCCATCGCCCTCCACCGCATGCCCGACCCCAACGGTCCCAACGGCCCCGTCGCCTACTCCATGGTGATGGTGGGCAAGCTCACCGGCAAGCGCCTCAACGCCTGGCTCGACGCCCACGCCGCCTCCCGCGAGGCCTACGCCGGCCACACCGTCTACAGCATCCCCTCCGAGGGCCGCACGGTGCGGGTGGCGCAGATCGGCTACGACATGGTGGCCGTCTCCAACACCCCCACCCCCGAGCAGATCCACTCCATGCTCGACCGCCATGGCACCGCCGCCTGGCCCTTTGCCGGCTCCACGCTGCTGAGGCAGCACTACCACGACGTGCCGCTGCTCTCCCTTGCCTGGGGCGTCGGCCAAATCGGCCTGCCCTTTTCTGAAAGCGGCGCCATCAAGGTCTTCGGCCTGTCGCTGCCGCTCGAAGCCGACTCCACCATCGTCGCCAGCGCCACCCCGGCCCTGTCGCTGGCGGGCTCGCTCAATATCAAGGTCGAGGAGATCGCCCCCACGGACCAGGTGGCCGCCAACCAGGCCGCCGCCCTCGACACCATCGTCACCCTGGCCCGCGCCCTCACCGTCCCGCTCTCTCAGAACGCCGCCAACAACGGCCTCAAACAACTCCTCAAAACCGCCGAAGTCACTCAGCGCCACAACCGTGTCGTGGTCACCGCCTCGCTCTCGCCCGCCCTGCTCGCCAACCTCGCCCAGGACGAAAATTCCCTGTCCGAATCCGCACCCGAATCCGCCGCCCCTGCATCCAAGTAATCGTTAGCGCGCTTCCCCGCCACCTGATTCCTTCACGGTTTGCTCGAATTCAGACGCTTGGCCAAAACCAAATCGCTCCGCAAGAATCAAATCTGAGAGGTCCCATGAGCATCTTGCGCATTTTGCCCCGTTTGCCCCGCTTCTTGAGGATTCCTGCCGCATTTTGCATCCTGCTGCTGCCTTCGCTCAGTGTGCGCGCCGCCGATTCCCCGGCCAAACCCATGCCCCAACACCCCGTCCTGACCGGCCAGGACGCATTCACTGACGCCCTCCACGAGTCCCCCGGAATCCGCCGTCACCTCACCGTCGCCGATCTGCCCACCCCTGCCCCTGAGCAGTCGGTGGACAACGGCCCCACGCTCGTTCCACGGCCCGCCAACGCTTGGCCCATCGCCCCCAAGGGCTTCAAAGTCGATCTCTACGCCACCGGCCTCGACAATCCCCGCCTCATCCGCACCGCCCCCAACGGCGACCTCTTCCTCGCAGAGAGCGAAACCGGCAAAATCAAGGTCTTCCGCGGCGTCGCCTCCGACGGCAAAGCCAGCCAGGTCTCCGTCTTCGCCACAGGCCTCCACCAGCCCTTCGGCATCGCCTTTTACCCCGCCGGATCTAACCCCAAATGGGTTTACATCGGAGACACCGACGGCATCGTCCGCTTCCCCTACAAGAGCGGCGACCTCACGGCGAGCGGTCCTGCGGAGCACCTGGCCGACCTGCCCGGCGGCGGACGCCTTCGCGGTGGCGGCCACTGGACCCGCGACATCATCTTCTCCAAAGACGGCACAAAGCTCTTCGCCTCCGTCGGCTCGCACTCCAACGTCGACGACTCCGACACCCACCCCGAGGAGTTCCACCGCGCCGATGTGCTCCAGTTCACCCTGAAGGCAAGTTCGTCAAAATCTACGCCTGGGGTCTGCGCAACTGCGTCGGCGAGGCCATCAACCCCATCACCGGCGAGCTCTGGTGCTCCACCAACGAAAGGGATGGCATCGGCAACAACCTTCCGCCCGACTACGTCACCCACGTCCAGGAGGGTGGCTTCTACGGATGGCCCTGGTTCTACATGGGGGGCCCGAATGGCGGCATACAAGACCCGCGCCACACTGGCAAGCACCCCGAGCTGCAATCCAAGGTCATCACCCCCGACATCCTGGTGAATCCCCACTTTGCCTCGCTCGAAATGCTCTTCTATGAAGGCTCCCAGTTCCCGCGTGAGTTCAAAGGCGACGGTTTCGCCGCCGAGCACGGCTCCTGGAACCGCGCCCTGCGCGCCGGCTACGAAGTCATCCGGCTGCCCATGCGCAACGGTCACGCCACCGGCGAATACGAAGACTTCCTGACCGGCTTCGTTACACCCGACGGCCAGGTCTGGGGCCGGCCGGTAGGCGTTTCAGTGGCCAAAGACGGCTCCCTCTTCGTCTCCGACGACGGCTCCAGGTCCATCTGGCACATAACCTACACCGGCAAGTAAAGCGCTCCGCGTTTCTAACCCGGCCGTCGCACAAAAGCTGGGTGCCCGCAATTCTCGATTCTGAGACCTGGGAAAGCAGGAACCTCGACCAGCCGCACGAAATCACTTCCCCAGCCCCAGCGCCTCCACCGTTGCCGGATCGGGCTTCGCCGCCTGCCCATCTTCCTTGAATACCACCCCAAACCCGCCCCGATAATCCCACATCGCCCAGCCGATCCCATCCGCCTCCAGCGCCGTCCGCACATCATGGATCCACGCATTCCGCGACTGTGGGTCGGTATGCTCCCGGTAGGCCCCAAACTCATTGCAGATCAGCGGCACATGATTGTCGTGCCCCCACGCCGCCGCCTCGTCGATCAGCAGCCGTATCCGGCGCCCGTCCCAGTGGTCCAGCCAATACCGCTCCAGATCGTAGCGGTTGGCCGCATCCGGAACCTCCTTCACCAGCTCCTGCATCGAGCCCTCTGTCGCCGGATAAGGGATGTTATGCGTATAACTCCACCACGCCTCGCCCCACCCCGCGCCCTGATGCGTAAACTCGTGCGGATCGTAGAAGTGAAAGTTATAAATCACGTTGCCGTCGCTGAGCGGATGCATGGCTAGCAGGTCCACGATATCGGAGTAATTCGGTCCCGTGGCGATGATCGTGTTCTTCGGCGCAACCTCGCGGATCGCCCCAGCCACCCGCGCCTGAATCCCCGCCCACCGGTAAGGATCGTTCACCTCCGGCTCATTCAAAATCTCAAAAACACCCGCTCCGCGTCGCGCGTCGCATAGTGCGCCGCCAGCCGCCGCCACAGCATGGTCAGCCGGTCCACTGCATAGTCGCTCGTGCGCAGTTGCTGCTTGTAGCTGTCCTCCGGATGCAAGTCGATCTGGACTGCGAGGCCCAAGGCCAGCATCGTATCCACCGCGCGGTCCAGCCGCCCCATAAAGTCGGCATTCAGCCCGTCCTTCCCGCGCGGATACTGCTCCAGCGGCACGGCATCGATGCTCAAGCGCACATTGTCGAAGCCCAGCCGCGCCATCAGCGCAATGTCCCCGGCGTCGGTATAGCGATTGGTGCGGGCCGCCGAGTAGTCGCTGGCCGACTGGGCAAACCACTCCGAGGCATTCACGCCCCGCTTCAGGCGCTGGGCGCGGGCAAAGGCGGTCTGCAAGCCCGCCGCATGATCCTGTGCGAGAGCGGGGCAAGCCGCCACAAGGAGAAAAACAAGACAACGTGGAAGAAGACGCATAAGTGGGACTCCGAGGCAGAGATTGCGACGAGTCTACCATACTACCGGCGGCCCCGGGACCGAAAGCGAACCCAACCCGCGCCCAAGCAAAAACGGCTCCCGTCCTTCCGGGAGCCGCTTCCGCATCACAAAAAATCCGTTCTATTTCTCCGGCGAAGCCGGCGCGCCGCCATCGAGATTCGCAACCTGCTCATAGGTGCTGCGCAGATACTTGTGCGGATTGACCGGAACGTTGCGGACGCGCACCTCATAGTGCAGGTGCGGGCCGGTCGTACGCCCCGACTGCCCCACGTAGCCGATCACCTGGCCGCGAATCACATGCTGGCCGAACACAACCGCCATCTTCGACAGATGCCCGTAAACCGTCAGCACGTCGTGGCCGTGATCGAGAACAATCTCGCGGCCGTACCCGGCGGCCATGGAGGCTCCGGTCACTTCTCCGTCGGCCGTCGCGCGCACCGGCGCGCCGTAAGGCCCGGAAATGTCGACGCCGGAGTGAAACGCGCCTTCCCCGTTGAACGGATCTTCCCGCTCCCCGAAGCTGGAGGTCACGCGGCCCTCCAGCGGCCAAAGCGAGGGCGCGTCTGCCAGCACCGCCCAGTCGCCGGCAAAGTTGGGAGACAGGCCGCTCTCCAGCGCGCGGGAGACCCGGCCTGAGAGCGCCTGCGCCCGCAGCGCATAAAACTGATCGATGGAGAGCTTCACCTGCTGCTGGTTTACGTCGTCGGTAAGGGCAAGACTTGTGGGCGTGGGCTCCGCCGCGGCGCTGGCGGCAGCCTTGGGCGCGGCCGAGGCCAGCTTGTTCTGCCGCAGTCCGTAGAGCGCGGTCACTTCGCTTGCCAGGGCTCCCAGCGAGGCCACCTGCACATTGCGGTCATGCGCGATCTGGGCCATCTGCTTGTAGCCCTTGCGCAGCGTCTCCCGCTCCTCCCGAACCTGGTTGAAGCTCTCGGTCTTGAGCAGCATGCGGGTATACGAACCGGCCAGGCCGACAATGGTGAACGCTCCCACCAGCGCCGCGGCAACAAAGCCGTACGCATAACGCAGCGGAACCGGAATCTTCCGTATCCGCCCGTCCTCATCCCGTGCAACAAAAACAATGTAATAGCGTTTGCCCAGCATCTTGGCCTTTCATCCCTCCAACTGCAAGGGACTCAATCCGCCGTGTACTCATAAAAGCGCAAGGCATAGGGGGCTTTTCAGCCCGTGAAATCAATACACGCTCATTCGGGCGCAAACCCCGAGGCGTCTGTAAAGGCTAGCAAACAGTCCCGCGCCGGGTCAACGAAATCCACAGGAAAAATCATTTTCTACCACGATTTGGCTACCCTTCCCTTCCGGCTTCGAGCTCAGAGCCCCAGATCAAGCTCCGCTAATTGACCTGTTTTGATACACATACAAACCTTTGCTTACGCTTGAAATATCGGCAATCCTGTAGGTTACTTTAGATTTACCGCAGAGTTACCCGCTCTGACCAACAGGCTGGTCCCGCCTCCAACTTCCTGATCCCATCCCCTCAACCACACTCCCCCGGCCGGTTTGCCCTATCCTCAAGAAATGCGATCCCGGCAGAAAATCCGATCCCGGCAGGCCGGCTCCCTGAGCGACGGCCTACGCGGGGAACTGGCCCTGCTCCGCCAGATCCGCAGCCGCGCAGCACAACCCTCATCGAGCGCCCTGCGCCTCGGCATCGGCGACGACTGCGCCCTGCTCCGCCCGCGTCCCGGCGAGGAGTTCGCCGTCACCACCGACCTCTCCATCGCCGGCCGCCACTTCCGCCTCGACTGGCATCAGCCCGAATCCATCGGCCATCGGGCTCTGGCTCGAGGTTTAAGCGATCTGGCCGCCATGGGCGCTCGCCCCGTAGCCGCCTTTCTTTCCCTGGGCCTGCCGCGCCAGCTCACCACGCCCTCGGGCCGCCGCCCGTCCTGGGTCCAGCGCTTCCTCGACGGCCTGCTGGCCCTCGCCGCAGCCCACAAAACCCCGCTCGCCGGCGGCGATCTGTCCGAGTCCCCCATCCCCGTCGCCGACATCGTCCTTATCGGCCGGGTTCCCCGCGGAAAAGCCCTGCTCCGCTCCGGCGCCCGTCCCGGCCACCTGCTCTACGTCACCGGCACCCTAGGCGGAGCCGCCGCCGCCCTCGCCCGCATGGCCGAACTGGCAGCAGCCCAACCCGCCCGCTCCAACCCTCCTCGCATCCCCAAAAAGCTCGAATCCTTCTTAGCCCCGCACCTCTATCCCCAACCCCGCATCGCTCAGGGCCTCTGGCTCCAGCGCAACTCGCTCGCCTCCGCCGCCCTCGACCTTAGTGATGGCCTCTCCACCGATCTCGCCCGCCTCTGCCAGGAATCCGGCGTAGCCGCTGAGGTCGATGCCGCTCTACTGCCCATCCACGCAGCCGCAACCCTCGCCCAGGCCCTCAACGGCGGAGAAGACTACGAGCTCCTCTTCACCGCTCCGCCCACCGGCCGCCTGCCACGCAAAATCGCCGGCGTTTCAATTACCAGAATCGGCCGCATCCTCCCACTCCGCCCCGGTCGTCCCGCCGTAACGTTCCTCACCCCGCAAGGCCGCGAGCCGCTCGAACCGCGCGGTTGGGAACACTTTTCCTGATTTTTGTCTGGTCGTTCAGCGCCTAGTCTCGCAAGGTCTCAGAGCAGTTCTATCTCCGGAAAGTCCAGCTTGTAGCGTCCCGGATCCAGGGTTAGCAGCCGGTCCGCCTGCACCAGGGCGTGTGCGCCGATAAGAAAGTCGGCAAGAATGCGGCGTGGACCTTCGCCGGTGGCTTTTCTTCGCCGCGCCGCGTACCGGGCATAGCGCAAGCCTGCGATGGCCCAGACCCGCTCTTCAATCTTCAAATCCACAGCGACCCCGACACTCTCAAGAAAGCCTCGTACGGAATCTGCTGTCATCTTTGGATGGGCGTGCAACTCCGCAAATACAAATGGAGCGATGATGAGCGCTCCCTCTTGTTTTGCTTTCCCCAACTGCTCGGCAACCTTCTCGGCGGAAGGCTCCCACGACCAGATTGATGAAAAGATGTTGGAGTCGACCGCAGTTCTCATTCCTCACTCTCTGTGTCGTGCTGTCCCTTCCAGGGATCATCATCGCGAAGATCGCGATAAAAGGCATTGATCTCTTCTCGAGAGGAAAATGCAGGAAAGGCGCCAAGATATGCGGTAAATGGGTTCTTTTCCGTCCGCGCGGGCCGCAGAACGGTCCGCCCGTCCTCGAAGACGAACTCCACGCGGTCGCCCTCTCTGAGACCAAGCCGGTGGCGAACTTCGATGGGTACGGTGACCTGCCCTTTGCTGCTGACGGTGCTGGATGCCGGCATCTTTACCTCTACTTCTGAAAGTAAAGATAGCATTCTTTACCTGCCGCGTCAATCAACCTCATCCGGATTTTCTCCTGCCCCGCCGTCTATCATCAAAACTGTCATGACAGCCAAATCCCGCGTCCGCTTTGCCCCCTCGCCCGCCGGCCAGCTTCACGTGGGCAACGCGCGCGCAGCCCTCGGCCTCGGCATCCCCACCGTCCGCGAACGCATCGAGCTATTCGTAGGAGTTTGAACGCAAGTGAACGACATCTTCTGGATCAAAGGCGATCCGCCCGCGTCCCTGGCCATCGTGCTTCGCCCCCAAGGCGGCGACTGGCTTCAAGACGAACTCCTCAAAATGAAGGGCGACGGCATCCAAACCCTTGTTTCCCTACTGGAAAGACAGGAGGTCGCATTCCTTGACCTAACCGAGGAGCCCCGCCTTGCCAAGCAGGTCGGACTGCGGTTCCTCTCCTACCCGATTCCCGACACCCAGATCCCCACTGACACTTCCGCCTTCAGTAATTTCGTCCAGTACCTGGCCAGCCGCCTCCGCGCCGGCGAGCATATCGGCGTCCATTGCCGGGGAAGCATCGGCAGAGCCACCCTCACCGCTGCCTGCGCGCTCATTGAACTGGGCTGGGCTCCCAAGGCCGCTCTGGCGGCCATTACAGCAGCCCGTGGTTGCGCCGTTCCCGACACGCAGGAGCAAGAGGAATGGATTCTCCGCTACAAGGCAAAGCCGTGACCGGGCTGGGACCTCATGACCGATAAGGAATCTCCTTTTTCCCTCGTCCTCTGCGGACAGGGCTCCGCGTCTCCAATGAATGAGCCTTGCTGCGGCGAAGGGATCCTCGGCGGCGGCAGACGGAGGAAGGAGAAGAGCTTCACAGGATCACAATAAAATAACTACTGTGTGATTTACCCTAGTAAAGCATTGATTCTGCATTGGTTATGTATAGCTCCGCAATTTCACAGCCCAAAATACGCAAATGATTATTGGGCATTGGCCGGATGGGGCGAAGGTTTCTCCGCTCGTCCTCTCATTCCCATTGTCCTGCAACGGAAGGTTATATTCCGCAAATGCGGAAGGGGAGAGAGCCGCGGTTCGCTCCCCTTCCAGGCCTGCCACGGAGGCAAGCCAGGGCCACCTGGCGAATGCGGCATTTGCCACTCTTGCTCCCGATTCTTGAAGCGATGAATTACTCATCCGAAGACTCCTTCGAGCAGAAAATGAGGCTGCTTTTCGGTCGGATGGAATTTTGGCGAGGTACAGGCGTGAGGCATTCGTTGCACGTTTGACAGATACAGGTCCAGGAGTGATATCCAACCCAGTGTGCAATTTTGCACAGATTACCCCCAGTACGAGCGTGCTTCAATTGTTCGTTCACTTTTCAAGAGTGAAAAATCCAGTCTAAGGCAGGATGTGCGTAAGAGTAACTTCCGCGAGCGCGGAATCAATTACTGAAGGAGCCTTAGGGGCAACGCGCATCAGTCGGGTCCCGGGGGGGAACGTGGGAAGCCCGCCGCGGGGGAAGGTTCCCGTACCTTATGATGCTGTTCAATGCGTGAACCTACGACCGGAGACGAATCTGCATTGGAGGGTACAACTATGAATCACCGATTCACACCCATACACTTGAAGGGTGTATGCGCTCTCACCTTGATGGCCGGCTTTCTTCTGCTGATAAGCTGTCCTCTGCTGAAGGCCGCTGCCAACACGCCCGACCCTGTTATCAATAACATGGCCATCCCTGTTATCAATTCAGCTGAGCCTAACTATACCACCAAACCGCCACGGTTGACCATCTCGGGAGCCAACTTCGGAACCCTAATACCAGTAGTTACGATAACCGGCGTATCGGCGATCGTAGTTACTCATACCAACACACAGGTGGTAGTGCAAATACCGCAATCGATTTATTCAACACCAGGAAACTACGAATTGTCGCTCCATCGGGGTGCAGATCGATGCAATTGCTTCTCGCTGTTTGACGTCACGATTGGTGCGGTTGGGCCGCAAGGTGCCACAGGTTCCGCCGGTCCAATTGGTCTGACAGGTGCCACAGGTCTCGCGGGCGCCAAAGGTGCGGCTGGTGCCACAGGTCCAGCAGGTCCAATTGGTCTGTCTGGCGCCACAGGTTCCACAGGCGCCAAAGGTGCGGCTGGTGCCACAGGTCCAGCAGGTCCAATTGGTCTGTCTGGCGCCACAGGTTCCACAGGTCCCGCAGGAGCCACAGGTTCCATAGGTCCAATAGGTCTGACTGGCGCCACAGGTTCCACAGGCGCCAAAGGTGCGGCTGGTGCCACAGGTCCAGCAGGTCCAATTGGTCTGTCTGGCGCCACAGGTTCCACAGGTCCCGCAGGTCCCGCAGGCGCCACAGGTGCCATAGGTCCAATAGGTCTTACAGGCGCCACAGGTTCCACAGGTGCCATAGGTCCAATAGGTCTGACAGGCGCCACGGGTTCCATTGGTCCAATAGGTCCAATAGGTCTTACAGGCGCCACAGGTTCCACAGGCCCCATAGGTCCAATAGGTCTGACAGGCGCCACGGGTTCCCTAGGTCCAATAGGTCCAATAGGTCTTACAGGCACCACAGGTTCCACAGGTGCCATAGGTCCAATAGGTCTGACAGGCGCCACGGGTTCCATTGGTCCAATAGGTCCAATAGGTCTTACAGGCGCCACAGGTTCCACAGGCCCCGCAGGAGCCACAGGTTCCATAGGTCCAATAGGTCTTACAGGCGCTACGGGTTCCACGGGTGCCATAGGTCCAATAGGTCTGACAGGCGCCACGGGTTCCATTGGTCCAATAGGTCCAATAGGTCTTACAGGCGCCACAGGTTCCACAGGTGCCATAGGTCCAATAGGTCTGACAGGCGCCACGGGTTCCATAGGTCCAATAGGTCCAATAGGTCTGACAGGCACCACGGGTTCCACAGGTGCCATAGGTCCAATAGGTCTGACAGGCGCCACGGGTTCCATTGGTCCAATAGGTCCAATAGGTCTTACAGGCGCCACAGGTTCCACAGGCCCCGCAGGAGCCACAGGTTCCATAGGTCCAATAGGTCTGACAGGTACCACAGGCGCCCCGGGTTCCACAGGTCCCGCAGGAGCCACAGGTTCCATAGGTCCAATAGGTCTGACAGGTTCCACAGGCGCCACGGGTTCCACAGGTCCCGCAGGAGCCACAGGTTCCATAGGTCCAATAGGTCTGACAGGCGCTCCAGGTTCCACAGGTCCAATAGGTCTTACAGGCGCCACGGGTTCAACAGGTGCCATAGGTCCAATAGGTCTGACAGGTTCCACAGGTTCCGCAGGTCCCGCAGGCGCCACAGGTTCCATAGGTCCAATAGGTCTGACAGGTACCACAGGCGCCACGGGTTCCACAGGTTCCGCAGGTCCCGCAGGCGCCACAGGTTCCATAGGTCCAATAGGTCTGACAGGTACCACAGGTGCCACGGGTGCCACAGGTTCCGCAGGTCCCGCAGGTCCGTCCGGCGGCCTCATAGACTTCGCCGACTTCTATGCATTGATGCCTAGCGATAACGCCGCGCCTGTTGCGCCCGGTACGGATGTATCCTTCCCGCAAAATGGGCCGGCGTTGGCGGGCACCAACATCACTAGTAACGGTTCCTCAGTGTTTACTCTCGGTGCCATTGGTACGTATCAGGTCATGTTTCAGGTGAGTGTTACCGAACCGGGACAACTCGACTTGACCCTCAATGGGAGTGAGCTCCCCTATACCGTCGTTGGGCGAGCAACTGGCACCAGCCAGATCGTCGAAATGGCCCTGGTGCAAACTACAGTTGTCGATTCAACACTCACAGTTCGTAATCCCGCAGGCAATTCCACTGCATTAACCATTACGCCAATAGCTGGCGGAACCCACGCCGTCTCAGCGCATCTGGTCATCACGCGCATCCAATAGCAGGTAGCCACGGTCACGACATTCGTGACCGTGGCTTTTCCTTGTGTGCCGAGCATGATCAGGCGGGTGGCTCACCCCTAAAGCTGTTGGTCACTCTTTTAACCTCAGACCTGCGACAGCATCGTCTCATACGCCGCATAGACCCCTTCAAACACCGAGTCCCAACTCATCGTCAGCGCGAACTCCCGCGCCGCCTGCCGCATCTCCGCATGTTTCACCGGATCGCCCAGCACGCCAGCTACTGCCGAGGCAAACTCCCCGTCCGGCACGATCCGGCCGGTCTCCCCGTCGCGCACAATCGTCCTTGGTCCCCCATCCGGGGTTACGATCGCCGGTACTCCGCTGGCCAGCGCCTCCAGCACCACGTTCCCAAACGTATCGGTATGCGACGGAAACACGAACAGATCCATGTTCGCGTAGGCCGTGGCCAACTCCTCGCCCTTCAGCACTCCGGCAAACTCCGCCCGCGGCAGCCGTTCCCGCAGCCAACCTTCCTCCGCGCCCCAGCCCACAATCAGAAACCGGAAACTCTTGTGCCCTTTTGCTTCAAGCTCTTCCTGCACCTCGGCCAGCAGCGCCACATTCTTCTCGATGGACAGCCGCCCCACAAACCCCAGCACATGATTGCGGTCTTCTGGATCGCGCTTCCGCTTGTCCGGATGGAAAAGCTCCGCATCCACCCCGCGCGGCATCAGGTGGCACGTCCGCCCCGTGGTTCGCTCCAGCAGCGCACAAAGCTCCGGGTTGGGCGCAAACAACACCCGCGCCACCGAGTAGAACCTGGCCGCCGCCGCCATCGCCAGGTCCTCGATTTTCTGCCCTGTGGCGTCCGATTGCCGCTTCGGCAGCAGGCGCAGAAACCACTCCGACCGCCGCGCCGCATACTCATGCACGTTGGTGTGCCAGCTCGCCGCCAGCGGCAACTCAAGATAGTGCGCCAGCCCCGCGCCCAGCATGCCCACCTCACTGGGGCCGGTTATGTGGATCAGATCGGGCTTGAACCGCTCCAGAACCTCGCCGATCAGCGGAATATGCCGCAGAAACGCCGGATCGAAGCGAAGGTCCTTTTCCAGGGCAAACGACAGAAAGCCCCGTGGCAGCTCCAGCGTCCAAACGTTGCCTTCCTCCAGAATAGCCTGGGTGCGGTCTCCGGCGCGCACGCACAGAAACGGCAAATTGCGCCGCCGCGCAAACGCCTCAAAATGGCGGCTGGTATGCGCAACCCCGTTCACCTCATGAAACGAGTCGGGGAAGTACGCCACGCGCGGCATTCTATCGGCCATACTGCTCTTTCAGATTGCATACCAACATCCCGCATTGAAAGGGCGCGGCTTTAGCCGCGCCGCTAAGCAGAAAGAAAAATCCGGGGCCATGCACTTTCAAATTGACGGGGACCTCCGCCGGAAGGATTCCATCCCCTTTAACCGTCGTTCTCGCCCAGCGCCAGCCGCAACTGGTGCGCCTCGCTCCACGCCATCCGCAGCCCGCCTGAAACCAGGCCCCTGCCCATCAGTTGCACCATCCCCACACCCCAGCGCATCACCCGCGGCGCCGATCCGTTGGGCCAAAGTTCGCTCAGCGGCCGAACCACCCCATTCAGATCGGGATGATAGACGCGCTCGTCCCAGGTCCGTGAGCCCTGCGGGAACTCCGGATAGTGCCGCACCGCGTCGATCGCCGACTGCAGAATCCGATGCTTCCACGGCTCCGCATACTGCGGCATAAAGAGCATATTGCTCTTCTTCTCCCGCCGGATCTCGTGCACAAACTCCGTAAAGCTGGTGGCGTTGGTCAGGTTGATGTTGGCGTTCGGTTCCACGCCGTGCCGGTCCCCGCCGGAGATCGGCAGCATGTTCCACTTCTCCGCCAGCCGCCGCGTTCTGCGGTTCTCTTCCCAGTGCCGCAGCCCGTTCAGCTCCAGCGCGTGCAGATAGTTGCCGTTCTTCTGCAGAAACTCACCAACCAGGAACTCGTGCTTCTCCCTGCCGATCAGGTACAGGTCCCACATCGGATGGTTGAAGATCACCAGCACGTTGGGTTCCGCGTTCAGCGCCATCAGAATCTCGGTCAGCCGCCCGTCGCTCGGCTTCGCGGTGAACTCCGCCAGCGTCTCCATCCACTCCGTCGCTCTCGCGCTGGGCAGGTTGTGCACGCCCAGGTGGAAAGACTGCGTCCCATAAGGCGCGCTCCACTCCACTGAAACCGGAATCTGCCGTGCGCTGGGAACCGTCCGCAGCAGCATCGGCGCCTTGATGTTGTCGTGGTCGGTGAGCGAAACCATCGGCGCAAGGTCCAGCTTCTCGATCTGCCCACTCTCCAGGTCGAAGGCCAGCTTGGGCGTCATCGGCGGCGTCCAGTAGCTGGCCGCATAGTTCACCCGCACCCCGTGCACTTCCTCCGCCCGCCGCTCCAGCCGCGAAAGCAGCGGCCGCATCGCCGGATACTGGTTGCCGAAGTTCGCCAGAAAGTCCAGCGTCTCCCTCGACTGGTTGGTGTGCCCGTGCAAAGAAACGCCTGACCGGAAGCCTTTGGGCGCGTTGGGGTCGCGCCACAGGTACGAGATGGTCGAACTGGCCATTTCTGCTCCTTCTCCGCGATCGTGCCCGGATTTCTGCACCCAGTATCCCTTGCCAACCATAAACGCCGGGTTAAGATGGCGCGAATTACCCTTTAATTAGCAAAGGAATCAATAGAGTTACCAGAATACCCTGAAAAATCAGGGAAAATCCCCTGAAACTCCCTGAGGAATCGGCGTGTACCCCACCTATTTGCTGGTCTTGGCCATCTCCGGACCCAGAAAATCCTCAACCGTCCAGCCCGCCATCAGATCTTCGCCGGCGGGATTCGCTGAGCTTTCGGCCAGCCTGCCTTCCGCTAACTCGGCCGCCAGGTAGTTCTCTGTCAGCCCCCTCCGCAAAAGCTCGAACGCCTCTTCCGGCGTATCTGCAAACTGGAACAGCTCAATGTCCTTGGGCGAGATGGCCCCCGTGTCCACCAGAGCATCCAGATTGAACACCTTCTTCCAGTACTCCGAGCCGTAAATGACCACCGTGATCTTCTTGGCCAGCTTCTGCGTCTGCGCCAGCGTCAGAATCTCGAACATCTCATCCAGCGTCCCGAATCCCCCCGGAAACACCACCAGCGCCTTCGACAGGTACGCAAACCACAGCTTGCGCATGAAAAAGTAGTGGAACTCGAAGTTCAGGCCCGGGGTAATGTAAGGATTCGGCGTCTGCTCGAACGGCAGCCGTATATTCATCCCGATCGTCTTCCCGCCCGCCTCGTAAGCCCCGCGGTTGGCCGCCTCCATGATCCCCGGCCCGCCGCCCGAGGTCACCACAAACCGGTGCCGCCGCGACGGAATCTCCTTGGCCCAGTGCGTCAGCAGCCCGGCCAGCCGCCGCGCGTCCTCGTAGTACTGGGCCATCTCCACCGCCGCCACCGCGCGCTTGCGCTGCAACTCCGTGGCCGTGCCCTCCACAATCTGAGGAACGCTGGCCGGCTGCTCGTGGCTTGGGGCCGGCTGGCTCGATCCGGTGTTCTCCAGCAACTCCAGCTCATGATCGGCCTCCGCCCGCCCGCGAAACCGCGCCGACCCAAAGAACACCACCGTATCCTGTATCTGCTCCCGCCGGAAACGCGCCAGCGGCTCCAGATACTCGGCCACAATCCGGATCAGCCGCCCGTCCGCGCCGTTCAGAAACCCGGGGTTCTCATATGCCAGCGGAGCCGTCTCCAGCGCCGCCGGCACCCCCCGCCCGGAACTCTGATCCCTGATCCCTGATCCCTGATCCCTGTCGTTCATCCCTCATCCGTCCCGGTGGCGGAACGCGTCGTGAAACGCAATCCACAGATTCAAAAGCCCCAGTCCCGAGATGATGCCCCGCACCGCCCCGTTGGCGGCATAGATCGAGAGCGTGGGAAACTGCAAAAAAAGCGGGTTCCGGTCCCAGAAAAACCTGGACCACGGCGCATAACAAACCGCCAGCCCGATATACATCCGCAGCAGCACCCGCAAAAACAGCTCGGCCCGCTCCAGCCACCGCGGAATCCGCTGCGGCGTATGCCTCGCGCCCTGCGGATCGCACCCAGCCCCAGCCGCGTCCCCTGAAACAGGCTGAACCTCGTTTCCAGACACGAACCCAGCCGCCGGCCCAGGCAGTGGAGCCGGGCTCGCGGCAAGCGAAGGCGATGTCAATTCCGGCTGCTGGGACATTCTTTGGCTACGCACACCGCCCCCGATTCCCGCTCCATCGCAGACATTCGCCACAGGCCCGGAAACCCCGGCCCGGCTCAGGGACGCCGTATTGCAACGGTATCACAGCAACCGCCGCAAGCAGAGGAACTCGGGACCGCCCAAGCCGCCGGATACCAGGGGGCTCGACGGGACCCTCCCCGGCATTTTTCCGTCTTTGAGCAATTTTGACCGGACAACGCCCCCCCAAACCCGGCAAAACTTAATCACTGTGAGTTGGTATATCCGCTCACACCTGGAGCACCGAGGGACAGAAACGGAGGATTCAGCCCCGTTTCGCAAATCGGGCTCCTATGGTTCGTTCACCTCGACGGTCGCCTGCGCGACCCTAGCGTAGTAACCACCGTGCGAGGCTGCTGTTTCCACAGTTCCCCATTCCCCAGTCGTACCCCACCGGGATGCAAGCCTTCGATTCCTCCGAGTCGCAGGCTTGCGCACCCCGCAAATCCATTCCTGCCGTCTCTGCGGAAACATCCGCTTTCCCCCGTCACTCCCCCAGGAATTGCCCGCTCTCCAAACCCCGCCATCCGAACTGTGTCTGACGGTCAAAGCCTGTGCCCCCAGCATCATCCTCCGCAACACCCGGTTAGCCGTAACTTGTTGCAAAAATGAGATAATAGGAGTAGCGCCCGGTTCGCTTCCCACATCAATCCGGCGCGAGAGCCCTTGACCATGCTGCGAGTCCTGTCCACCCACTTGTTTCTGAACCAGCGCCTTAGCTCTGCGCAGTTGGAGCTGGCGGCCCGCTCCGGAGCCCAGGCCGTCGAGTTCTTCGCCGCCCGCCAGCACTTCGACTACACCAGCCGCGACCACATCGCCGAACTGGCCGACTGGTTTCGTTCCAACCCCCTCCTACCCTGGTCCATGCACGCCCCGCTCTTTCCCGACCGCGAAATGGGCCGCGCCGGCGCTCCCGCAGTCAACGTGCTGCACCCTGAGAAAGCCCGCCGCATCGACGCCATGGACGAAATCAAGCGCGCCCTCGAAGCCGCCGAGCAGATCCCCTTTCGCAACCTCGTCCTCCACCTCGGCGAGCGCGATGACAGCTGGTCCCCGCGCACCATCGAGTACGCCCTCACCGCCCTCGAACACCTCGGCGCCTTTGCCCGTCCTCTTGGCGTGCGCCTGCTCGTCGAAAACCTTACCAGCGAACCCACCACCCCCGAGCACCTGATCGAAATCCTCCGCATCGGCCACCTGGATACAGTCGGCGTCTGTATGGACCTCGGCCATGCGCACATCACCGTAGGCGTGCCACAGGCCATAGCCACGCTGGCCGGCCGCATCGTCCAGGTCCATGCCCACGACAACCACGGCCAGAAGGACGAGCACCTCTGGCCCAGTGACGGCTCCATCGACTGGCCGGCCACGGCTCAGGCCCTCAAGGCACTCCCCACGCCTCCCGCCATCGTCCTTGAAATCCACCAATCCCTCGGCGATGACCCCGCCCCAATCCCCGCCCGCATCGAGCAATCCTTCGCCCGCTTCGCCTGAGACTTCCGTCCCAACCACCTGCTTACAAGCCCCATCGAGCGCCACCAAGGCGCTCAGCCCTCCCACACGGGGTTGCGGTTACTTGATGGGCGCCCTCACGGGTAGGCCGCATCGTGAGGGGAGTAGACGCAAGCGCCAACCGCAGCCCTGACCCGTCTGCACCTGCAAAGCGATCTGCCCGGCCGCCGTCACCCCGTCGCCGCGCGCCGTCACCGTGATCGTGGCCGGCCCCACCCTCGCCATCCCTGAAACCCTGAACGTCAGCGTTACCTGATTCGCGCTCGCGCTCGCAGCCGGCGTAACCGGGTTCGCCGACCACCTCGCCGTCACTCCCATGGGCAGCCCGCCCACTTGCAAGCTGATCGGTCCGCTGAACGATCCTCCCGTCACCACCCTCAAGTTCACCGTGCCGGAAGCCCCCTGCGCCACCACAACCGAACTCGACGCCGCCGTCAGCGTCAGCGTCGGCGGCTGCATCCCCGTCACCCCGCCCGCTCCCGCACCCCAGCTGCTCACCAGCACCGCGCCGTCCACTGACCCCAGCCCGGTCGCCAGGTTATACTCGCCGCCGCTGGCCGTGAATCCCGTCACTCCCGGAACGCTGTTGTTCCCCGACGGCGTCGCATGAAATGGATTGTGCGTAGCATTGAGCAGCGGATACAGCCCCGCATTCGCATTCCCCTGCCCCGTCCCGCCCTGCGATTCCACCACCAGCGCCATCACCCCCGCAAACGAAGGCGACGCCGCCGAAGTCCCCGAAATGATCCAGTACGAACCGTTCTCATAAATCACGTACCCGTCATGCCCGGCCGCCGACATCGCCACGTCCGGCACCGCCCGCATCCCTCCGCTCGTCCCGCTCACTCCCTTTTGCCACGCCGGCTCGGGGTACACAATACTCGCCCCACCCCCTGAAGCCCATAGCCCCGACCCTCCGTCCAACCCGCTCTCATTCCAAACCTCCTCCGGTATGTAACTCAGCGCCGATCCCTCGCTCGCCGAATTCGTCGTAGCCCAATACTTCGCATCATTCGGCCCCTCGTTGAACTCCGTCCCGCCCACGCACGTCGAATACGGCGAGCTGCAAAGCCCATTCACCGCCGTCCCCGACCCCGAGGTGTCCGAACCCGTGTTGCACCCCGCGGCGCCCGCGTCGCCCGCCGCCACAAACGCGCTCATCCCCTGGCTCGCCGCCTGCTCCCACAAGCTGTTGTAGAAAGCCAGCTCCGCCGTCCCCATCTCCTGCTCGCAACTCCCATAGCTCGTGCTCACCACCGGCGCCGCCGCGTGGTTCACAATGTACTGCGCCGACAAATCCACCCCATCCGTCGTCGCCGTCGAATCCCCCACCACAAACTTCACCGTAGCCGCCGGCGCCACAGCGCCGCTCCACTCCACATCCAGCGTCGCTTCATCCTGGTCCCCCTTCACCAGCCCCGGATTCGCCCCCGCCAGAATCACCGTCGGATTGTTCGCCGGCAAGCCCGACGCCGTCCGAAACGCCGCTACATCGCTCACGTTGATGTTGCTCCGCCCCACAATCGCAATTGAAGTCCCCGCCCCCGTCGTCCCCGCGCTATACAGCGGATTCAGATCGTAGATCGTGGCCCAATCCGCCGGAAACAGATAGTGCGTGCTCCCGCTCGAGTATTCCGGCCTTACGCCCACCGGAGCCCCCGCGGACTCGGGCGGGCGCCGGGTACCCTCCGGGTGGGGCACGGCGAGCGACGGGTACCCTCTGGGTGGCTCGCTGGGGTGAAGGGACAGGTCTTTGTCCGTGGGGTGGAAAGCCGTCCGCGCCCGTATCTCCGACGTCCGCCGAAAATCGTGCAGCGAAACCACGCCGCCCACCACCCCAGCCAGCGCCGCCGGAATCTGCGGGTCCTGTGCATTGGCAATATGCTCCACCCCATCCACCTGGTAGCGGTGAATCTCGGTATGGAACGTATCCGCCACCTGGCGCCCAGTCCCCGAAAACACAATCAGCCGGTTGCTCGCCGCAATCTCCTCCACTTGAAATCCATGCCCAACCAGCCACCCCGCAATCCGCGCCACATCCTCCCCGCTCGCCCCAAACCGCGCCCCATACTCCGCCGGCGTCAGCCACCGGTGAAACAGCGGCGACCCCGCATCGTGCTGAGCCTCCACCAGCGCGTCCAACTCCGCCTGCTGCTCCGCCGAAGGCTCCAGCTCCAGCACCATCCGGTCCAGTTGCGTCTCGGGGTTCGCCAGACCCTCGTCAAACTCCCCCCGCGCCAGCGGATGCACGTTGCCGAGCAGCGTCACAACCTGCCCCTCATCGATCGGCCCCACCACCCGGTTCACAGGCCCCTGCCCCATCGCAACCACTGCCCATCCCCACACAAACAAAACCGCGGCACAAAATAAATTGGCTCTAAATGATTTCGGCATACCGGCCTTCCAAGACGAGGGAGTTCGCCACAGACACGGACAGGTTTCCCGCAGTCTTAGCGTCTTCTCACTCATCGGCCCAGGAACCCCGCCCCCGAGAAGAACCAGCCAATTTGTTAAGAGAGTGGGCTTACGAAGGTACTTGGAAACAATCCCACTGACGCCACACACCGGGTGCCCCACCCGTTCGGCTGCGCTCAGGGCAGGCCTTCGCCGCGTCTTGTGCGGCTAAGATGGGATACCTATCTACGGCCTTTTATTGTCGTTATCGCCTTTTAAAGAAATCGGCCGTTGAAATATGTTCTCGAAATGAGGACGATCGTCCTCATTCTGAGAGCGGAAATCGGCCCATTGCGAAATCTGTTGTCTGTAAATACCCGCGACCGGATGCCCCATCCTTGCGACCGCTTTTCGAGGAAAAAATACCGCAAGGATGGGAAACCATGAACCTTACAATCCGTTCCGCTCTAGTGGAAAACTCCCAACAGCCAGCACACCAGCAAGATCAACAGAATGGTGCCAAGCCCTATGCCTGCGCCTCCGCCTGTACCCCACCGGTTGTAGCCGTAATATCCGCCGCCCCCGCCAAAAACCAACACCAGAACAATAATCAGAATGATGAGTCCCATCCCACATCTCCGTCTCTCCGGGTTCCATCCCCAGGGTTATGCCACTTGCTTGATCGCGCCGGGTGTCTTCCACTCGACGATGCCGGCGAAGAAAGCGCGTCCTAAACCACCATGAACTGCGGCGCGTCCTTCGCAATCTCTTCCGTATACTTGACGGCTTCCACGGAGTCTCCTAGAGCCTTCCTGGCCAGCTCTTGAGGGGATGCGTGATCGCCTGTGCTGTGCTCGTGGGCGGCGGCTATGTGTGCGTAGGCCGCCTTGATGTGGAGTTCTTCCACATGGGTATGCTCGTTATGTGTCATGGTCTTCTCCGGTATTCCGCAAGCGCCTGCGGCCCTTGCATTTGGAGTCTCCCACTCGCCAACTGCCCACGCTGAGCAATCGGATACACAAAAAATGCCCGGGTACCCTGGGTCTCGCCTTTAAGACCCGGAAAACCACAAGCCTCAACCGAGCAGCACGCTGCCTTCAGCAAATCCGCGGCAACTGCTCCCCAATCTGTGTAGGAATCACCCGATTCGCCCCCATCGCCGTCCGCGCTACGAGCATGCGTGGATGCTCCGCCGTCACCCGCCCGATCCGCGCCGCATCGCGCCCCAGCGGATGCGCACGCAGTACCTCCAACACTCGCTCCGCCGCCTCGGCCGCCACAAAAAACACCGCCTTGCCCTCGTTGGCCACGTACACCGGGTCAAGCCCCAGCAGCTCGCACGCCGACTGTACCTCCATCCGCACCGGCAGCCGCGCCTCGTCGATCGCAATCCCCACGCCGGAAGCCTGCGCAATCTCATTCAGCGTCGAAGCCAGCCCACCCCGCGTCGGGTCCCTCATCGCGTGAACCTCCGCGCCGGCCGCATCCAGCACCTCGGCAATCATCCCGTTCAGCGCCGCGCAATCGCTTCGAATCTGGCTCTCGAACTCCAGCCCCTCGCGGACGCTCATGATGGCCATGCCGTGGTCGCCGATGGTCCCGGAAACCAGAATCGCGTCCCCCGCCCGCGCCCGGTTGGGACCCACCTGAATCCCCTCCCGCAGCACGCCAATCCCCGCCGTAGTGATGTAGCAGCCGTCTCCGTGCCCCCGCTCCACCACCTTCGTGTCGCCGGTAACAATCTGCACGCCGGCCGTGGCAGCGGCCTTGGCCATCGCCTCCACAATCGCCGCCAGTTGCGCCAGCGGAAATCCCTCTTCCAGAATGAAGCTCGCGCTCAGGAAGCGCGGCTCCGCGCCGGAAACGGCCAGATCGTTCACCGTCCCATTCACCGCCAGCTCCCCAATCGACCCGCCCGGAAAAAACAGCGGCTGCACCACAAACGAATCGGTACTCATGACCAGCCGTTCTCCAGCCAACTCAAGCACCGCCGCATCGCCCAGATTTTCGAGAGCCGGGTTGCTGAACGCGGGCAGAAACAGGTGCTCCACCAGCTCGTTGCCCAGCTTGCCCCCGCCCCCATGGCCCATCACAATGGTCGGGTATCCGATGAGCGGCAGCGGGCAGCTCCAACCCGAAAAATCCGGTGCGGACTCAGGAGGACCCTTCAACCCGGTCTTCAAATCCTCACCCACCGCAAACTCCTTGCCGTCCCGCATCGTCGAGAACTGACCACTGATTACTGACAACTGACCACTGTTTTAGCCAGCTCCTCCGCCGACAAGAACCGCCCATAGTTGTAATAAGCCGCGCAAGCCCCTTCGCTTGAAACCATCGTCGCCCCCAGCGGATGCCGCGGCGTGCATTCCTTCCCGAACGCCCCGCACTCCGCCGGCTTGATGGCCCCGCGCAGCACGTCCCCGGCCCGGCAAAGCGCCGACTCCTGAGTATGAATCCCCGAAATCTGGAACCGTTCCTCGGCGTCGAACTCGCGATAAGCGTCGCTCAGCCGCCAGCCGCTTTTAGGAATCACGCCGATCCCCCGCCAAGCCCGGTCCGTCACCTCAAAAACCTCGCCCAGCAGTTTCTGCGCCGCACGGTTGCCCTCGAACGTGACCACCCGCTCGTACGCGTTCTCCACCTCGTGCCGTCCGGCCTCCAACTGCACCACCGCGCGGCGAATCCCGTCCAGCAAATCCAGCGGCTCGAACCCCGTCACCACCAGCGGAACCCTATACTTCTCGGCCAGCGGCGGATACTCCCAGTACCCCATCACGCTGCAAACGTGCCCCGCCAGAAGAAACGCCTGTACCTTGTTCCCCGGGGTCCCCAACGGCAGGTCTTCGCCGTTGGGGTGGCCCGGCGACTCCATGATGGCCGAAATCGCCGGCGGCACCAACACATGCGAAACCAGCAGCGAAAAATTCTTCAACCCACGCCGCTTGGCCAGGTGCACGCTCATCGCATTGGCCGGGGCCGTGGTCTCGAACCCCACCCCGAAGAACACCACCTGCTTGTCAGGGTTCTTGGCCGCCAGCTCCACCGCATCCAGCGGCGAGTACACCACCCGCACGTCGCCGCACGCGCCCTTCACCTGAAACAGATCGCACTCGGTCCCAGGCACCCGCAGCATGTCTCCAAACGAGCAGAAGATCACCCCCGGCTGCGCGGCAATGGCCAGCGCCTTGTCGATCAGCTCCAGCGGCGTCACGCACACCGGGCACCCCGGCCCGTGAATCATCTCGATCCCGGCGGGCAGCATCTGGTCGATCCCGTTGCGGATAATCGAGTGCGTCTGTCCCCCGCAAACCTCCATGATCTTCCACGGCCGCGTCGTAATGGCGGCTATCTCCCGCGCCATGCGCTGCGCAATCTCCCCATTCCGGAACTCGGTCAGATACTTCATTGGCGGCTGCTACTCCTAAAACCACAAACCTGATCAGGTTTGTGGTTTCCCACCCTTTCGCCAGACCGGGGCCCCCGGCACACGAACTTTGTGTGTTGGGGTGGAGATAAAAGGCGAAAGGATGGGGCACGGGGCATTTGTCGTGTATCAAAATTTCTCTCGCCCACAAAAGTTCCGTGCCCCATCCTTTTCGTCCGCCGCGGCGGACGAAAAGGGTGGGAGACCACAAATCTCAACTGTCAGTGCTTCTCCACCGCGCAGCTCCCACCGGGACAGGCCGACTGCGGCGCCGCCGCGGCCCGCGTAAACGCCTCTTCCTCGCTCCCCAACTCCTCGTCCAGCACGCCCATCTCTCGGAAGTCCTTGAGCGTCTGCTCCGCCGTCTCCTCATCGATCTTCGACAGCGCAAACCCCACGTGGACGATCGTATAGTCGCCCACCTCGACCTCCGGCACGTAGTCCAGGCAAACCCGCTTCACCACCCCGCCGAAGTTCACCCGTCCCATCCGAAGCCCGCCCTCGGTGGTAATCTCCTCGACTTTTCCCGGAATTGCTAAGCACATAGCTTCTACAGTATGCCGCGTTGGAGGCGGCGTATAGTGTGATTTAAATCACTCAAACCCGCACTGCTGGGCGGAAGGCCCAACTGCTCCGCCGCGTTCCGCAAAGGCCGCAGACCCGCGCGCTATTTCCACGATAAATAAGGCAGGTTTGTGGTATCCTTCCGGCATTCCCCATTTGAAGGAGTTTTTTATGATTTCGTTGAAAGTGTCGCGCTTGCGGAAGCACTCGTTGATGTTGGGCATTCTGGTGGTATTGACTTGCGTTTTAGCAAGCACACGGGCCAACGCGCAAGGGGACGATCTCATCGTTGCGTCTCGCGATGGTGATTTGACTCGTGTCAATGAGCTGCTCTCCGTCAAGGCGCAGATCACCCAGGGGACCAATGTTAATGCCAAGGGTACCAAGGGTATCACAGCGTTGATAGCGGCTGCTTATAATGGCCACTTTGATGTAGTGCAAGTGTTGCTCGCCAAAGGAGCCGAGGTTGACGACAGTGCGGATAACGGCTGGACACCGCTGATTGCGGCATCTGCGGGGGGGGCACCTCGATGTGGTGCAGGCGCTGCTCGACAAGAGGCCCAGTGTCAATGCGAAAGCGAGTGATGGCACGACTGCACTGATATTAGCCTCCCTAAACGGCCACCTCGATGTGGCGCAGGCGCTGCTCGACAAAAAGGCCAATGTCAATATCAAAGCGAATGACGGCACAACCGCGCTTTTTGCGGCCTTCATGAATGGCCACCTTGATGTGGTGCGGGCGCTGATCGCCAAGGGAGTTGACGTCAATGCCAAGTGGAACAATGGCGTGACCGCGCTGATGCTCGCCTCCCAATTGTGCTATAACGATGTGGTACAGGCGCTGATCGCCAAGGGAGTCGATGTCAATGCCAAGGCGAGCAATGGCGCGACTGCGCTGTATGTGGCTTCACAAAACGGTTGCCTCGAGGTGGTGCAAACTTTGCTTGCCAAAGGGGCCGATGTCAATGTCAGGGCGAACAATGGCATGACCGTGCTGGATGCGGCGACGGCAAATGAACACGACGATGTCAGAGCCTTGTTGTTGCAGGCAGGCGCCAAACAGTGACTGCTGGGTTCCCAGGTTTCGCTCTTGAGGCGTGTGAGAACAGGCCTCAGTGGTCCCGACCAGCCCGCTGTTCCGCTAAATATCCCAGCCACGCCTCCATCCCAGCCCCGGTCTTGGCTGAAGTCTCAAAGATCCGCATCCCCGGCCGTATCTCATTGATATTCCTGAGCGCCGTCTCGCGGTCAAAGCCACACGGTGCCGCCAGATCCATCTTCGTAATCACCGCCGCATCCGCCGAGTTGAACATCGTGGGATACTTCAGCGGCTTATCTTCTCCCTCGGTCACCGAAAGCAGAACCACGCGGATCGCCTCGCCCAGATCGTAGCTCGACGGGCAAACCAGATTCCCCACATTCTCGATAAACAAATAATCCAGCCCCCCCAGCTCCCACCCGTCCAGATGCTTCCCGATCATCTCCGCGTCCAGATGGCAGATTCCATGCGTATTGATCTGCCGCACCGGAGCCCCGCTCGCCGCCAGCCGCCGCGCGTCGTTATCCGTTTCCAGATCGCCCACCAGCGCCGCCACCCGCGCCCCGCGCGCCTTCAACTCCCGCAGCGTCAGCTCCAGAAGCGCCGTCTTCCCCGTCCCAGGGCTCGACACAAGATTCAGCACCAGCACGCCCGCGTTCGCGAAGCCGGCCCGCAGCCCCGCCGCCAGCTCGTCGTTTTTCTTGAGAATCCCCCGCCGCAGCTCCACAATCCGGGTCGTCATCTCTTCTCCTCAACCTCATCCATCTCGTCTATCTCAATCGCCTCAATCTCCAGTTCCCGCCCCTGCCGCAGATCAAAGCAAGGCTCGCCGCACTTGGGACACCGGAAGCTCTGCACCCCCTCCAGCTCCACATCCGCGCCGCACGGCACGCAGTGCATCACCACCGGCAGCACATTGACCACCAGTCTCGACCCCTCCAGCGCCGTCCCCTCCGTCGCAATCCCATAGCAAAATTGCAGCGAGTCCTCGACCACCGACGCCAGCGCCCCCACCCGCAGCCGCACCTCCACCACCCGCGCCCCCTTATAGGCCGCCGCCGACTCCGTCACCGTATCCACAATGCTCGCAACGATCGAAAGCTCATGCATGGAATCCAAATTCTACGCCGATGCCCGCGCCGCCCCAAACCGCGCCCCAATATTCTTAAACCACCATTTCGCACCGAACCGGTAACCGATAAGCCACCGTTTTGAGGGTTTTCTGGCCCCCGGATTGGTAGCCGGCACTCACCCATCCATCCGCCCGTCTCCGCCCGCCTGGTCCACCCCCACCCCGAAAGCCAGCAACCAGAAGCTAAAGGCTAGTAGCTGGAAGCTGCTCTTTATCCGAAAACGCAAACCAGAACAGCGCCAGGATCGCCGCCGACAACCCGCCCGAAATCAGCCAGATAGGCCTCCATGCGTGGGTCGCCGACCCATCCGCCGCCATCGTCGCGTAGTGATCCACCACCTGCCCTGAAAGCCACGAACCCAGCAGCATCCCCGCGCCATACGTAATCAGCGTCAGCATCCCCTGCGCCGCCGCCCGGTACGCCGCCGGCGCCTTCCGGTCTACGTAGATCTGGCCGGTGACGAAGAAAAAGTCGTAGCAGATGCCGTGCAGCAGAATGCCCGCATATAGCATCCACAGGCCTGCACCGCCGTTGCCAAAGGCGAACAGCGCATACCGCAGCGCCCAGGCTCCCATCCCCGCAATCAGCATGTACTTGACACCCAGCCTACGGAAAAACCACGGAATCAGCAACATGCAGCCGAGTTCCGACATCTGCCCGCCCGTCATCTTCCCCGCCGCATTCTGGATGCCGATCTCGTTCAGAAACAGGTTCGTGAACGCATAGTAGAACTGCAACGGAATGCAGATAAGAAACGATGCCAACACAAACACCGCAAACGACTTGTCCTTGAGCAGCCGCACCGCTTCCGGCGACACAATGCTAGAAACGAATCCGGCCACGCGAAGACCCTCCGGCTTGGTCAGCGGCGGCGTATGCGGCAGCGTCAGCGCGTAAACAGCCAGCACCAGTGAGCAAGCCGCCGCCAGCTTCAGCGGCACCGCCGTAGCCTCCAGCCTCAGCCCGCCCACAATCAGCCCCGCCACAATCCACCCAGCCGTCCCCAGCACCCGGATCGGCCCAAACTCCACCTTCGGATCCCGCATCTGCCTGAATGCCAATGAGTTCGTCAGCGCCAGCGTAGGCATGTAAACGCACGCATACCCCAGCACCAGCCAGTAAATCGGGCCAAACGTCGCCCTCCCGGACGCCAGAAGCAGCAGCACCGCCCCCGCCCCATGCAGCCCCGCCAACACCCGCTCCGTCGCAAACCACCGGTCCGCCACCCACCCCGCCAGAAACGGCGAAACGATAGCCCCCACCGCTGTAGTCCCCGCCACCACCCCAATCTCGGCGCCGGAAAAATGCAGCGTCCGCCCCAGCCACGTTCCCACCGTCACATACCACGCGCCCCAGATGAAGTACTCCAGAAACATCATCGCGGCCAGCCGCGTCTTCACCAGCTTCATCCCGACCTTCCCCCCTTGCCGCGTCATGCCGCGGCATTTTGAACCGGTCAAACACACCGTACGCAAGCATACGGCAAACCATGTGGCGTTTTCCCGCCAGCCTCTTCCCAACCTCCAGTTCGCTTGAATCCTTCGCGTGCCCACCCCGCGCCGCTCCAGTAGACTGGTAGGGCAATGAATCCTGTGTCCAGATTGGGATGGGCCGCCCTGTCCGCACTGTCCGCCGCGGCCCTGGCCGCAACGGGTTGCGGCACGCCCGGTGCGCCGCTGCCCCCCTCGCTCAAGTTGCCTGACCCGGTGAGGGACCTGGCCGCCACCCGCACCGGCAACCAGGTCTCGCTCACCTGGACCATGCCCAAAAAGAGCACGGATAAGCTGCTGCTGAAAGCCAATCTCCCCGTGCGCGTATGTCGCAGGGAAGACGCAGGGACCTGTGCGCCTGCGGCCGGCCCGCTGCTGGCTCCCGGCTCCTCGGGCGCCTTCACTGACACGCTGCCGCCGGCCCTGGCCTCGGGCCCGCCCCGCCCGCTCACCTACTTCATTGAGCTGAACAACCGCAACGGCCGCTCGGCGGGCCTGTCGAATGCCGCCGTCGTGCTGGCCGGCGAGGCGCCCGCTCCCGTAGCCGGTCTGGCTGCCCAGATGCGCAAAGAAGGCGTAGTCCTGCGCTGGACGCCGGACGGCGAAAAGGCGGCCATCCGCCTGCATCGCAAGTTGTTGACACCCCAGCCTAACGCCGAGTCCGCCGCCACGCCCAAGCCCCGGCAAGGCCTCCTTGCTCCGCCCCCTGAGCCACTCGAGCAAAGCCTGTTGGTGGACTCCGGCGCACAATCCGACCAATCCGCGCAATCCCTGGACCGCGCCCTCGACAAGGACATCCGCTTCGGCCAGGTCTATGAGTACCGCGCCCAGCGCGTCGCCCGCGTCACCGCCGGCAGCCAGACGCTCGAGTTGGCCGGCGAACTCTCCGCCCCCGTGCGCGTCGAGACCGTGGACATCTTTCCGCCCGCCGTGCCCACCGGCCTGGCCGCCGTAGCCACCGCCGGCGAGAACGGAGCCGAGCCGGCTATCGACCTCAACTGGCAGCCAGTCACCGAAACCGACCTGGCCGGCTACCAGGTATATCGCCGCGAGGCCGGCGGGGCAAACGGAATTTGGCAGCGCATCTCGCCCGCGCAACCGTTCGTCGCCCCGGCCTTCCACGACAACCAGGTACAACCCGGCCACACCTACAGCTATGCCGTCAGCGCCATTGATCGGGGCGGGCATGAGAGCGCCCGCTCCGCCGAAACCGAAGAGACCATGCCCAACCCGTAAACGCCGGTCTAATGGCCTTTTCACGATGCGGGCAGTGGCTTTAACAGGCTTTGAAGGGTACGGGCTTCAGCCCGTACATCTAGCTCGGAATAAGCTGCGGGCTTTAGCCCCTGAGGGAAAGCTCGAATGAGATTCCAGGAGGATTTCCCATGAAATATTGCCGCTTTCTCTTCGAGAATCAAACCCACTACGGCGCGGTGGAAGATCGCGACGGCGAGCCTTGGATTGTGGACCTCGCCCGTGCTCCCGATGAAGACCTGGCCTTTCGCCTGGAACACCACCGGGCAACGTCATGGAGCTTCGACTTCGAGCCGATGCCCCTCAGCGCCGCCGAACTGCTGGCGCCGGTCACGCCCTCGAAGATCGTCTGCGTGGGCCGCAATTATCGCGACCACGTGAAGGAGATGGACAGCGAACTTCCCGCCGAGCCTCTGCTCTTCTTCAAGCCGGTGTCGGCGCTGCTTCGTCCCGGCGGAGTCGTCCTCATGCCCGCCGCCTCATCGCGCGTGGACTTTGAAGGCGAGCTGGCGCTGGTCATCGGCCGCCGCGTCCGCAATCTGAAAGAAGAAGACTGGCGCTCGGCAATCCGCGGCTACACGCTGGCCAACGACGTAACCGCCCGCGATCTGCAAAAGACAGACGACCAGTGGGCCCGCGCCAAGGGCTTCGACACCTTTTGCCCGGTCGGCCCGCTGGTGAGCGACGAGCTGGACGCCGCCTCCGGCCTGACCCTCGAAACCCGCGTCAACAATGAGGTTCGCCAGCACGGCTCGACCCTCGACTTCATCTTTCCGATCCCCAAGCTGCTCGCCTACATCACCGCCGCGATGACTCTGGAAGCCGGCGACCTGGTTCTGACCGGAACCCCCTCCGGGGTGGGGGCGCTCAAGGCTGGGGATTGCGTCGAGGTGACCATCCCCGGCCTCGGCGTGCTGGCCAACACGGTCGAACCGGACGCCGGCTGAGCCTAAACCGCCCGGTGTGCAACCTTGACCGCTCGGATGAATCTAAGAGCGGTACACTGGCGCCGAACGCGCTCGAAGACCGAAGCGCCCATCCCCAGGAGGAATCATGCCGCAGAATCTACTCGATCAGTTGCGCACGTACACCGTGGTTGTGGCCGACACCGGCGATATTGAAGCGATCGGCAAGTTTCGTCCCCAGGACTCGACCACCAACCCCTCGCTGATTACCGCCGCGGCGCAGTTGCCGCAGTACCAGCCCATTGTGGACGGCGTGCTGCTGGACGCCCGCAAGGAGCTCGGCGCGGGCGCAACGGATGCGGCTGTCGCGAACCTGGCCTTTCAGCGGCTGGCCATCGCCTTCGGCAAGAAGATTCTGGCCATCGTTCCCGGCCGCGTCTCCACGGAAGTGGACGCCCGCCTCTCCTATGACACTGCGGCCACCATCGCGCAGGCCCGCAGCATCATCAAGCAGTACGACGCTGAGGGCATTGGCCGCAACCGAATCCTCATCAAGATCGCCTCCACCTGGGAGGGCATCCGCGCCGCCGAAGTGCTGGAGCGGGATGGCATCCACTGCAACCTGACCTTGCTTTTTGGGTTGCACCAGGCCGTCGCGGCGGCCGAGGCCGGCGTCACGCTCGTCTCGCCCTTCGTGGGCCGCATCCTCGACTGGTACAAGAAAGACACCGGAAAGGATTACCACGGCGCAAACGATCCCGGCGTGAAGTCCGTGACCGCAATCTATAACTATTACAAGAAGTTTGGCGTGAAGACGCAGATCATGGGCGCCAGCTTCCGCAACATCGGCGAGATTACGGAGCTGGCCGGCTGCGACCTGCTCACCATCTCTCCGCAATTGCTGGCCGAACTCGAAGCCACCGAGGCCGACCTGCCGCGCAAGCTCTCGCCCGAAGCAGCCAAGGCCATGCCCATCGAAAAGATCGTCGTGGACAAGGCGGCATTCGATGCCATGCACGCCGCCGACCGCATGGCCACCGACAAGCTGAAGGAAGGCATTGAAGGCTTCTCGGCCGCGCTGGTCAAGCTGGAGACCCTGCTGGCCAAGCGCCTGGCCGAGTTGGAAACCCGCGCCCCCGCAGCCGTTTGATTCAATCCATTCTGGGTACGATTAAAACAATCTCCGTGCCCCATCCTTTCGCCTTTTTTCTGGCGAAAGGGTGGGAAACCACGGAACTCAATCGGCTCAAATCATGGTAGTCATCTACTCCGACCACACGCCCAGCACGTTGCCCACCCCGTCGGAGAAGTGGAAACGCCGCCCGCCGGGAAACGCGAAGGCGGGCACAACGATGCTGCCGCCCGCAGCCACGATTGCGAGTTCAGTTGTCTCCAGGTCCGCGGAGTAGAGCACGGCCAGCGGCGCAAACTTCGGTTGCGCCTCATGCGGCTCGCTCTTGGCGAAGCCGCCTTTGATCCCGGCTCCGGTAAAGTCGATGTACTCCGGCCCCCAGTCCTTGAAAGTCCAGCCGAAGACGGTCGTGTAAAACCGCTTTGTCCGTTCGATGTCTGTCGCAGCGAACTCGATGTAGTCGATGTGATGATGCTGTGCGGGATTGCTCATGGCTTCTCTCCTATGAGTTGAGATGCGTCAAGTCGAGGAAAAGGGCGGCGCGGATTCAAGGCGGATCGCCCGCAATCGAATGAGATCGCTCGTTACAGTATGTACCGGCTCAAATCGTGATCGCGCACCACGGACGCCACCATCTGCTTCACATACTCGGCGTCAATCAGAAAGACCTTCTCCGGGCCGGAGGCGGTCATCCGTTCCAGATAGGGCAGCGGCGTGGAAGACTCAGCTTTGATGGCCTCCGAGAGCGTTGCCGCAGCCTCTTCATCCGGCACGCGGCGCGCCACGTCGGGCGCCAGGAAGCTCACATCCTCAAGCACCCGCTCCATGATCGTGTGCAGCCGCCGCGCCCCAATGTTTTCGGTTTGTTCGTTCACCTTGAACGCGAACTCCGCCATCTCGCGCAAGGCCTCGGGAGAAAACTCCAGCCGCACTCCCTCGGTCTCCAGCAGCGCCGCGTACTGCTTGGTCAGCGAAGCCTTGGGCTCGGTCAGGATGCGCAGAAAGTCATCCACGGTCAGCGACTGCAACTCCACCCGGATGGGAAACCGCCCCTGTAACTCGGGGATCAGATCGCTGGGCTTTGAAACATGAAACGCCCCCGCGGCGATGAAGAGAATATGGTCGGTGCGCACCATGCCGTAACGCGTGTTCACCGTGGTTCCTTCCACGATGGGCAGAATGTCGCGCTGCACGCCCTCGCGCGAAACGTCGGGCCCGTGCCCGCTCTCGCGCCCGGCAATCTTGTCGATCTCATCCAAAAAGATAATCCCGTTCGATTCGACCCGCTCGGTGGCCGTGCGGGTCACCTGGTCCATGTCGATCAGCCGGCCCTCTTCTTCCTGCACCAGGTAGTCGAACGCGTCGGCCACCTTCATCTTCCGCTTCTTCGAGCCGCCGCCGAAGATGTTCGGCAGCATATCCTTGATGCTCATCTCCATGTCTTCAAGGTTCTGGTTGCTGATGATCCCGAACTGCGGCGTATTCCGTTCGCGCACGTCCAGTTCCACCTGGCGCTCGTCCAGCTTGCCCTCGCGGAACTGCTGGCGCAGCTTCTCGCGCGAGCGCTGGTAGCTTTCAGTTCCGGGCAGAGTCAGTTGGCCCTCGGCAGCCGGCGGCATGGGCGGCGGAGGCGGCAGCAGCACGTCCAGCAGCCGCTCCTCGGCGTTCATCTCCGCCTTGTCTTCCACCTCTTCCAGCCGCTCCTCGCGCACCATGTCGATCGCGATCTCCACCAGGTCGCGAATCATCGACTCCACATCGCGCCCCACATAACCCACCTCGGTAAACTTCGAGGCCTCCACCTTCAGGAACGGCGAACCCGTCAGCTTGGCCAGCCTGCGCGCAATCTCCGTCTTGCCCACCCCCGTCGGCCCGATCATGATGATGTTCTTGGGCATGATGTCGTCGGCCATGTCGGGCGGCAGCTTTTGCCGGCGCTGCCGGTTGCGCAACGCAATCGCCACCGCACGCTTGGCGGCCTTCTGGCCGACGACATGCTTGTCGAGCTCGGTGACGATCTCGCGCGGCGTCATCTCGTCCAGCGAGAGATCCTGTTCTTCAGCGGATGCGGGTAAATAAATGGCCATGAATGAACGGGGCCGGCGGAAGCTTTCCGCTAGCTCTTCAACTCCTCAATGGTGACGTGGTCGTTGGTATAGATGCAGATCTCTCCGGCGATCTTCATGGCCTTTTCGGCAATCTCGCGGGCGCCCAAATCGGTGTTTTCCATCAGCGCGCGGGCCGCGGCCGTAGCATAGGGGCCGCCGGAGCCGATCGCAGCCAGCGGCTCATCGGGGTCGATCACGTCTCCCGACCCGGAGAGCAGGAAGGTCTGCCCCTGATCGGCCACCAGCAGCAGGGCCTCCAGGTTGCGCAGCATCTTATCGGTTCGCCAGTCCTTTCCCAGTTCGACGGCGGCGCGGTTCAGGTTGCCGGCGTACTGCTCCAGCTTGGACTCGAAGCGCGCAAACAGCGAGAAAGCGTCGGACGTGGAACCGGCAAATCCGGCCAATACCTTGTCCTGGTAGAGGCGGCGAATCTTTTTTGCCGAGTGCTTCAGCACGTGCTCGCCCAGCGTGACCTGTCCATCGCAGGCCATCACCACCTGGCCGTTGCGGCGCACGCAAATCACGGTGGTCGAGCGAATCCGGGAATCTGCCGCCACTGCGGAACTCTTGTCCAAAGCCAAGAAAAAACCTCCGAAAATGAGGCCTCCGGCAGGCCGGAACTCATTCAAGATGCAGTCACGAGTATATCGCAGCAAGAAAGTTCATCGCTGCCGCGTCCTCCAGCCGCCTTGCCCCGGCTCCGTCTGCGGTATCCTCATACTTGGGACCCCCCAAGCCCCAGAGTCCCGCTTGGAGTCCCGCCTCACATGACCCTCCTCATCGCACATGCATGGGAAATCGCTGGCGGCTTGCTCGCCTTGGCGGCGCTCACCGCACTCGCTCTCTGGCTCGTCTTCCGCAAGCGCCCCACTCCCGACGAGTTAGAGCGTGCGCGCCGCCTGTTTCTCGAGCAGTCCGGGCGCCTCGTCGACGGCATGTTGCTGGACATCTGCGAGGTCGAAGCCCCAGCCAAATCCAAGGGAGAGCCCGGCAGTCGCACCCTCACCATGCTCATGTACAGCTATCACATCGGCGGCGTGAACTATGAGTGCTCCCAGGACATCACCGCCCTGCTCGGCATCGTGGACGCCTCCCAGGTGCGCGCCGGCTTTCCCTGCTCGGCGCGCTACCAGCCCGGCAACCCCCAAAACAGCATCGTCGTGGCCGAGGACTGGTCCGGCCTGCGCGTGGGGCTGCCGGTGCCGCACACCTACGACGACCCCGAGCCGGTCGACCTGAGCCACCTCCGCCCCGGCCGGGGCTGACCGTTGCCGGCGCAGTTGGCAGCCCATACCCACCCCCGGTTACACTTCCCCTATGCATCTCCATGCGGCGCCCGCCTCCCCCGGCGCCCACAGAACACAATCCGTATTGCGCTTTTCGCTAGTGGCCACGCTCGTTTATGTTGTGGTCACCTTCGTGGCCGGGTTGCGCGCCCATTCGCTCGCGCTCCTCTCCGAGGCCGGCCATAACGCCTCCGACTTCCTGGCCCTCCTGCTCAGCTTTGCCGCCGTCTACTTCCAGACCCGCCCCGCCAGCCACTCCAAGACCTTCGGCTACCAGCGGGCCGGCGTGCTGGCCGCCTTCATCAACGCAGCCACCCTCATCGTCATCTCGCTCTGGATCGCCATCGAGGCCGTCCATCGCCTCAGCGCACCCGTCGCCGTGCAGCCTAAACTCATGATGATTGTCGCCGCCGCCGGCGTCCTGATGAACGGCGTCATCGCCGCTCTCCTGTGGGGTGTGGCCAAAGACGTCAACCTGCGCAGCGCCTTCCTCCACATGGCCGGCGACACGCTCTCCACCGCTGCCGTCATCGCCGGCGGCGCCGGCATCCTCATCACCGGCCAAAACTGGATCGACCCCGTCCTCTCGCTGTTCATCGCCGCCCTCATCCTCTGGTCCAGCCTCGGCATCGTCCACGAGACCCTCAACATCCTCCTTGAAGGCGCTCCTCGCGGCGTTTCGCTCCCGGCCATACGCTCCGGCATGGAAGCCGTCGATGGCGTCATCAACGTCCACGACCTGCACGTCTGGAGCCTCGGCTCCCAGTCCCGCGCCCTGGCCTGCCACGTTACCATCGCCGATATTCCTCCCTCTGAGAGCGCGTGTATTCTGGTCAAGCTCAACCACGTGCTGCGCGACCACTTCCACATCAGCCACACCACCATCCAGTTCGAGCACATGGGCTGCGAGGAACTCGAAGGCTGCGTCGTTCCCATTGAAGAGATGGCCAGCAGCCGCAACCACGGTCACGCCCATTAGTTCAACTCTGAAGGTCATTTGTGGTTTGAAGGGTACGGGCTTTAGCCCGTACATGAGATCCAACAACAATCGCCGGGCTTTAGCCCCTGAGGGAAAGCCGGCCTTACGAAGATCACCTGTTTGGTGATTGCGTGAAACTACTTGAGGAGGTTTTTACCTTGTTTCGCCGTCGCGTTGCCCTCGCCGCCCTTTGCCTCGCTCTGCTTCCATGTACACCCGCTCTTGCATGGCCGCTGCCGCATCCCGCCCAGCCCGCAGCGCCAGCCCAGATCTCCGCACCCGCCGCCGCCCAACTCGAAGCCCTCACCGGCGAATACACCGACCCCGTCGAGCCCGATACCCCGCTCAGCTTCTATGGGTCTGACGGCAAACTCTTCATCGAGTCCGAGCGCAACATTCCCGCCGAACTCAAGCCCCACTCCGCCCTCGAGTTCGGTCTGGCCGACTCCAAAACCACCTTCCGCTTTACCCTCGATGCGGCCGGCCATGGCGAGACCCTCGTCGTCTCCACCGACCCCGAGGGCTCCGTCCACCGCCTTACCGGCTCGCCCGTCCATCACCTCTTCCACGACTACCAGCGCTCTGGAGTCATGATTCCCATGCGCGATGGCGTCAAGCTCCACGCCGTCATCCTCAAGCCCGCCGACCTCGCCGGCCAGCTCCCATTCCTCATCCAGCGCACCCCCTACGGCGTGGACGGAACCAACCGCGCCTCGTTCTCCTATAGCCGTCCCGAGCTGGCTCGCGCCGGCTACATCTACGTCGCTGAAGACATTCGCGGCCGCTACAAGAGCGAGGGCGAGTTCGTCATGAGCCGGCCCTTGATCGATCATGGCGCCGACCACCACGATCCCAAGGCAGTGGATGAGAGCACCGACGCCTGGGACACCGTGGCCTGGCTGCTCGCCAACGTTCCCGGCAACAACGGCCGCGCCGGTTTCATCGGCACCAGCTATCCCGGCTTCCTGGCCATGATGGCCGGCATCGATCCCCACCCCGCCGTCAAAGCGATCTCGCCGCAAGCCCCCATGATTGATGTCTGGATAGGCGACGACTTCTTCCACAACGGCGCCTTCCGCCAATCCTACGGCTACGACTACGTCCTCTCCATGGAGTCCGGCAAGGAAGAGGTCAATGTGGATTACGGCAAGGGCAAGGACGGCAAGCCCCGCGACGGCTTCGACTACTTCCTGGAGCGCGGCTCCTTTGTCGAAGACGTCAAGAAATCCGGCTCCAAACTCCTCCCCACATGGAAGCTCTTCCTCGAACACCCCGCCTATGACAGCTACTGGTCCTCACGCGGCGTCGAGCACTCGCTCAACGCGGTCACCGTGCCCACCCTCAGCGTCGGCGGCTACTACGACCAGGAAGACATGTTCGGCCCGCAGGAGGAATACGCACGCCTCGAACCCCACGACGCCAACCACCAGAACTTCCTCGTCCTCGGTCCCTGGCGCCACGGCTTCTGGGCCTCGTCCGCGCGCCATCTCGGCAATCTCGACTACACCGAGCCCATCGGCAAGGAGTACCGCGCCCAGATCGAAGCCAAATTCTTCGCCCACTATCTCAAGGACGATCCCGGCCCCAACCCATCCAGTTTTGACCTGGAAGACACCGCCAGCTTCCAAACCGGCTCCAACACCTGGAAGCGTTACGCCCACTTCCCGCCCAAAGAATCCCAGCCCACCAGCCTGCATCTCCAGGGCGCGGGCTTGCTCAGTTGGAGCAACTCGACCGCCCAGGCCACGACCAGCTACTTGAGCGACCCCGCCAACCCCGTCCCCTATCGCCATCGCCCCATCCAGCCCACCTACAGCGTAGGCTCGCAGTGGGGCAACTGGCTCACCGAGGACCAGCGCTTCGTCACTGATCGCAAAGACGTAGCCGTGTGGAAGTTCCCCGTCCTCAAGAAAGACCTCATCGTTACCGGCGAAGTCCTCGCCGACATATACGCCGCCACGTCAGGCTCCGACAACGACCTGGTCGTCAAGCTCATCGATCAGTACCCCGGCGACGACCCCGACCCCAAGATGCGCGGCTACCAGCTCATGACCAACGAAGAAATCTTCCGCGGCCGCTACCTCGAATCCTTCGAAAAACCCACCCCCCTGCGATCCGGCTCCATCCACGAGTACAGATTCAGCCTCCACGACGTGGACCACGTCTTCAAAGCCGGCCACACCGTCCTGGTCGAAATCCAGAGCACCTGGTTCCCGCTCTACGACCGCAACCCCCAGACCTTCGTCCCCAACATCATGACCGCCAAACCTGCCGACTTCCAACCCGCCACCATCACCATCTACTCCGGCCCCGACCACGACTCCACACTCCAGGTGCCGCTGCTCAACGCCTGCGGCCACATCGAGTGTTTTTGAGGAGACGACTCGTTAACCGCCTCTTCACACGCGGCGCGTATGTATTCTTGTGATATGAACCGGAATCTTACCGCCACCGTTGCCGCCATTCTGGTCCTCGGCGCATCCAGCTTTGCGCAGGGGCCTGAGCTTCCCAAGCCCGCCAAGGCCGCCTACTTCATCAACCCCATGGTGATGGATCTTTCACTGATCGTGCCGCCGCCGCCGGCGCAGGACTCGGCGGCGGTGAAGGACGAGCTGGCTGAGCTGCACCGCATCCAGCAGACGCGTACCCCGGCCCAGGTGGCCGCCGCCCAGGCCGACAACAAGGAAGAGGACATCTTCATCTTCCGCACCGTGCTGGGCGACAACTTCCGCGCCGAGGATCTGCCCCTGACCGCGGCGCTCTCCGCCCACGTGCACAAGGACGTGGTGGCTGCCGACGACCCGCTGAAGGCAGCGTTCAAGCGTCCGCGCCCCTATCAGTTCGACGCCACGCTGCATTCGGTCTGCGGGACTGTCGCCCCGCCCAACTCCTACCCGAGCGGGCACAGCGTCGTGGGCTATCTGGAGGCCTTCACGCTGGCCCAGATCGTTCCCGAGAAACACCGCGAAATTCTGGAGCGGGCCGACGACTATGCCCACAACCGCATGGTCTGCGGCGTCCATTACCTCAGCGACACCGTTGCCAGCCGCAGCATCGCGTATGCCGTCTTCGGCTACATGCTGGCCACGCCGCGCTTCCAGATCGAGCTGGCCGCCGCCCGCGCCGAAACCCGCAAGCACCTCCGCCTGAACTGAGTCCACAATTGAAGCCTGTTGGAGAAGTGCCGATAGGCTCTTTATGCGCATCACTTTTCGTGTCGAGGAACAACTGCTGCGCCGCGCCCGCCTTCGCGCCAAGGCCATGGGGAATACTTTGAACGACCTCTTCCGTGATCACCTTACAAAACTTGCCACTGGCGAGATAGAACCTTACCCTCCGCGCCCGAAACTTCCGTCTCCCAATGACAAAGCGGACTCCACCCCCGAGGGCCGTTAAACCAAGGCGAAGCAAAACACTCCATTTCGCGCTAAAATAAATCCAGCACCATGGCCCTCCATCAGCCCATCCCGGCCCTCCTCTAGCGGCGTCCGCCGCCTACACTAGTTTTCCGCCCATTTTCCAGATTCACCCCCTAGGAACAAGCGCCAAAGCGCCCCCACGCGTGCCAATGAGGTTTTCCCGTGATTGATCGTTTGCAACAGATGGAGCAGCGCTACGAAGAGCTTTCCGCCCAGCTCTCGTTGCCCGAGGTCGTCAACGACCGCGAAAAATACCAACAGGCCGGCAAAGCGCTCAGCGCCCTGGAAAACCCGGTGATGAAGTTCCGCGAGCTGAAACTGGTGCGTCTGGGCCTGGCCGAAGCTCGCGCAATGCTCGCTGAGGCCGACCCCGAACTCCGCGCCATGGCCGAGGAAGAAATCGCCGCCCTCGCCCCCCGCGAGCCGGTCCTTTTAGAAGAAATCAAGGTCCTGCTTTTGCCCAAGGATCCCAACGACGAAAAGAACGTCATCCTCGAAATCCGCGCCGGCACCGGCGGCGACGAAGCCTCGCTTTTTGCCGCCGAAATCTTCCGCATGTACACCCGCTTCGCCGAGCAACACCGCTGGAAGATCGAGCTGCTCTCGCTCTCCGAGTCCGGCGTCGGCGGCTATAAGGAAGTCATCGCCATCATCGAGGGCGAGCGCGTCTACTCGCAGATGAAGTGGGAGAGCGGCGTCCATCGCGTCCAGCGCGTTCCCGCCACTGAAACCCAGGGCCGCGTCCACACCTCCGCCGTCACCGTCGCCGTCCTCCCTGAAGCCGAGGATGTGGACATCAAGATCGAAGCCAAGGACATCCGCATCGACACGTTCTGCTCCTCCGGCCCCGGCGGCCAGTCGGTCAATACCACCTACTCCGCCGTCCGCATTACCCACATACCTACAAATACCGTAGTGAGTTGCCAGGACGAGAAATCCCAGATCAAGAACCGCGAGAAAGGCATGCGCGTCCTCCGCTCCCGCCTCTACGAAATGGAGATGGAGCGCCAGCAGGCCGAGCTGGCCAAGGAGCGCAAGCAGCAGGTCGGCACCGGCGACCGCAGCGAGAAGATCCGCACCTACAACTTCCCGCAGAACCGTATGACCGATCACCGCATCGGCCTCACCCTCCACCAGCTCGACCTGGTCATGGAAGGCCGTCTGCAGCCCATCGTCGATGCCCTCATCACCCACTACCAGGCCGAGCAGTTGAAGGCCGACGGCAGCCAGGGGGCCTGAGGAGACGCTATGCTTCCGCTACGGGTTATCCTCACGTACGCAGAGAAACAACTCGCTTCAGGTCCGCATCCTGAGCGGGCACGGTGGGATGCCGAGCTTCTTCTATACCACGCTCTTGGACGTGACAGAGCGTGGCTACTGGCGCACACCAACCATGGAATCGAAGTGAAGCAAGGTGAACGCTATGATGCGCTCTTAGCTCGGCGTGCAACCGGCGAACCCATCCAATACATCACCGGCGAGACGGAGTTTTATGGGCTGCCCTTTCGCGTCACGCCGGATGTGCTGATTCCCCGCCCTGAAACCGAGCACTTAGTCGAGAAGGCGCTTGAGTTAGCCTCAAACTTTCCGGCACCACGCATTGTGGACATCGGCACAGGCTCCGGAGCGATCGCTGTTGCGCTGGCTCATCACCTGCCAAATGCGCAGATTGCAGCCATCGATCTATCCCACTCAGCACTGGCCATCGCCCGCGAAAACGCAAAATGCAACGACGCTGCGATTCGTTTCCTTGAAGGCGATTTGCTGGCTCCGGTTGCGGGTGAGCACTTCGACTTTGTCGTTTCCAACCCGCCGTACGTCCCGAACGCCGACCGCGCTTCTCTCTCTGTCGAAATCCGCGAGTACGAGCCCGCTCTGGCGCTCTTTGCCGGCGACGATGGACTCGAAGTCTACCGCCGCCTCATCCCCGCCGCCTTCGACGCGATCATCCCCGGCGGTTTTCTGATTCTCGAAATCGGCTACGGCCAATCGCCAGCAATCGCCATGCTGCTCGCCCGCTACGGCTTTGAGCAGATCGACTTCGTCCCCGACCTGCAAGGCATCCCCCGCGTCGCCTGCGCCCAGCGGCCGTGAGCTGTTTCACCGGAATCCGTGAGGGGCGACTGCTTTTCCGGGCTACCGTCGTCTCCTGCCGTGTTTCATCCGTCTATGTTGTCAGGGGGTCTGCTTTTGCCCATTCCAGTTGCTTGAATAGAGTTGCCATGAAACTTCGTCTGTTGTCCGCAATCGTCTTCGGCCTCGCGCTGACCTTAGCAGCTTGTGCCCAGGGTGCAAACCCCGGCCAGCGCGGCGGCGGCTGGGGCGGCGGATTCGACGTGGGCGCCGGACGGGGTCTGCTCGGAACCGTCACTGAAGTCGCCGCCGGCCACTACACCATCAAGACCGGCTCGGGCGAAACCTACACCGTCTACTTCAGCGCCAACACCCGCATCCTCAAACAATCGGCCCAGCGCCGCAGTGAAGGCGGAGAAGGCGGCAATCCCCCGCAAACCATCAAGCCCACTGACATCAAGGTAGGCGACGCCATCACCGCCATCGGCGAGGTGGATGCGGCCGCCAAGTCCGTGGGCGCGGTGGTCGTCCTGCAGATCGACCCCGAGCGCGCCAAACAGTTGCGTGAGGCGCAAGCCAACTACGGAAAGACCTGGCTCATGGGCAAGGTCACGGCCGTGGATGGCGTCAAAGTCACCCTCCTTGGCATCAACGACAACGCCGCCCACACCTTTGTAGCCGACGAAAACACCGCCTTCCGCAAGCGCCGCGTCCCCATCACCCTCACCGATATCCAGGTCGGCGACACGATTCGTGTCGAAGGCGCGGTCAAGGACGGAACCTTCCTGGCAACCACAGTCAACGCCATAGGCATGCCGCCGGGAGGAACGCCAACCGTTCCCCGCGGCACGTCGCCCCCACTCCAGCCCAAATGAAGCGTTTTTCCAATTGCTATAGACTGAAACCACTGCTGCCAAGTGGCTTTTCCCTTTCCGGGGTCCCCAGCGACAGGCCTTTGTCGCTGGGGTGGAAGTAAAAGCCACCGTGCACAATGCCAGAAAGACCACACAAATTGGAAAAACGCCGTAGCCCATCCCAGAAAGCCACTCCTATGCGCCGCTTCCACCAGTTGCACCAACAGAAATCACACTGAAGTTTCAAGAGGTTGTTTATGTCTGCTCGCTCCTTTTCTTCCATCGGCAAGTTGGCGGTTTTCGCCGCCTTCGCGCTTGCCGCCCTTGCTCTGAAGGCCCAAACCCAGCAGCCCCAATCCCAGCAGCTTGGCATCTTCGAGGGCCGCCAGGATGTTGGCGCCGTCCTCCACGCCGGTTCCGCGCAATATGACGCCGCCAAGCGCACATATACGATCAGTGGCAGCGGCGAGAATATGTGGGTCGGCATCGACGACTTCCAGTTCGTCTGGAAGAAGGTCTCCGGAGACGTTGTCCTCACCGCGGATATCGCCTTCCTCGGCAGCGGCGGGAATCCCCATCGCAAGGCCGTGCTCATGATCCGCCAGACCCTCGACGGAAACTCGGCGGCCGTTGACGTAGCCGTCCATGGAAGCGGCCTCGCGTCGCTGCAGTTCCGCAACCCCGCCGGCGCCGATACGCACGAAGTCGAGTCGAATGTCTCCGCTCCCAAAACCGTGCGCATCGAGAAACGCGGAGACTTTATCTACGCCTTTGTCTCAGGGAAGGACGGCAAGCTCAAGCCCGCGGGCGCGGCCACCAGGCTGGCGCTCACCGGTCCGTTCTATGTCGGCATCGGCGTCTGCGCGCACGACAAGGACGTGGTCGAGAAAGCCGTCTTCTCCAGTGTCAGCCTGGAGCAGCTCCCACCCGCAACCGGCAAGCGCATCCTCGTCAGCACGCTCGAAACGGTCGCCATCGCTTCAACGGATCGCCACGTGGAGTATGTCGCTCCCGCGCATTTTGAAGCTCCGAACTGGTCCCGCGATGGCCGGTTCCTTGTCTTCAACCAGGACGGAACCCTCCACCGGCTTGCGCTTGATGGCGGCGAGCCTACGCCGATTGCCACCGCTCCGCAAATCCATTGCAACAACGATCACGGCATCTCGCCGGACGGCCAGTTCCTGGCCATCAGCGACTCGTCAACCGAAGACAAAAAATCGCGCGTCTACATAGTGCCGCTTGCCGGAGGCGCGCCTCGGCAGATCATTCCGAATGCGCCGTCGTACTGGCACGGCTGGTCGCCCGACGGCAAGACGCTCGCCTTCACCGGAGAGCGCAACGGTAACTTCGATATCTACACCATCCCTGCCGATGGCGGCGAAGAAACTCGGCTGACCACCGCTGATGGCCTCGACGACGGCCCCGAATACTCCCCCGACGGCGCCTACATCTACTTCAATTCCGAGCGCACCGGCCACATGCAGATATGGCGCATGAAACCCGGCGGCTCCCAGCAGGAACAAGTGATCTCCGATGAAAGCAACGACTGGTTCCCGCACATCTCGCCCGATGGGCAATGGATGGTTTTTCTCGCCTACGAAAAAGGCGTGGCCGGCCACCCGCCGGACAAGGATGTGGAACTCCGGCTCATGTCGCTCAAAGACAAACAGATCCACGTCCTGGCAAAGCTCTTCGGCGGACAGGGAACCATCAACGTCCCCTCCTGGTCGCCCGACAGCCTTAAGCTCGCCTTCGTCAGTTATGAGCAGTTGCCGGAAGAGAGCCTGAGTGGTAACTAGGTCTCTGACCGTGTGAATCTGTATCAGCCCCGTGCCCCATCCATTCGCTTTTTTCTGGCGAATGGGTGGGAAAGCACAAACCTCAAGGAACGAAATCAAGCGGTCAGAGACCTAGGGCATGCTCATCCGGCGAAGTGCAGCGCCGCCTCTGCCCACACCACAGCCTCCCCATAACACCGCATCAACTCGTCCTGGTTCAGGCCATAGGACTGTGCGATCGCATCGCACTTCACCCAGTCTCCGCGCTCGTAACACTCCGCCCAACGCAACAGGCTGCTCTCAAGGCTCACCGTGCCCAGCAACGCTTCGCGAATCTTCTCCCGCAAGGGCAGCGCCGGCGCCAGGTCCGCCATGGAGATGCGCAGCATCGCCGGCAGCAGGCTGAACATACCCAGCAGGTACTGCTCCGCTCGCTCCAGCGCGCAAAGCCCGGCGGCCAGTTCGCAAAAGCAGCCTCGCACAAAGGCCATCCGCAGAATCTCCGGCGGCTGATTGGCGTTCAACTCGCTGGCAATGGCCAGCGTCGCGATGCGCCGAAACGCCTCCTCGCCCACCAGCACCAGCGCCGCCTCGATTGAGCTCACCTCCTGGCGAACCGCGCACACCGGCGAGTTCACCAGGCGCAGCAACCGGTAGGTAAGCGAGGCATCCCGCTTCACCAGCCGGCCCAGCTTGCGCATGTCGATCGACTCGCACTGCAGAAGTTGCAGAATCTCTATATAGGAGATACGGTTGGCGGGAACCTTCCGGTTCTTGAGCAATATCGGACGGCAAAAATAGTACCCCTGAAACAGCGTGAAGCCCTCCGCGCAAGCCTGCTGGTTTTCCTCCTGTGTCTCCACCTTTTCCGCAACCAGCGCCACCGTCACGCCGCCCAGCCGCCGCCGCAGATTCTCGCGCCCCGCCGCGTCCAGCAGGGTGAAATCCACCTTGATGTAGTCGGCCAACTCCACCAGCTGCTCCAGATTCGGCTTCCAGACAAAGTCGTCCAGAGCCAGCCGGAACCCCAGGGCCTTCGCCTTGCGGCACGCCGCAATCAAGCCCGGCGTGGGATCAAGCGTCTCCAATATCTCCAGAACCGTCATGCTCGGTGGAAGCACATTCACCAGTTCCCCTGTCAGGGACTCCCTGGTGCAGTTCACAAACGCCGGCAACCCGGCCGTCAACTTCTCCAGCCCGAAGATCACGGTATTGTCGAGCATGGTGCGGGTGGCATTGTCGCCATCGCCGCGGAAGGCGGTCTCCGGCCCGGCTCGGAACAGCAATTCGTAGCCATGCACCCGGCCCCGCAGGTCCATGATCGGCTGCCGCGCCACATACCGCAGTCCACCCGCAAGCTCGGGCAGCGCCACTTCGGGACTCTTGGCCGGTATCACCTGTGCAGCCATGCGAACCTTCCCGTACTGCTTATCGGGCGGCCGCTGGCATCCCTTGAAAAATGCTCGTCTCCGCTACAGTCTCCCCGCAGCGTTCCCAATGCCGCACTCACCCGCCCATGAACATCCCGCCGTTCACGTCCAGCACGTGGCCGGTAATGTAGGCCGCCGCATCCGAGGCCAGAAATGCCACCGCCTGCGCAATATCGCGGTCCGTTCCCCGCCGGCCCAGCGGAATCTGCGCCAGCATCGCCGCGCTCACCTTCTCGTCCAGCACCGCCGTCATCGGCGTCTCGATGAACCCCGGCGCCACGGCATTCACGGTAATTCCCCGCGAAGCGAACTCGCGCGCCATGGATCGCGTCAGTCCGATCAGCCCGGCCTTGCTGGCCGCGTAGTTCACCTGGCCCGCCTGCCCCGTCCGGCCCACCACGCTGGCCATGTTCACAATCCGCCCCCAGCGGTTCTTGAGCATCGGCCTCAGCAGGGCCTGCGTCAGCAGAAATGGCCCGGTCAGGTTGATGGCCAGGACGAGATCCCAGTCGGCCCGCTTCATCGCCATCATCAGCCCGTCGCGGGTGATGCCGGCGTTGTTCACCAGTATCTCCACCTTGCCGAACCGCTCCAGCACCGCTTTCGCCCCGGCCTCGATCGACTCCTGGCTGGACACATCCAGCCGAAACGCCGCCGCCTGCCCGCCGGCCGCCTCAATCTCCGCCGCAACCAAGGCCAGCTTTTCCTCGTTGATGTCCGCCACGGCCAACGTGGCTCCGGCCCGCGCCAGCTCCAGCGCACAGGCCCGCCCGATTCCCTGCGCAGCCCCGGTTACCAGCGCAATTCTTCCCTGCAAACCCGCCATATCTCCCTTTGACCTCCGCGCGCACAACTCCGCGCCCTTTCGTCCCCATTATAAATGTGTAGGTGTCAGCACCTTGCCCGCCAGCGCCGTCGGCGCAGCGCCCCGTGCCCCATCCTTTCGCGTTCTATGCGAAAGGGTGGGGCACCATGCCGCGAACTCGCCAACTTGCCATCATCGCGGAGCCCGTCGCTCGCGCCGTAGGCGCAGCGGTTGTTAGCCCCGCGCTTCAGCGTGGGAATGGCTACCCCGACGGCGTCGCCGCCACCGTCACCGGCTGCGCCACCAGCGCCGGCAGCACCAGCTCCGGCGGCCAAATGTACACCGCCAGCCGCCGCGAGTAGTGCAGCACCGGCTCCTCATCCGGCAGGCAAATTCCGATCGCATCCGCCAGGTCGTTGCGCTCGATCTCCGCCTCCGCCTCTTCCAGCGGCCACGGAAAGTGGTGAAGGTGCGCCCTCTCCGCCTGTCCCGCTTTGTTGCGCGTAAACAGGCAGCTGCGCTCCATCAAAAAATACTCCAGCGTCCCGCTCCTGCCCTCCGCCAACCTCCGTGTCGGCCCCAGCCCCCGGTATCGCGCCTTGAACACCACTGGCCGGCTGCTCCAATGCCGCCGGCTATAGAATTCAAACTCCCGCTCCGACCGCTGCTCCAGCCGCATCTCCGCCCAGTGATACGGCAGGTGAAAGAAAGTTCGCGCCACCGCCACCGCCACCAGGTTGCTCGCATCCAGCGAGAAAAAATACACCCCCGGCGTTCCCGTCTGCTCGTCGCGGACATAGGTGCGCACATTCAAATCCGGAAAGCTGCGCACACCGGGGATCGATGGCACGCCGCGGATCTTGATCCGGTCCAGCCAGAACGGCACCACACCCAGCCACGCCGACCCCTGAAACGTGTCCACCTGCAAGCCCTCGGGCAACAGCGGCGCCAGTGACGAAGCCGGTACAGGCCAGTGCGCAAACAGCAAATCGTTCCACCGCTGCGTCATCCGCCAGCTCCCTGAGGGCACTGGCCGCAGCCTGTGCGACGTCCGTACCGGATACTCCCGCATCGCCTGCTCCTGCATGGCCCGTTGCTTCTACTCTGCCCCTTAACGATGTGTGGACAGCCGTTCAGGATGCAAATCCCCATCCACAGCTTAATGCCGTATTCTGTTCGCGAGCCCTCATCCATGTCCAGTGAATCTTTTCTCCCTCCCGGCGCCCGCAACCAGACCGACGTCTTCGCCGTCCACGGCGCCGACCCCGAGGTCTTGGCCTACGCCATGGCCAAATACTCCCGCTCCGCCCTCTCCATGCGCGAGTCCCTCACCGAGATCAGCGCCCAGCGCGCCGAGCAGTTCCTCAACACCTTCTACTTCCAATACGGCCACCGCTCCATCGCCGACCTGGCCCACGTCGCCATGGCTGTCGAACGCCTCTCCCTTCTCGCCGCCATCGTCCTCGTCGACGAGCAGCGCTGGGACGGACAGGAGCGCTCCACCCGTTATCAGAACTTCCTGAAATCCGGCTGGTATTTCCCTGATTTTGGACAAGATTCGACCTCCGGCCAGCTTTACGCCACAACCATAGAAAACCTCTTCGCCACCTACCAGCGCACCACCGCCGCCGTTCTTGAAGCCCTGCGCCGCCGCGTCCCCTGCCCCGAAACCCTCAAGCCCGACGCCTACGAGCGCACCCTCAAAGCCCGCGCCTTCGACGTAGCACGCTACCTGCTCCCTCTGGCCACCAACACCTCCCTCGGCCAGATCGTCAACGCGCGCACCCTTGAGACCCAGGTCTCCCGCCTGCTCTCCCACCCCGCCGCCGAACTCCGCGATCTCGGCCTCAAACTCCGCGAAGCCGCCACCGGCCCCGCCTGGAACGTCAACGCCCGGTCCGCCGCCGCCTTCGTCGAAAAACTCGCCGCCGCCGAAAAGCGCGCCGCCGCCGAAAAGCTCGCCCATATGGATGATCTTGCTTCCATGAAGGGTACGGGCTTCAGCCCGTACGTTAACCAGACAGAATCGGCCGGGGCTTTAGCTCCTGAGGGGAAGGGTACGGGCTTCAGCCCGTACGTTAGCCCCCTTGAATCGGCCGGGGCTTTAGCTCCTGAGGGGAAGGGTACGGGCTTTAGCCCGTACGTTAGCCCCCTTGAATCGGCCGGGGCTTTAGCTCCTGAGGGGAAGGGTACGGGCTTCAGCCCGTACGTTAGCCCCCTTGAATCGGAAGGGGCTTTAGCCCCTGAGGGAAGCCTCGCCGCCGAAGCCGCCCAGCTCCTCACCCGCGAAGTCCGCACCGCCCCCACCCTGGTCAAATACGCCCAACCCAACCAATACGCCCTCCAAACCCGCGCCGAACTCACCCAGGCCGCCGCCGAACTCCTCGCCAGCCTGCCCATTGCAAACGCCCCATTAGTCGACCTCGTCGAACGCACTGAAACCCTCGAAGTAGAGCTGGCCTCCACGCTCCTTTACTCCGCCGCCCACCACCCCTACCGCCAGATTCGCTCGCTCGTCGCCGCGCTCCCCGCCGCCCGCGTCACCGAGATCATCTCGCTCGGCTTCCGCCATCGCGGCCCCCACGACGAAGCCCTTCGCGCCTTCCACGCCGGCGCCGCCCTCCGCTTCGACATCCTCATGGACATCGGCGGCTTCCGCGACATGCACCGCCACCGCCGCTGCACCCAGATCATCCAGCCCTTCACCGCCCTCCACGGCTACGAAACCCCCACCTCCGCCGACCTCGCGCCCGACGTCAATCTCCTCGCCGAAGCCGGCGTCCTGGCCGAATACCAATCCGCCATCGACGCCGCCCACGCCGCCAGCGCCCAAATCGCCTTGAGCCACGCCCCTGAAGCCGCCCAATCCGCCCTCTACCTGCTCCCCCTGGCCACCCGCATTCGCAGCCTCTTCAAAATGGACTTCGCCGAAGCCCAATACATCATCGAACTCCGCTCCGGTCCCGCCGGCCACTTCAGCTACCGCCGCGTAGCCTGGGAAATGTTCCTGGCCCTCCACCGCCAGCACCCCACCTTAGCCGCCCACATCCGCATCACCGACTTCACCAACCCCATCGACCTCCTCCAGCGGTAACCGGGTCCAGATTTCATCCCCCTCCATCCAGCACGAAAGCGGGTGCCCCACATCTCGATTTTGAACCAACCAGCGCGACGAGGCCGCTTTAAAACCCACCCCGCCCAAAAAGCCCCGTGCCCCATCCTTTCCGTTTCTTTCTGCGGAAAGGGTGGGAAACCCATGCCCTCAATCAGCCACCTGGAAAGGCCCGCACGGCAGGTCGAGGTTTTAACCCCGGCAGAATCCGCGCTCAAATCCAGCCCCGCCTACAAATGCCGGGTGCCCCATCCTCGCCGCGTGTCGCCGCGGCGACTTTTTGCGGCTAGGGTGGGATACCACAACACTCAACTGCTCTGTCATCCTTTGCGAAGGGAAATCCGGAGGGAGGCGAGGGTTTCAACCCCCGCATAACGCCAACAGAATCAACGCGGGCTTTAGCCCCGGAGGGACGCTTTCCGCCAATTTCACCCGAAATCCCGAGTTTTTCCGCAGCCTCTTTAACCCCGACAGAATCCGCGCTCAAATCCTCGCATCTCGAAACTTCCGATATCCCGGC
>Ga0224534_1000060_pt1 | contig 70279 bp, 56 predicted proteins | sample 714E12024metaG_FD_172012 | JGI IMG/M metagenome (GOLD analysis project Ga0224534, IMG submission 172012) | Peat soil microbial communities from Stordalen Mire, Sweden - 717 E1 20-24 | ecosystem: Environmental > Terrestrial > Soil > Wetlands > Peat | place: Sweden: Norrbotten County, Stordalen... | reverse complement strand
GGGAGACGTCGCGTCCGGATCACGGTGTCGGACCAGGGGTCCGGCATGCCGGCGCCCACGATGAAGGAGATATTCGAGCCCTTCTTCACCACGAAAGGATCAGTGGGAACCGGTCTTGGATTGTGGGTCTGCAAGCAGCTGGTCGAGAAGAACGGCGGATCGATCAGGGTTCGGTCCAATATGGATGGAGCGCGCCGAGGAACGACGTTTTCCATGGTGCTCCCCGGAGACGCTGCGATGCATGCAGCGGTCATCTAGGAGCCAGCGTTTCGTCGATACCGGTTGCTATGCGTGCAGAGTCAATTGCTGCAAATCTCCTTCTCGTGAGCTGGATGATCCCCGAGCCTATGCATGGACAGCCAAGCGTGCGCTCTGGTGTTGCTCCTGAGTAACGGACGCACTAGTGTTCGATTGAGCTAGACTCATCCGCAACGAGGATTTCATGCGGAAACGAATCTTTCTGACACTCTGCCTTGGGGCTGTGCCACTTGCTGCTGGGCAGCAGCCTGCACCTCTGGTCACGGAGGCACCTGCGGGCAAGTGGGCAATTGTGCTGCACGGTGGCGCTGGTGTGATTGAGCGGTCGTCGATGACGCCGGAGCGCGATGCCGCGTACCGTGCGGGCTTGGACCGGGCGATCCATGCGGCGGCGAAGGTGCTCGGTGCCAACGGCTCAGCGGTGGATGCGGTAGAGGCGGGGCTGAGGGTGCTGGAGGATGATCCGCTGTTCAATGCGGGTAAGGGTGCGGTGTTTACAGCGGAGGGCAAGAACGAGCTGGACGCCGCGATCATGGATGGCAAGACGCTGGATGCAGGAGCGGTTGCGGGGGTGACGCGGACGAAGAATCCGATCTCGCTGGCGAAGGCGGTGATGGAGAAGTCGCCGCATGTGATGCTGATTGGCGCCGGTGCAGACCAGTTCGCGGCGAGTGTGGGCCTGGAGCAGGTCAATCCGTCCTACTTCTTTACTGAGGCGCGTTGGGAGAGCCTGGTGCGGCAGTTGAAGAAGGAGGGAAGACCGATCCCGCCGCGGCCTGTGGGAGTTCCTCCGGCTCCGGGGAAGCCCATCGCTCAGCTTGAGACTCCAGACGCGCACAAGTGGGGCACGACGGGTATTGTGGTGCGCGACCGTGCGGGAAATATCGCAGCGGGCACGACGACAGGAGGGACGCAGGCCAAGCGGTTTGGGCGAGTTGGGGATTCACCGATCATCGGGGCGGGAACCTATGCGTCGAACCAGTCGTGTGGAGTGTCGGCGACGGGGACGGGCGAATACTTCATTCGGCTAACCGTGGCGCGGACGATCTGCGCGCTGGTGCAGTACAAGGGATTGCGGTTGCAGGATGCGGTCGATGAGGTGATCGGCGGGGAACTGACGGCGATGAAGGGCGATGGTGGCGTGATTGCGATGACGCCTGATGGGCAGATCGCCTGGGGATTCAATACGACGGGAATGTTTCGCGCTCGGCTGGTCGAGGGTGGGACAGTGCAGATGGGAATCTATAAGGACGAGCCGTAGCTAGAAGTAGCGAAGTAGCTCGGTAAACGTGCCGAGTTCCAGAAGTTGTTCGCCGGTGGTGGGTGGGTCGACGACCTCGTGCTCAAGAACCCAGGTGAAGTCGTGTGGTATGAAGACCGCGTTGAGGCCGGCTGCCAGCGCGGGGTTGATGTCGGACTTGGGCGAATTGCCAATCATCCAGGCGGAGGCCGGGTTACATTTGTAGCGGATGGTGACGTCGCGGTAGGCTGCGGCGTTCTTCTCCGCGAGCACCTCGACCGCGTTGAAGAACGGGCGCAGGCCGGAGCGCTCTAGCTTGTCTGTTTGCTCGACGGTATCACCCTTTGTGACGAGAATGATCCGGTGGCGTTGGTGGAGTTCGCGTAGGGTTGTGTCGACGGCGGGGAGAAGCTCTATCTCGTTAGAGGCGATCGCGTCGGTGAAGGAGACGATTTGAGCGTGACGCTCGGGAGAGATGGGGGATTCGCTGAGCTGCTCGAAGCAGTTGACCAATGAGCGGCGGAAGCTTCGGATGCCGTAGCCATGGGCAGCGATCGTGGCGCGCTCGCAGACGTTGAGATGCTCGCGGACTTCGTCGGCAGTGTGAACATGGTGGTCGAGGTAAGAGATGAACGCGGCAATGGCGCGCTCGAAGTAGATATTGTTCTCCCAGAGCGTATCGTCGGCGTCGACAAGCAGCGTCTGGTTGCTGAGGCGCGCGGGGAACGCGGTGGTTTGAATCGAGCTCATGCGCCAATTCTAACGGGCGCCCTGCGCGTCGATTGTTTCTGCGGCGACACGTTTGGCTCGACTCAATTAGCGCAAGCAAAGAGACCCGCTCATAGAGCGGGTCTCTTTCGTTTGCTGTCTTGCGACAGTCGTTAGAATACGATGCGCGCGCCGAGTTGTACCTGCCTCGGAAGGCTGCTGGCGTACGTTGACGTGATGTAACCGAAGTTGCTCGCGGTTGCGCTCGACACGTTGGGTGCTGCAAACACGGGGTGGTTCAGCGTGTTGAACGTTTCAAACCGCAGTTGCAGGTATGACTTCGACGTGAAGTTGAAGTTCTTCAGGATAGAAGCATCCATATTGTTGAATCCGTCCGCTCGAACAGACGATATTGTCTGTGGCAAGGTCCGAAGGTGATTGGAATACTGACCGTTGATGAACTGTGTTCCGTCGCATGCTCCCGTTGCCGGGCAGGTTGTCGAGCTTCCCGTGACAAACACGCTCGTGCTCAGTGCGGGATTTCCAGTGGTGCCGGACGCCGGTACAGGAGACGTGTTCCGCGGGCTATTCTTGATGTCGGCAATTGTTTCACCCGGCATTAGTGGGATGTCAGCCGAGAATTCGACCGGCGGTCCAGTCTGGAACTGGTAGATGCTATTGACAACGTATCCGCCGAGAATCTCGTCCCACAGCCTGCTACCGCCGAAGTTGAACCTCTTACCGCGGCCAAATGGCAGGGTATAGGTCGCGCCGACCGTAAAGTGGTGGGTGTGATCGAACGGTGAGACGCGCTCGGTTGGTTTCGCGTCCGCATCGTTCAGGTACGTGTCCGTCTCAAGCAACTTCGAGAAGCTGTAGTTGGCCGTAAGGATCAATCCATGCTTCTCCCGTTGTTCGATGTGCACGATCGCACTGTTGAAGTAGGATTGCCCGATCGTCTGGTTCTCCTCCGTTATGGCAGCATTGCAAAACTGCGGATACGGTACCAGCAGGTTGGAGAGCTTCGTGGTCGACCCATTGCAGCTTGAGCTGTTCGGAAGCAGACCTGCGAACGGATTTTTCACAGTCTTGCCGTACTCGGTGGCGAGTGCCTCATCAAGGTACGGCGCGGTCGTCAGGTACTGTGTCGAAACTGCATTCAGGTTGTGTGACGCGACAGGCAGATGCAAGCTGTGGTTGCCTACGTACATCACCTCCAGCAGCGTGCTGTTGGTAATGGAGTGCTGTATGCCGAGGTCGTAGCGCTCCGAGTACGGGTCATGCTGCACTGGCGCCAGGAAGCTGATGGCTTGTCCCAGGAAGGTACTCGCCCCCAGCGAAGAACCGACAGGCTGTGCAAATCCATTTGGGAAAGGATTGCTGAGTGTGTTGGCTGAAGTCAGGTCGTTGTTGGTTGTGGCCACATACTGCGTGGAAGCGGTGAAGCCCTCCTGGTTATTCAGGACACTGGACGAATAGGTTCCTGCTGCGTTCAGGTTGGATAATGTCTCGGGTTGGACGAAGATGCCGAATCCGCCGCGGAACACGGTCGTGGAGTTGAATATTGCCGGATTATAGGAGAAACCGATTCGCGGGCTGAAGAAGCCGCTGTTGGTCTGGTAGGGAGCACCCTCGTGTGCACCGGGGAACGTGAGGCCGCCTGCCGCGTTGATGCTGCTCAGGGTGAAGGAATCGCCGTCAGCGCTCACCGTGGTCGGAGCGAACAACGCAGCCGCCCCTGAAGCGGTATTGGTCGCCCCCGGGTTGAAGCCATTGACGGTCCGTCCGAACTTCTCGCCGAAGGGAGTATCGATATCGAACCGAAGCCCCAGATTGAGTGTCAGGTGGTCGGTCACCCGCCAGTCATCCTGAGCGAACGATCCAATGTAGAAGGAGCGATAGTCGCCTTTCGCTGCCAGATCGTATTGACCGACTGTTGGCAAGCCGAAATAAAAGTCCGCGAGATCGCCGCCAAAACTCTGTGCTGCTGCACCTGTTCCCGCCGTCACGAAGGTTGGGGAGAAATTGAAAGCACCAGAGGAGTTGCCGAAGTTCTGCACCCTCAGCCGGTACTCCCGCCCATCAAAACCTACCTTCAGCGTATGCCGGCCAATGATCTTCACGACGTCTACAAACGCCTGGTAGCTGGTTGTCGGGTCGAGCGCGGAACTTGTGTCACCGAGATTCTGGTAACTGGTAGCGGCGCCGCACGTACCCAGAGTAGTGGCCGTGGTGAAGTTGATGCAGGGTAGCTGGACGAGTTCGGAGGAACTTACCATTGAGGCCGGCAGTCCAACAGTCGCCGGACTGTAAATGCCTGAATTTGCTCCATGCACCTCATCGAAGTAGGTCCAGTTGAATCGCGCGTCGAATATCGTAGACGAGTTCAGAGTAAATACGTCGTCCACAGTGGATCCGAAGTTCTCGCGCAGCAGTGTCGTGCCAGTGGAATCATTCGCGAAGTAGTTGTTCTTAATCTGCGTGCGGTTGTTATGCCGGAAGTCGAAGAAGATGTGGTTTTTGGCATTCAGGTTATAGTCCAGGCGGCCAAACTCGTTGTTGTAGGTATCAATGCTGGGGGCATTGCTGATGTAGTTGTCCTGCCCGTCTGCTGCGACGCCTGTCGTGTTATTTGGTGCGGGAAACAATTTGAGGAAGGCTGCTGCCACAGGGTTGATAGCACCGGCAGTTGCCAACTGGTTATTCCGGATCGGAGTACGCACGACGTTGACTCCTGATGTCGTGGCCGTAAAGGGATTGAAGAGCTGGTTTGGATCGTTGAGGCCGGTGCTGTTGCACGTGGCCATGCCGGTCGTCGCATTTACCGTGTACCCTGTGCTGCTGCAACCCGCAGTCAGCGTCTGCGAGAAGTCACCAGTTTCCTCAGCAGCCGTCGGGACCGTAGTCGTCGTCGTTGCGGGTTGCGAATCTTTCAAGCCTTCATAAGCGAAAAAGAAGAAGAGCTTATTTATTCCGTTGAATAGCTTCGGGATGAAAACCGGACCGCCTACTGTAAGGCCGTACTGATTGAAGTGCGTTACGGGCAACGGTGTTACTGGATTACTGCGATCATCAAAATAGGTGTTTGCATCCAGATTCGAGATCTGCGAAAACTCGTAGACAGTGCCATGTAGCCTGTTTGTTCCGCTCTTCGTAACTTGATTGATGACACCGCCGATGGTGTGTCCGAAGGAGGCATCCGTATCGAAGGGCCTTATCGAAACTTCGGAGACGGTGTCCTCAGACGGGCTGTACGCCAATGCACCCAGCAGCGTGAGATCAGGCGATCCGTCCAGCAGAACTTCGCTTATCTGGTTTGGCGTTCCACCGATACTCCAGGAGTTTCCTGCGTTGTTGTCGAACGGGTGCACGAGTTGCGGAGCCGCTGTTGAGATAACGCCCACGGACAACTCTGTCAGCACGGCCGGGGTCCTTCCATTGAGTGGCAGGTCTGCTACCGATTCCGTCGAGATCACCTGTCCCACCGACGCGTTTGCCTGATCGATGAGAGGTGCAGCGGACGTGACTGTTACCGTGGTCGACGCCTGGCCTACGGTCAGCGTCATATTCACGATTGGGTGTTCCTGCGACTGCAGCGTAATACCGCCGCGTTTCACCGTTTCGAATCCCGGCATTGTCACCGTGATTAAGTAATCGCCCGGGAGAAGAAATGGAACGACATATTCGCCTGCGCTATCGCTCTTAGACACGTTCGTAGTCCCGGTGTGGATCTCCTTTACCACCACATGAGCTCCCGGGACAACAGCTCCGCTCGGATCGGTGACGACGCCACTAATCGTTCCACGGAACTCTTGCGACCAAGCTGCTCCTCCGAAGGATGCGGCAAGGAAAATACATAGCATTGCTAACCGGCCAAGTCCAAAAAACTGCTTCTTATTCATTCGTTATCTCCAATGGTGTGTATTCGTGCCGGGTATAGACGCCTTGGGAATGCCTGAGGGGTTTTCCGGTTGAGCGCGGTGGCAACGTCGCCAAATGATTTGACGAATAGTAGCCTGACAGAAGAAGAATCGTCAACATCGAAGTTTCAGTTGAAGAGGATAAACTGGAAAGTGTTCTTTACGCCGTGAATGCATGGACCAGCAAAGGGTAGGCTCTACCGCCGTTTGGAGAGGGCTGGATTGCATCCGCAAGAGGCGCGAATGATCAGATTTCCGGGCAATATCACCTGTACGGGGCTCTCCGTGGCCCCCGCGGTGCGCCGCAACAATTGTCCGACAGCGAGCTGCGCGAACTGTTCCGCCGGCTGCGCCACGGTTGTCAAAGAAGGATCGAGGAAGCTGGCAAATTCCATATCATCAATCCCGATGAACCCGATCTCGTGCAGCCGGATATTGCGATCATGCAGTGCGGAGAGGATTGCAATCGTGACCGAATAGCTCATGGAGAGAATGGCGGTCGCCGGCGAGCGTTTCCGTTGCAGCGCCAGACACAGATCCCCCTCGAGTTGCTCAGTGTCCCGCCAGACGATCGTCTCGACCTTCTTCCCGGCCCCATCCATTGCGTCCTCGTGTCCCTTGAGACGGCTTTGCAGCGGATGCAGTTTGTACGGTGCAGTGACCGACACGATGTGCCGGTGTTTATGCCAAAGCAGGTGTTCGGTGGCTTGTAGTCCTGCCATGTAGTTGTCTAGCATCACGCAATCCAGTGCACTACCGAGCGGACGATCAAGGGCCACCACGGGGGTGTTTCCGAGGAGTGCGCGTACCTGCGCGACATTCGTTTCAGCTGCAGGCACAAGAATGATGCCGTCCACCTGTGACCGCTTCAGCGATGCCAATTGTTCCTGCTGCAGCTTCGCGTCCTCTTCGTGCATGAGCAGCATGACGGTGAAGCCACTGCGCCGCGCTTCGCGCTGAACGGTGCGAATGGCGTTGCCAAAGAAGACGTTGTTGACGTGCGGGAACAGCACGCCCAGAGTCTGCGTGCGCCCTACACGCAGACTGCGTGCCAGCGTATTCGGCTCGTATCCAAGCTGCGCGATAGCAATTCCGATGCGCTTGGCTACCTCTGGGCTGACCGACTTCCCCCCGCGCACGTGGCGAGAGACTGTCGATGCACCTACTCTCGCTGCGCGCGCCACGTCGATGATCGTCGGGCGCTTGATCTCTTCCATGCTGCAAGATGGTAACAGCTCAAAGCGGGGGAAGTCATTTAGAAGAAGGTTCGATGTACAACCATTCTTGTCTTGACGGAGGCCAATGGAGCTTGCTAGCATCCTTGGGCGCGGCAACGTTGCCATAAGTGCTTTGCAGGTCTCCGCCACTAGAGGAACGATCCCATGAAATGGACGATGTTCAAGCTACTTCTTCTCGCTGCCTGCGCGTTGCTGCCGCTGGATGGTCATGCGGTGACGGTATGCAACGTGAAAGAGTACGGCGCAAAGGGGGATGGAAGCAGCAAAGACACGGCGGCTATACAAAAGGCGATCAACGACTGCGCTGGTAAGGGCGGAGGAACGGTAGTACTGGATGGTGCGCCGGTCTTTGTCACTGCACCGATCCTATTGAGAAGCCACATCACGCTGGTAATTGCCGCCGGGACAACACTTGCAGGCAGCACCGATCATGACGATTATCCCGATAAGGAAGAGTTCAAAGACCACGGAAAGCAGGCGCTGCTCACGGCAACGAATGCCGAGGACATCACCATTAATGGTGGTGGCGTCATCGATGGTCGTGGGGAATCCTGGTGGCAGAAACCATTCGACCCACGGCCACGTCTGGTTGTGTTCGACCATTGCAAGCACATACTGATGCAGAACATTACGGTACAAAACTCGCCAATGTGGCAAATTGTGCCGTACTACTCCGATGATCTGACCTTCCGCACTTTGAAGGTGCTGGCGCCGCAGCACTCGCACAACACCGATGGCATCGATCCGTTCTCTTCGACGAACATCCTGATCGATCACGTCACGATCGACACCGGAGATGACAACGTTGCGATCAAGAGCGGCCAGCCTGGATCGCCTGGCCCCGACGCCCCATCGCGCAATATCGTCATCACCGATTCCACCTTTTTGCATGAACATGGGCTGTCGATCGGCAGCGAGACCGCCGGAGGCGTGCAGCACGTCCGGGCGGAGCGAATCACATTCAAATCCACCGATCAGGGCATCCGTGTCAAGGCGAACCGCGATCGTGGAAACGCCGATATTGGCAACTTCATGTTTCGCGATATCACCATGGAAGATGTCAGGACGCCAATCCTGATCAGCGAATTTTATCCAAAGGTTCCGGAGACGATAACGGAAGAAAAAGTCACACGCCTCACACCTTTCTTTCACGACATCACGATAGAGAACGTCACCGCAACAGGGGCTCAGCAGGCCGCTATCATTGTGGGGCTGCCTGAATCGCCGATCCGCAATTTGAAGCTGATCAACGTGCACCTTTCCGGAAGCTTAGGCGCAATCGTGCAATATGCGGACATCACCACAAGAGACTTCACGGTAAAGGCCGATAAGGGCGAGAACATCCAGATTGGCGCCGGCGCGCATGGATCGCTGAAATAGGGAACTCAGGAATACCGATGCGCTTAAACCTTCCTTCCATTATCGTGGCTGCTGTGCTTGCGACTGTCGCAGCAAACGCGCAGGACATACACGTACGCGTGTCACCGGACTCGGCGGGAACGACGACAAGCAGCGACGAGTTCCCGGCCATCCAAATGGCACTGGATCATGCCCCGCAGCCAGGAGTCGGCGGTCGCCTGTATCTTCACCTTGCGCCGGGTGTTTACCACGAACGCGTGATCGTAACCCAGAACCGGCCACGCACAACAATACTCGGCATGGGGGCAAGGCCCGGAGACGTCGTGATCACTGCATCGCAGAATGCGAAGAGCGCGGGAGGTACCTTCTTCTCGTCGACGGTAGAGATATACGGTGGTGAATTTGAAGCCGACAACGTCACGTTTGAGAATGCCGCCGGCAATACCGGACAAGCTGTGGCGATCACGGTACGATCGGACCAGTCCGTCTTCAAGCATTGCCGCTTTCTCGGCAATCAGGATACATTATTTGCTGACTTCGGTCGACAATATTACGTCAACTCCTACATCGAGGGAGGAGTTGACTTCATCTTTGGCAACGCTGCCGCCGTATTTGACGATAGCGAGATTCACATCATTCGGCCCGGCTATCTGACGGCGCAATCTCGTACTTCGCCCGGGCAGACTACGGGCTACGTCTTCCGGCACGTGCGGATCACGGCAGCAGATCTTGGCGGCAAAGACTTCTACCTGGGCCGTCCGTGGCGCCCATTTTCACGTGTGATCTTTTTATCTTCGGAGATGCCGTCGAGCTTGAGTCCGCAAGGGTGGTCGCCGTGGTCGAAGGGCGGTTCAATTCAAAATGCGTTCTATGCGGAGCGTGGCAGTACTGGGTCAGGAGCCCGCCTCCAACCGCGGCTGGAGGGGTCGCATGAATTGAGCGCCGAGGAAGCTGCAACCTTTGCGCCGGAGCAGTTTCTTGCGGGGTCCGATCACTGGAATCCGATCGAGGAGGCGGCGAAGCTGCCATGAAGATACCGAGCACCATGCGAATGTCGAGAGAGTGTGCGGCGCTCCTGCTCGCTATAGCCTTTGCGTGTGGCGCGCAGGACCGCCGCACTGTTGTGGAGCCAAGGATTCCACTCGCATGCACTATCTTGCATGCGACGCTTGCATTGCACGGAGGCAATCTGGATGCGAAGGACGAGGCTAAACTCGACACCACACGTGTGCAGCGTGCGCTGGATAGCTGCGCGACTGGAAAGGCCGTTGAGTTTGCATCGGACGGCGCCGCTACTGCCTTTCTGATCGGGCCAATTACCGTACCCGAAGGCGTGACGCTGCTGGTCGATCGGGGCGTGACGCTGGTCGGGTCGCGCGATCCACGTTTGTATGATCTGCGTCCTGGGAGCTGTGGCGTCGTGAATGATCAACCTCCAGGATGCAGGGCCGTCATCTCGGTGACACACGCACCGCACGCGGCGATTATGGGCGATGGTGTCATCGATGGACGTGGCGGAGAGAAGCTGTTGAACGATACGGTAAGTTGGTGGGATCTGGCAGAGAAGGCGCGTGCAGGGGGGCGCCAGCAGGTTCCTCGGTTGATTGTGGCAGACTATTCCGACGACTTCACGGTCTACCGCATCACCCTGCGTAACTCTCCGAACTTTCACGTCGTCTTCAGCCATGGCCATGGGTTCACCGTCTGGGATCTGAAGATCGACACTCCTCGCAAGGCTCGCAATACGGATGGAGTGGATCCTGGACCGGCTGAAGATATCACCGTGACGCACTCCTTTATTCGCACCGGCGATGACAACATTGCCATCAAAGGAAGCGAGGGCGGCGTCGGGTACATGACTGTGATCGATAACCACTTCTACTATGGCCACGGCATGTCGATCGGCAGCGAGACCTTTGGAGGTGTTCACGACATTCTGGTAAAAGACCTTTCGCTGGACGGTCCGGATAACGGCATCCGCATCAAGAGCAACCCTTCGCGTGGCGGCCTGGTCAACAATGTGAAATATATGGACATATGCATCCGAAACTCAAAGTGGCCCATCGTGCTGGACACGCAATACAACAATCCAGGCCCACATACCGACCGCTATCCCGAGTATCGCGATATTCACTTGGAGAACGTTCGTATCTCTGGCGGCGGACAAATCAGTCTGAAAGGCCTTGACCCCCAGCATCGCGTAGGGATAGCTCTTGACGGAGTGATGCTGGATAGTACGCAACAATATCAATTCACGGCGGCCAATGCTTCTGTCAGCTATGGTCCAGGGCCCGTGAACTTTCGGATGACAGGCAAGGATGTTACGGCCTCCGGAACACAGGGCAACGGCACACTTGCATCCTGCAGTACCATGTACGTTCCGTTTGAAGAGCATCAGTAGAAAAGACGCATAATAGAGAAGAAAACGATAGAACAGGAGAAGATACGATGTCGAAAGTGGTAACGTTGCCAAGGTTTTCGGTGGGGGTAGGGGATAGGTTTTCGCACCAGGCGAAGGCGCAGCTGGCGGCTTGCATGAAGGCGGCCGAAGCGGGCGTTGAGGTGATTCCGGTGTGGAACAAGAGCAACCGCGAGCATATGATCATCGGGACCGAGCCAGGCCAGACGCGAGCGGCGGCGGATGCGGCGGTGAAGGAATTAGGCTGGAAGGAGCCGTACTTTGTCGACGCCGATCACATTACGCTGAAGACGGTGGAGCGCTTTCTGAAGCCATGCGATTTCTTTACGCTCGATGTGGCCGAGGAGATAGGGAAAGCAGCCAAGCCGGAGGATGTCGAGGCGTTTGTCGCGCGGCATCCGGAGTTGATTGGCGAGGTGCGGATTCCGCGGATTCCGGAGCCGTTCCATACCGATGTTCGGTTCGTGAAAGGCGTGGCAGATAAGTTTTTGGCAGCGGTGCAGGATGCAGGAATGATCTACCGGATGCTGGCGGCGAATAAGGGCGAGGGCAACTTTGTGCCTGAGATTTCAATGGACGAGACCGACGCCCCGCAGACGCCGGTGGAGTTGCTGATTATTCTTGCGGCGATTGCGGACGAGAAAATTCCGATCCAGACGATTGCGCCGAAGTTTACGGGACGGTTCAATAAAGGCGTGGACTATGTGGGCGATGTCGCGCAGTTCGCAAAGGAGTTCGAAGAAGATCTCGCGGCGATCGCTTTTGCCGTGAAGCGCTATGGATTGCCGGAGAACTTGAAGCTGAGCGTGCACTCGGGGTCGGACAAGTTTTCGATCTACAAGGCGATTCACGAGGCAGTGGTGAAGTTCGATGCGGGCGTGCATGTGAAGACCGCGGGGACGACATGGCTCGAAGAGTTGATAGGGCTAGCCGAGGCCGGTGGAAGCGGTCTGGAGATCGCAAAGGAGGTCTACCGGGAGGCTTTTGCGCATGCGGAGGAGCTTTGCAAGCCGTATGCGACGGTGATCGATATCGACTATGCGAAGCTCCCGAAGCCTGAGGATGCCGATGGTTGGACGAGCGTGCAGTACACCTCTGCTCTGCGGCATGACCAGAGCAATGCAGCATATAACCCCAGCTTCCGGCAGTTGCTGCATGTGGGGTTCAAGGTAGCGGCGAAGATGGGCGAACGGTATCTGAGAGCGCTCGATGCGAATGAAGAGATCGTCGCGAAGAACGTGACGACGAATCTATACGAGCGGCACATCAGGCCGATTTTTATAGGGCGGTAGCGATGATCGTTGTGCTGATGGGGGTAAGTGGATCGGGAAAGACGACCATCGGAACATTGCTGGCCGAGCGGATGCAGACGGTGTTCGCGGATGCGGATGAGTATCATTCGGCTGCGAATAAAGCGAAGATGGCAGCCGGGCATCCTCTGAATGATGAGGACCGGCAGCCGTGGCTGGAGACGTTGAACGCGCTGCTGCGGGGATGGTCCGGAGGTGGAAGAGGTGGCGTACTGGCGTGCTCGGCATTGAAAGAGGCGTACAGAAAGACACTGGTGAGCGGGCTGCCGGAGGGCTCGGTTGTGTTTGTGTTGCTGGATGGGTCGAGGGAACTGATCGCGGAGCGCTTGGCCGAGAGGCAGAATCACTATATGAATCCAAAGCTGCTCGATAGCCAACTGGCAACACTGGAGCCGCCGGCGGATGCGCTGCGCGTTGTGAACGATCGCGCGCCAGAAGAAATTGTGGACGAGATTATGCAAGAAATTATGGCGTAAGGGAGAGACGATGGCATCGAAGTTGTTCGATCTGACGGGGAAGACTGCTGTAGTTGTGGGAGGAACATCGGGCATTGGGCTCGCGATGGCGATTGGGTTGGCCGAAGCAGGTGCGGATGTGGTGGCAACGAGCCGGCGCGCGGAGCAGGTGGAAGAAGCCGCGAAGGCGCTTGAGGCGGTTGGCAAGCGGGCGCTGCGGTTGACGTCGGATGTGGCCGATCGCGCGAGCCTGGAGAAGCTGTGTGCGGCGACGATCGAGGAGTTTGGAAAGGTCGATATCCTTATCAACTGCGCGGGCAAGATCAAGCGTGCGCCAACGATCGACTTTCCTGAGGACGAGTGGCAGTCGATTATGGATACGAATGTCACGGGGACGCTGCGCGCGTGCCAGATCTTCGGAAAGCACATGCTAGAGCGCGGCTACGGAAGGATCATCAACATCGCTTCGCTGAATACGTTTGTGAGTCTGAAGGAGGTCACGGCGTATGCGTGCTCAAAGGCGGCGGTGGGTGCGCTGACGAGGTCGCTAGCGGTTGAGTGGAGCTCGCAAGGTGTGACGGTGAATGCGATTGCGCCAGGGGTATTTCGGACCGCGCTGAATCAGAAGTTGCTCGACGAGAGCGAGCGCGGCAAGGAGCTACGCATGCGCACGCCGATGAACCGGTTTGGGAAGACCGAAGAGTTGGTGGGCGCGGCGATCTATCTGGCGTCGGATGCGAGCACGTTTGTGACGGGTGAGATTCTGGTGGTGGACGGTGGGTTTCTCGCAAGCGGGGTGAATCAGTAGTACAGCGAAAGATTAGGTGAGTCCCGTGAGATCAAGCTCGCTAAATCGGAGAGTATAAATTTATTGGAGTAATCTGCATTGAACCAAGGCGTGTTGACGCTAGCGGAGAGGTTCGACGATGAGGGCGAAGCCGAGGAAACGATGAGGGCGAAGCCGAGGAAGAGGACATCGAGTTTCTCAAAGCGGGAGAAGATTCTGCGAAAGCCCTTGAGCCGCCGGAACAGCCTCGCTATTTCACTGCGTTTCTTGTAGAGGGCCCGGTCATAAGCCCATGGTTTAGAGCCCCCGTGCCATCCGGATGAACCTTGATCGAAGTCGAGTCCAGAGACACCGCTTCGAGCTTGATCCGGATGATCTGCTCCACCTGCAACTTCTCGAAGACGCGGTCAAGAACGCCGTTTCTGGACCACCGACTCATCCGTATATAGATGGTGTGCCAGCGGCCGAAGCGCTTCGGCAGACCACGCCATTTGCAGCCCTGTTCGGCAACATACAGCACTGCATTCAACACTTGCAGGTTGCTCAGGCTCACGTTGCCACGCTGCACCGGCAACGCCCTCTTGAGTGCGTTCGTACTGCGCTTCCGTCAGTTTCATCGGTAAAGATAGTTAAATAGAAATCTAGGCGTAATGTGAACACGCACTAATAGTCGATCTCGTGTGATGCCGCAATGCCAATCCCAAGGTACTAGCCCCTTTCATTGAAGAAGGCCAAGCTTCCTCATTGAACTCTCTCTCTTGAGGTTGGCTCTTCATTCCGCCTTCGGTGAGGGATTAGAAGGTTGGAGTGAAACCTGCTTCGGAGAAGGTAGTTGCGAGGTGTTCCAGCCACCGCCCAGGGCCTCGATCAGCTGAACACTAGTGATCCTCTGCTGCGTCTGGAAGGTCACGTACGTCTCTTGGTAGACCAGAAGACTCACTTGGGCGGTCAGTACATTCAGATACGGATCAAGACCAGCCACGTTGCGTGTGGTTGCCTGGGTTAGATACCTTCTGGCTGATTGCACCGCCGCATCCTGCTGCTGCAGATCTTGAGATAAGATGCGTAGTCCCGCAAGGTTGTCCTCCACCTGTTGGAATGCTGTGAGCGCCGTCTGCCGGTAATTTGCGACGCTTTCGTCGTACAAGGCCCGGTATTGACTGACCGTGGCCTTTCGCAGTCCAGCGTCGAATATGGTTTCAGCAGCGGATGGACCGATGGACCAGAAGCGGCTCGGCCAAGCGAACCAATCTGCAAATGACAGACTCTCGAATCCCCCGGTGGCACTCAGAACGATGTTTGGGAAATAGGCCGTCTTTGCCACGCCAATCTGCGCGTTTGCCGCAGCCATTGCACGTTCCGCCCCGGCGATATCCGGCCTCCGTTGCAGCAACTCGGCTGGAATGCCGACGGGTATCTCCGGAACATGAATCTCCTTCGTCCCGGCCGGAATCGCAAAGGCGGAGGGGGATTGCCCAAGCAGGATGGCGATGGCATGCTCGTATTGTGCGCGAGAGATGCCCAGATTCGTGTCCTGTGCTTGCGCTGCTTCCAATTGTGACTCGGCTGCTGCGAGCGCCTCGTCAGCATCTAGGCCGCTCTTGTAGAGCGCTCTTGTTAGATCGAGATATTTCTGCCACGCGACGATGGTTGCATCGAGTAGCTCCTTTTGCGCCTCGACGCCGCGAAGTTGGAAGTAGTCCGCGGCCAGGTCAGCATGGGCGAGCAGGCGCACATTTTCCAGGTCGGCGGCGTCGCTCTGGGCTGTGTACTCTTTCGCCTGAACAGTCTTTCGTACACGCCCCCAAAGATCGGGCGCCCAGGATGCAGTTAACGGAAAACTGTAATCGGTGTAGGTTGTTCCAGTGAACCCCGGTACATACGGCGTGACAGGTACGCGCATGTTAGTAATAGACGGCGTTGTGGTCAGCGTTGGGAAATACTGGGAGCGCGTCTCTCTCACCACGGCTCGCGCAGTTGCATAGTTGCCTGCTGCAGCAGCGATATTCTGGTTCCCTACGTCGATACGGTCTTCAAGCGCATTGAGTTGCGGGTCTTGAAATGACTCCCACCACTTGCCGCGGACAGCGGCGTCATTTGGGTTGGCGGTCTTCCAGGTGGACGTGTCCAGTTCCTTGTAAGCCGGCGCTGTCGGTACTGTAGGTAACCGATACGTGGGGCCAATTCGGCAGCCGCTCGTCAGCAGGCACAGCATGATCAAAGACGCTGGCGTCAAGGGACCAATCGTGCAATGGAATTTGTCAAATGTCATGGTCTTCTCCTCTCCTCGGGAGGCGCGTCTAGTGACCGATATACACATCTACTAGTTCGCCGGGATAGAGGTTTACGTTCTTCGGTCGCTCGAGCTGAAAGATAATCGGCAGCACACGTACATCGACGAGTTCCTGACGCTGGTCCGAAAGCTCGATCTTTGGCGAGACAAAAGGCTGGATACGGTCGAAGGTCAGCGGGATCTGTGTACTGGTTCCGCGGATGGTCATGGTTGCCTTGATGTGTGACGGCTCTGGCAGACGAGATACTAGTATTTCGTCCACATAGCAGCGCACATTCAAATGGGTTCCACTGCTACCAAAGGTCAGCACTGGATCGTTGCCTTGCGTATAGGCATCGTAGGCTCCCAGCGGTGAGACATAAGCTCCCACAATTGTGTTGACGGTCAGCATGACCCCATCCTGTGGGGCGTGCAGAATGTACTTACCGAGCAGCGAATGGGAGGCTACGTAGGATCTCTCTAGAGCGACGTATTGTCTTTCCTGATTTTGAATGTCATAGATCCAGGCACCGGCCTTGGTCAGATCGTATTGTCTTATCGCAACCTCGAGATTTGTCTCTGCGACGGCTTTGGCATTGATTGCATTGTCGAGCGCATCTTTGCTGATCGATCCTGTGTCGATCTTGTAAGCTGCCTCCTGTTTCTCCAATTCGTCCATCGTCGTCTTGAGGTTTGCCTGCGCTGCCTGCACTTGAGCCACTGTGACGTCCAGTGTCTCCTTACGGGGCTCCGCCCTTAGTTCCTGGAGCATCGCGTGTGCCGCCCGCGCCTGCGATAGTTGCTGCTCTGCTGTTGCGCGTTGAATGGATGGGTCAATCTCCAGCAGTGGCTCACCCTTGCGGACAGCTTGCCCTTCCTTTACGAAGATCTGCTTCACCGTACCCGCAACTTCCGGATACATGTTGATATTTTCCCCACTCGACTGCGTACTTTCCACCATGCCTTCCGCATAGATCCCTTCCGAGTAAGGATTCGACGCAGGATTGAAGACCGGCGGTTCCGCAGCTTTGGTAATCGTCGAAAGATAAGCGGCATAACAGGCGGCCAGTATGCCCGCCGCAGAGAGAATAAATAGCCATTTAGTCTTCATCTTCTTTTCCTTTCTCCTCGTTTGTGAGCCGGCCGTCTTCCATGTGCAGGATTCTGCTGGCGAACTCGTAGATTCTGCTGTCGTGTGTGACGATGAGAATGCAGCGGTTCTGATTGAGAATGTTTTCCTTGACAAAGCTGACAATCGAACGACCGGTATCGCCGTCCAGAGAAGCAGTCGGTTCATCCATGATGAGAATGTCTGGCTGACCCACGATGGCGCGCGCAATGGCCACACGCTGCTGCTCGCCGCCGCTCAACTTCACCGGAGGAAGATCGGCGCGTCCCTTCAGCCCGACGATATCGAGGTACTTGGCAGCCTCAACAAGTGACTCATCCCAATTCTTACGCTTAAGAATGAGCGGAATGGCGACGTTTTCGGCTGTCGTCAAGCGGGGAAAGAGGTGATAGTCCTGAAAGACGAATCCGATTTTACTAAGCCGAAATGCCGCCAGTTCATCATTCTTAAGAGACCAGAGATCTACTCCTTCGCTCAGCACCGTACCCGTATCCGGTCTCAGAATCCCGGAGAGGACGCTCAGCAGCGTGGTCTTGCCACTGCCCGACGGACCGACGACGTAGACCATCTCGCCGAAGTACATCTCGAGATTGACATCCCGTAGCGCCACGGTCCGGGCTTCGCCCTCTCCGAAGCCCTTCGTCAATCCAACAGCTTTGATCGCTACTGTAGGCATGTCATCCTCTGAAAATATCGAAGGGTTCAATACGTAGCACCTTCCGCACTCCGATGTAACTCGAGAATGCGGCGATGATAGTGACCATCACCAACGCGAGAAGCAGACTCGGGTAGGTAATGCGCGAGGCGTAATCTGGAAGACGCATTTTGGCGAGCGTAGTCGAAAGGGTGCATAGGCCAACGCCCAGGCCGTAACCGGTCAGCGCCGTAAAAGATGCCTGAAAGAGGATCATGAAGATGAGGACGCGGCTGCTGGTCCCTATGGCCTTCAGTGCTCCGAACTTGTCCAAATTCTCGAGGATGAATGTGTAGAAGGTTTGTCCTGATATTGAGAGCCCCACTATGAAGCTGATCCCGGTCATCAGCAGGATATTCATCCCGATGCCGGTCTGGTACATATAGAAGTCTGAAATTCTTTGTTGAAACTCCTCACGTGTCAGGGCCAGATAACCAAGCGCCTTAACCTGTTGTTTGATCAGCGGAATGTCTGCCGGAGTCTTTGGCTCAACGAGCACGTAGGAGATCGTGAATCGCGGGTTAGGAATGTATTGGATCGCCCGGTAGTACGTTGTGTAGAGAGTAGGAACACCGAAGAGACTACTGGATGTAGTCTCTGCAATGCCAACAATCTTCCCGCGATGGTCATTCAGTTCAAAAGTAGTCCCAATCTTGGGATCGCCGAACTTGTGAAATTCCGAGTCATGCAAGACGATAAACGAGTTCTCTGCAAAAATATCCTGGATGCTCCCTTCGAGCATTCGAGGCCTGCCAAACAAACTGGTGTCATCCAGACCCACTACATTCACCGCCTGGTATGTGCCGTTTCCCAGTTTTACAAGGGCCCCGCCAGAGAAAAGCGGGACGGCAAACTTTACCCCGGGGATGCTGCGCGTCGCATCGAGCACATAGCCTGGCAAGCCGATCGTGTTTGCCACGGTTTGCACAGAGGGATCCATCACCCATATATCTGCACCAATGTTGATCACTGTGGCCGATGCACGGTTCAACACACCCGCAAACATAGACATCATCATGATCATCAGGAATACAGCGAAACTGATACCGACAAGCAGCGTAAGGAACTTTGCTCTGTCATTCACCAGTAGCTTGTATGCGAGTTTAAGGATTCCGCCCATCAAATAATGATCTCCTAATCGGATGGGATGCGACAGGTTTCTCGTCACAAACCATTGTGATCGCCGTCACAATTTGTCGAGTGTCCAGGCATGCCACCTTCATCGACTCTGGCATGTGACCAAGATCACAATCTGGAGTGAAGGAGCTCACGGCAGGTCGAGCTCCGCAATCTTAGGCTTATCGCAAGCGTTATCGAAATTGACGCGGGGAGGTGCCGTATGCCCGTAATCAGAGATCAAGTTGGACTAAGTTTAGACCGGATTGTTCTGGCAACAGATTTTTCCCCTGTCTCTGAAAAGGCGGCAGGCTATGCTCAAGGACTAGCGAAGCGTTTTTGTTCGAGCCTGTCGCTGGTCCATGTAATTGACTTGTCGGTCGCCACTCGTTCCGAATGCGAAGCCGTGGGATTGGCTATCGACGAGATACGTCATGTCACTGCGGAAAATCAGGAACGCCTGCTTAGCGATATGACCTCGGCAGGAGTTCGAACAACGGCGCATACGTTGGAGTCACACAATCCCGCGGCTGCTCTTGTCGGCTTCGCAAAGGAGCTCCGGGCCGACCTTATCGTTACCGGAACGAACGCACGGCATGGACTTAGCAAAGCGATTCTCGGTTCATGCGCTGAGGGGATCATCAGACACGCAAGCTGTCCGGTCCTGACGATTGGACCAAAGGCAAAGACAGCTCCAAGCGGAGGGTTATCTTTTCACACTGTTGTGTTTGCAACCGATTTCAGCTCCGATGCCGCCAAGCAGGCGGCCGTAGCGCTGAGCTTTGCCCAGAACAGCGTTGCAAAGATCTATCTCTGCCATGTGCTGGGTCGCCCCGGCAAAGATATTTCCGAGACCATCAGCATGGAGCTGAAGTTCGAATCTGCCTTGGAGAGACTGATACCTCAGTCAACCCACGACTGGTGCAGCCCCGAGTGCGTGGTAGAGGTTGGCGCCGCAGCGCCGCATATCCTCGAACTCGCCGAAAAGGTCCAGGCTGACCTCCTCGTTCTCGGAGCCAAGCACGGCGCATCCTGGTTTGCTCACCTTGTAGAAGGCACAGTCGGACAGGTGCTAATGAGCGCAGCGTGTCCGGTGATGACCGTCTGCGCCAACTAGTCGCCCAGCTGGCTGCCTATGAACGAAGATTCGTCCGCGCGATTGGGGATCTATATCAGGTGTCGGAGAAATCCTCAGCGCGAGCGGACAGGACTGCTCCGCAACTTGCAAGCCGCAAGGATTTCCGACCTGCTACCGCCTCATGCGGTTTGGGTTTCCGCTATGCAACGCGGTCAGGGATAGAATAAGCCCATAGACGGTCGTGCAGCGGGTTTCGATGAGAGATGGCGTCCCAGATTCTGTCCAAGCTTCTGCAGTCGTTCAGAGGGATACACTCGATCACCTCAATGCTGAGCGGTGGCTGGCCGCAATTTTGGAAACGTCCGACGACGCGATCCTCGGAAAGTCACTGTCCGGCATTATCACGAGCTGGAACGCCGGCGCAACGCGGGTCTTTGGCTACAAGGCGAATGAGGCGATCGGCAAACATGTTTCCTTTCTCGCTTGGCCCGGAGAAGAGGAACGGATCGAATCGTTCCTTGAGAAGCTTCGATGTGGAGAACGTGTCACCCATTTTGAAGTTGTGCGAAAGCATAAGAACGGAAGGAAGGTCATTGTCTCGATCAGCCTCTCGCCCATCGTGGATGCCAACGGCACCATCATCGGTATTGCAAAGATCGCCCGTGACATTACGGAGCGAAAGACAATAGAACAGGCACTGGCGGCAAATGAACTCCGGTTACGCAAGCTTACAGAGCTGGAGGAAACCGCCCGTGCTGAGGTGCTTGCGGAACGGAAGTTTAGGGAGTTGATCGAAAATGCTCCTGACGCGATTCTGCAGGTCGACTCAACGGGCGCAATTGTGATCGCGAACCGAACTGCGGAGACGATGTTTGGATATAGTCGCGAAGAGTTGATGGGCAACGGAGTGGATGTGCTTGTGCCCGAAGCAAACCGCGCCGGGCACGCAGGACACCGCAACTCCTTTGCTTCGGCCGGCGTGACCAGGCCTATGGGTCTAGGCCTTGATCTCTTCGCCCGACGGAAAGATGGAACGAAGTTTCCCGTGGAAATTAGCGTGAGCCCAGTGCCGACGGAGAGCGGAATCAATGTCACAGCGGTCATTCGGGATGTCACCGACCGGAAGCAGGCCGAGCGGCGAGTGCGAAGTCTGCAAGAAAAATACATGACCGAGTTGGAGTCCCGGCAAAAGGAAGCAGAACGGTTAAATTGCCTCAAGAGCGAATTTATGGCAAGCATCAGCCATGAACTTCGAACGCCGCTACATACGATCATTGGGTTCGCGGAACTCCTCGAAGAAGAGACCGAAGGCTCGCTGAATGAGAAACAGCGACGATTTCTGCACCACATTCATGGTGATTCTGAACATTTACTGAGATTGATCAATGACGTGCTTGATTTGAGCCGCATCGAGGCGGGCGGTCTCCATCTGCGCACCGAGTCACTGTCTCTGCAAGCGATTGTCGCTGAGACGGTGAACGCGATTCGCCCTTATGCAGATTCGAAGTCGGTCTCCGTCCGGGAGGGCGACCATCTCGACGTTTGCGTTTGGGCCGACCCTATGCGCCTCCGCCAGATCCTCTATAACCTTCTCAGCAATGGCGCAAAGTTCACAGAGGCGGGCGGTGAAGTCAGCGTGGATGCAGCGGTTGATGAAAGCTCCGTGAGAATCACCGTCGCAGATACTGGATTAGGAATTGCTAAAGAGGAGTGCACCCGCATCTTCGATAAGTTCTATCAGGTCGGGTTCACACCGGTTGGAGTTCGGGAGGGAACAGGCCTTGGGCTAGCAATCTGCAAGCAGTTGGTGGAGATGCAGGGCGGAACGATTTGGGTGGAGAGCGAGCCTGGAAAGGGAAGCCACTTTCATTTCAGCTTGCCGCACAGCCTGGTGTGACTGAAATCACAATCGCTGCCACTGCTCGCGCCTAAGCTTAATATGTGGGTAAAGGAATTTTAGATCGTTCGAAGGGCGCTGATCGGCCCTTGGAGATAAGAATACTGATCGCCGACGATACGCTAAGTGGCCGTGAGCTCCTGCGGTCCATCCTTGAGAGTAGTGGCTACGAAGTGGTCGAGGCAGAGGATGGTGAACAGGTGCTCGAAAGAGCTACCGCTTTTGAGCCTCACCTGGTGATCCTCGATCTGCAAATGCCAAAGTTTGGCGGGTGTGCGGCAGCAGTTGCCTTGCGGAAAATTCCTGCATTCGAGCGAACGCCTATTGTGGCGCTGATCGCGGCATTGCCGGATGGGATTCCAGAGCAGGTTGCCCAAGCCGGCTTCACAGGATACCTCGTGAAGCCGATCGGTCCGGCACGACTGCGTCAATGTGTCGCAAGCCTGTTGTAACTTGCCGGTCTGAGACAACAGCGTAGGACGCCGAACTAGGACGAAAGTTCGTATCTCTTCATCTTGTAGCGAAGAGCATCGCGGCCAATTCCAAGCCGTCGCGCCGCCTCCGACTGGTTTCCTCCCGACGCTCGTAATGCGTCTTCAAGGAGGTGCCGCTCCTGCTCTGCAAGTGCCGATGGCGTGTTTCCACTTGCATCCGGAGGTGGATTGGCATGGATGAGATTCTCAGGAAGATTCTCGACATCGACAGTTGCGGTGTCTGCTAGCATGCATGCCCGACCAATGACATGTTCGAGTTCCCTTACATTACCCGGCCAGCCATACCGCTGCAGGACAAGCAATGCACGCGGGGTCAAACCTTCGATCGTCTTAGAAAACTCGCGGCTGAACTTGTGGACGAAGTGGCGAGCTAGAAGCGGAATATCTTCAGATCGGTCCTTCAGTGGAGGAACGGTGATCTCCACCATCGACAACCGGTAATAAAGATCCTCACGAAATCTGCCACCCGCAATAGCTACGCGCAGGTCACGATGAGTTGCGGCGACGATACGGACATTCACCTTGCGAGAGGTGAGCGAGCCGACCGGGAGTATCTCCTGGTTCTGGATGGCGCGCAGCAGTTTTGCTTGTGTCGGCAGCGGCATGTCTCCGATCTCATCCAGAAAGAGCGTTCCTCCGTTGGCGAGCTCAAATAGGCCTGTCTTGTCCCGGTCCGCTCCCGTGAACGCCCCCCTCACGTGGCCGAAAAGTTCGCTTTCGAACAGGGTCTCCACCACAGCGGAGCAGTTCAGCACCACGAATTTACCCAGCACTCCACTGCGATTATGGAGAGCGGTTGCCACCAAGTCCTTTCCCGAGCCAGTCGGACCATGAATGAGCATGGACCGATAGTGCGGAGCCACCCGCTGAATCATGGCGAAAAGGTCCCACATCTGGTTGCTCTTTGCCTGGAGGCCCTCAAATTCCAGATCCTGCGTCCCCGCTGCGGAAGCCGAGCGGGCTCTCCTCCTGTGGTGGGCAGACTCGATGAGGGCTGCGACGCGCTCGCGAAGAATTGCGATCTTGACAGGCTTTTGCAGGTAGTCGGAAGCTCCCTGACGAATGGCGGCAACTGCCGTTTCGGTTGTGTAATGGGCCGTCATTAGGATGACATCAATGGATGAGTCGAAGTCGACGACATGCTGTAGAACTTCCAGTCCGCTCATCCTCGGCATCACGAGATCCGTCACAACGAGTCGCGGACAATGCTTTCGGACCAGTTCCAGCCCCTCCGCCGGATTCGAAGCCGTGTAGACAGCGGCGTCCGAATGGGTGAGTGCTGCGGATAGCAGTTCGAGACTGCCTAGGTTATCGTCAATCACGACAATAGAAACAGCTTCTGGCATAGAGGGTCGTCGACCATCTAAATCGTATAGTGCAAAGGCCAGGTTGGCCAGTTGGGTGATATGGCGCAATCCCTGCGCCTAGCCACCCAATACAGACGCGTGCACATCATGCCGCACGGTCGTATGTGACTGTAATCACTAAGAATCGAGTTTGGCACAGTAATTGCCTTTACGGAGGGCAGGCTTCACCTATCGAGGATTCCATGTCCAAGTGCCTCAATTGCCCCGAAGCAGGAAAGCATGCCTTCTGCAATCTCGGTCAGGATGCACGGGCTTTCCTCGAATCCAACTCGCTCAACACGGAATATCCGCGAGGCTCAACCATCTTTCGAGAAGGTGATCGCAGCAATGCGGTGTTCGTGGTCTGCTCCGGCAAAGTAAAGCTTTCAGCTACCTCGAGGGAAGGCCGTACTATGATTTTGCGGATCGCGGATACTGGGGATGTACTGGGCATGAGCGCAGCGTTGGCTAAGGGGGAGTACGAAGTTACAGCCAGTGCCATCGAGCCTTGCCGGACCCGCGTGCTTCATCTCACGAACCTCACCAGCATGTTACAGAAGTACGGCGATGCAAGCTTGGCAGCTGCGAACGTCTTAGCCGAGGACTATCGCGCAGCCTTTGATGAAGCACGGCTCATCGCTCTTCCAGCATCGCCCGCAGGACGGGTCGCTCGGCTGATCCTGGATTGGGCTGATGACGCCAGGGACAGTTCGGCCGCCTTCATCACGATGTCTTTGACGCATGAAGAAGTTGCCTTGATGACCGCGACAACGCGAGAGACTGTGACTAGAACCCTCAGCCGTTTCCGCAGCGAGAAGATCATTTCGATGAGCGGCGTTGTTATGACAGTACTTCAGCCCAGAGCGCTCGAACGGCTGTGCGCCTGCTGACCCGAAGTGCAGGGCTCGGGGGATCTCGATCACAATGTTGAATGTTTCGAAGCACATCGAGGTTTCGATTCTGGGTTTAGTGTGGGAGCATGATCTTTCATCTGCAGACCTCATCCGCTCACGAACGAAGTGGATTGACCCATTACCCGGAGGCAAACTGTCTCGATGAGCGAAGAGATGGACCTTGGTCAGAAGCCGTTCTAGCTATGAAGCTTGTCGTCTCCATGTTATTTCTCTTGGGGGCTGCCTGGAGCCAAACGCAAACTGCATCACCATCGGCGAATCCTGAGTATTGCCATTCCTCTTCCGCTCAGATGAACGACGTTGACCAACTCCTGAGTGCGAAACTTGCACAGACTCAATCTCTCCTGCCCCCTTCCGATGCACGGTTGGTGGGTGCTTTCTATGGACCTTGCGATTACGCTCCCGCCTGGATCCGGAATGGGAATATCACCCCAGCGGCGCTCGCCATGTCGGATGTGCTCAGGGATGTCGCGGAAAGAGGATTGGATGCGAACGACTATCCTTCTTCCCTAGCGCCGCCAGTGGGGACGATGAACTCCACACCTGATTCCATCGCGGCATTCACGAGGTTTGAACTGCAGTTGAGCATCGGAGCGTTGCTCCTGGCGAGAGACCTTCGGTGTGGGCGGGTCGATCCTCATGCTCTTCATGCTGACCTACCGTCCGCCTGCGTAGGTTTTCAGCCCACTGAATTTGTGTGGAACGTTTCGCACGTGCAGAATCCGTCGGAGCAGTTAGATTCACTGGAGCCAGCGGCACTTGGTTATTTGAGGACGAAGAATGCATTGCGCAGGTATCTCGATCTGGCGCGCACGCCTCAGACTGTTCTTCCTCCTCTGCGGGGGACGGTTCATCCGGGACAAAACTCCGACAGCATCGTGCCTTTACGCGCAGTGTTGATCGAGACCGGAGATCTAGCCGGGCCCGAAGACTCCGGAAACTCACTTTATGACGCTGGGCTTGTTCGTGCCGTCCAGTCATTCCAACTGCGACACGGTCTAACTCCGAACGGCCTACTGACCACCGAGACCTACAAACAGCTTGCAACACCAATGCAATACCGAGTTGCGCAACTCGGTATTACGCTGGAGCGCTGGCGCTGGATTCAGAGATCGTTTGCCGAACCTCCCATTGTGGTGAATATTCCAGAATTCATGGTTCGCGCTTATGACAGCAATTCGCAGGTTGCGCTTTCAATGAAGGTGATTGTCGGTAAAGCCTATCGCCGCAAGACTCCTATTTTCGAAAGCCAGATATCGTCCGTCATCTTTCGTCCTTACTGGAATATTCCTCCGAGCATTCAACGCAAAGAAATCGAGCCGGCGATGCGGCGTGATCCGAAATATCTCAAAAAGCATGGGTATGAGATTGTGCGTGGATCGGGAGGCAGTGTTCGTATTCGGCAACGGCCTGGAGATCAAAACGCTCTGGGTCTGATCAAATTCTCGTTACCGAATGTGTATGACGTCTATCTTCATGGCACGCCGGCACAGGGTCTGTTTGATCGACCCCGGCGTGATTTCAGCCATGGATGTATTCGGGTGGAGGATCCAGTCGGTCTTGCAGTGTGGGTACTGCGGCAGAACCCTGGTTGGCCTCGTGAAAAGATCGAATCTGCTATGCACGGCACAGAGTCGATGTCCGTTCCGGTGATCCATCCGATTCCCGTTCTCATCGTTTATGCAACAGGATTCGCCGCTGAAGATGGAGCGGTGTACTTTCTCCCGGACATATACGGCGAGGACGCAGCTCTGCTGGCCGAGCTGCGGAAAGTAACACTCCAGAGGCAGGAAGGATTTCGCGCGGTTGCTCGTGCAGTTCATCCATGAACCTTCAGGTCACCTGAATGTACCCTTCGCTTGAAGGCTTGAAGGTTAGACGACGGTTCGTTGCGTGATTACGGTCACCGCAAAGTCTGTTATGTTCGAAGTTGAACGAGGAAGAGGACGTCTGCCTGAATGAATCGACACCTGTATCGCCGAAATCATTCAGCCCATGTAGTGGGGCACAAGGAGTTCAGATGGAGACAACTAATCTTCAAGGTCCAGCAGGACAAGAGACCGAATATGGCCTAAAGAGGATCGTGGTGGCCTATGACGCCTCTCCTTCCGCTCAACGAGCGCTCGACGACGCGATCACAATCGGGAAGCGATTCAAGGCTGAGATTCTGCTTGCCCAGGCAAATGCGCCGGACGACGAGCCTGGAAACAGTTGTAGCGTCCTTCGTACTGAGAGAATGCTGGAGTCCAGCGATCTTGAGGCCATCAGAAGTCGCCTTGCCAGTGCCGGTCTGTCCAGTCGGGGCATCGTGCGAGGCGGAATCGTTGGGGATACCTTGTTCAACATTTGCTGCGAAGAGAATGCCGATCTTCTCCTGCTCGGGGCTTACGGTTACGGTCTGAAAGATCGCCAAACGCTCGGGTCTACCGCGGAATATCTGCTTCGCGCAGTGCCTTGCCTGACTTTGACGTATGGCCCAAATGTCACCTCCACCTTCGATTTGATAGTTCATAAGGGGCCCGTTCTTGTCCCGGTCTCGCTGCCCTGTCCCCTGAGTCAACTACAGCGAGCAATGGAAGTCGCAAGACTGTTTGGGGTTAAACTTGAGATCTTGCATGTCGCGGATCACGTGAAACCAGCAGTTATCCACGATCTCGAATACCAATGCGAGCAATTGACCGAGCATCTACGCCGTGGTGGCATACGCGCTCAATGGTCGCTATACTGTGGGATGCCTGACACCGTCATACGAAGTCGAGGTGTCGAGATCGATAGTCCATTCATCCTGATGCCGCTGAAGTGGGGCCACAGCCTCTCTTCCATCACATCGGACAATGTGGCAGCTCGTGTGATCCGCTGCTCGAAAATCCCGGTCATGACCTACAAAGTTGATTAGCGCCACAATAGTCGTCTGTGATGGATCTTTCTTAGATCATTACGAAAGCCCCGTGATGCCGATGTGGCAGGGAACAGAATCGCCATTGTGCGGAGGCTTCGAGTTTTGGAGGGCGGGATTGCTCTACTGCCCACTGCGGCTTATCTCGATGGGCGGTCAGCCACCAGGGTGAAGAACCTTTTGGTGGCTTATGTTGTCACCATCCCCGCGTTTCAATATGCCAAAGACCACCGTGGAGAGAATGGTCATGCCGCCAAGAATGACGAACGCCTTATGGATCCCGTGAATCATCTCCGCCGGGCCTAAACTTACGTTCTTCGTAATGAAGAATACGGTAACTAATCCCGCTGCTGCGACACCAAAACTGATCGACATCTGCTGCATGGTGCTTGCGATGGAACTCGCGCTGCTTGCCTCTTCCTCCGTGATGTCTGCATAGACAAGCGTGTTCATGCTCGTATATTGCAGAGAGCTGAAAGCTCCATAGCCAAATGCCTGCAGAACGATAAGCCAGACTGGTGTGTGAAGTCCGATGGTCGCAAAGAATAGAAGGAGAAGGCCGAGAATCACCGTGTTGGAGATCAACACGCCACGGTACCCAACGCGCGATAGTAGGCCCGGCATGAACAGCTTCATGCTCATGGCGGCGATCGCCTGCGGCATGATGAGCAACCCTGACTGAATGGGACTGAACCCCAGACCAACCTGGTAGAGGAGCGGCAGGAGAAATGGCACGCCGCCGATTCCAAGACGGGTGAAGAAGCTGCCGCTCACCGCAGCGCGGAACGTTCGGATGCTGAATAGGCTAAGTTTCAACAATGGGAATGGAATGTGCTTCGCATGGATTCCATAGCCTGCGAGCAGCACGAGAGAAAGGGTCAATAGCCCCGATATCTCTCGTATGCTTAGAGTGTGTTCCCCGAATATCTCCAAGACATAGGACAGCAGCGCGATTCCGGATCCAAAGAGAATTAGCCCGACCACGTCGAGTGGGTTTGTTTGCTCTTCGCGATAGTCCGGCAAATGTAGATAGACGAGGATCAAACCGGCCAGGCCAATTGGAAGGTTGACAAAAAAGATGAACCGCCAGTGAAGGTAAGCAACAATCAAGCCTCCGGCGATGGGGCCGAGCATAGGAGCAACTAACGCTGGAATTGCAACGAAGCTCATGGTGCGGATGAGTTCGGATTTAGCAAACGACCGTACCAGTGTGAGCCTCCCCACCGGCACCATCATGGCTCCCCCGCAACCCTGCAAGATGCGACACGCGACGAGCAAATGGATGTCGCTCGATATACCGCAGAGAAGTGAACCCAGAGTAAAGAGCGCAATCGCGGAGGCGAATACGCGGCGTGTTCCGAACCGATCGGCCATCCAACCGCTGATCGGAATAAAGACCGCAAGGCTCAACGTGTAGCTGGCCAGCACCGACTTCATGCTAAGCGGCGCCACTTTAAGGGCGGCAGAGATGGTGGGTACCGCTGTATTCAGAATCGTTGTGTCCAGAGACTCCATAAAGAACGCGACTGCAACCAGCCACGGCAAAAGACGCTTGCTCGTGGCAGACAGATTGGACTGCAGTGAAGAATCGTCAACGGAACTCGATGGATTCATAGAGTAGGCAGGCTACAAAATGGCGACGCTAACACGATTACGGTAATTCTCTAGCTGAAAAGGAACTCTTTTGTGCGTAGGTCTTTGACTGTGTCGCGAAGCTTAGCTGCCTTTTCGAACTCGAATTTCTTCGCAGCTTCTCGCATATCACTCTCAAGGTTAGCAATGTAGCTGTCGAGGTCGGCCCGGGTCCCAAAGTCGGGAAGCGCTGCATCCTCTTCGGTAAGATCCGCATAGTCTGCCTTGAGAACCGTTGCAAGCGAATCATTGATGCCACGTATGACAGTCTGTGGCGTGATATCGTGCTCTTCGTTGTAAGCCACCTGCTTTTCCCTGCGACGATCGGTCTCGTCGATAGCGCGGCGCATGGAATCCGTCATCTTGTCGGCGTAGAGTATGGCGCGACCCTCTAGGTGGCGAGCGGCGCGACCAATCGTCTGAATCAGGGACCCCTGCGAGCGCAGAAAACCCTCCTTGTCAGCATCGAGAATCGCAACAAGCGACACCTCAGGAAGATCCAGCCCCTCTCGCAGGAGATTGATGCCGATGAGGACGTCGTACTCGCCCTTACGTAGGTCGCGGAGGAGACGGATGCGCTCGAGGGTTTCGATCTCGGAGTGCATGTATCGGCAGCGAACGCCGACCTCGGTGTAATAGTTGGCAAGATCCTCCGCCATGCGCTTGGTGAGTGTGGTAACGAGTACGCGCTGGTTCCTCGCAGCGCGGTCGCGAATCTCGGCTAGAAGGTCGTCGATCTGACCTTTGACGGGGCGGATCTCTACTTCCGGATCGACAAGACCTGTGGGGCGAATAATCTGCTCGACGACGACTCCGGCGGACTTGGTGAGCTCAAAGGGGCCGGGCGTAGCGGACACGTAAATGGTCTGTCCGACGCGAGTTTCGAACTCCTCAAAACGCAATGGGCGATTGTCCATCGCCGACGGAAGCCGGAAGCCGTAGTCGACGAGGTTCTGCTTGCGCGAGCGGTCGCCGTGCCACATGCCGTGGAGTTGCGGGACTGTGACGTGCGACTCATCGATGAAGACGAGGAAGTCGCTCGGGAAGTAGTCGAGAAGCGTCGGCGGGGGCTCGCCGGGAAGTCGTCCGGAAAAGTGGCGCGAGTAGTTCTCGATTCCATGGCAGAAGCCGACAGACTTGATCATCTCGAGGTCGAAGCGGGTGCGCTGGTGGATTCGTTGCGCCTCAACGAGGCGGCCCTCTTTTTCGAGCTGAGCCTCCCAGTCGGCGAGTTCGGCGAGGATGTTATTGACGGCTGCGTTCTTGCGCTCAGGAAGAACAACGTAATGGCTCTTTGGATAAATGGGCAGGCGCGAATACTTCTGCTTGATGGTGCCGAACAGCGGATCGATCTGCGAGAGCGAATCGATCTCGTCCCCGAAGAGCTCAATGCGAAACGCGTTCTCGTCGTATGTCGGATAGACCTCGATCACATCCCCGCGCACTCTAAATGTTCCACGGCGGAAGTCGACGTCGTTGCGTTCGTAGAGGATCTCGACGAGGCGGCGGGTGATATCTTCACGCTTAATCTTCTGGCCCTTTTCGAGCAACAGCAGCATGCCATAGTAGGCCTCGGGAGAGCCCAGACCGTAGATGCAGGAGACAGAGCTGACGATGATGGCATCACGACGCTCGAAGAGACTCCGCGTCGCAGAAAGTCGAAGCTTATCGAGTTCATCATTGATCGTGGACTCTTTTTCGATGTAGAGGTCGCCAGCCGGGATATAGGCCTCGGGCTGATAGTAGTCGTAATAGGAGACGAAATACTCTACGGCATTGTTGGGGAAGAACTGCTTGAACTCGTGGTATAGCTGTGCGGCGAGAGTCTTGTTGTGCGCGAGGATGAGCGCGGGACGGTTAAGCTCGGCGATCACCTTCGCCATCGTGAAAGTCTTGCCGGATCCAGTGACGCCAAGCAACACCTGGTCCTTTTCGCCTGCGTGGATACCCGAGACCAGTTCGGCGATGGCGCGTGGCTGGTCACCTTGCGGCTTGTATTCAGAGACGAGTTGGAAGTCCATCCTTGTAGGATATGGCAAAGGGAGGGCAAAGATGCCCGAGGGAATGACTGAGCTTTGGCTGGTGCGGCATGGAGAGACGGAGTGGAGCCTCGATGATCGGCATACGAGTTGGACGGATATTCCGCTAACCGACCACGGACGCCAGAGCGCCCGAAAGTTGCGCGAATTCCTCGCAGGGAAAAAGTTTGCGGCAGTATTTGTGAGCCCACGGCAGAGGGCTCGTGAGACCTGCGAGATCGCCGGCTACGGCGACGTGGCGGTCGTTGAAGATGACCTGCAGGAGTGGAACTACGGCGAAAGCGAGGGTAAGACTACCAAGCAAATGCGCGCGATCTACGGGCCGCAGTGGAGCGTGTGGACGGATCCTATCATTGGAGGCGAAACTGTGGAGCAAGTCGGAGAGCGGGCGGATGCCATGATGGCGAAGTCTCTGTCTGCTGCGCCCTCGGGTGGTGCGGTTGCACTCTTCGCGCATGCCCATATTCTGCGGATTCTTGCGGCTCGATGGATTAGCTTACCGGCGGTTGGGGGGAAGTCATTTGCGTTGGGCACGGGCAGCGTCAGCGTCCTGGGATTCGAACGCGAGGCGCATGTTATCTCGAGGTGGAACCGCGGTTTCGAAAACCACTGGTAGAAAGCCCATCGAAGCAGGACGGAGAATCTTTGCGATCTCCGTATGCGTCCAAGCGATCTCCGTATGCGTCCAAGATGGAGTGAGAGGCAAATGGATCCTATTGTTGAGCTGAAGCATGTGCATGTGGCACGCGGGAGTAACGTTGTTCTGCACGATCTAAGTCTGCTGATCAACCGCGGTGAACATCTTGCGATTCTGGGGCCGAACGGCTGTGGTAAATCCACACTATTGAAGACGATTACCTGCGAGGTCTATCCACTGGTTCGCCCGGAGACGAGCGTGCGCATCATGGGCCGAGAGCGCTGGGACTTGACGCAATTGAAGCGCCGAATGGGTATCGTTGGAACAGAGTTGCCAGGAAAGCAGACGCTGTCGACGACCGGCTTTGATGCGATTCTTACGGGTTTTTTCTCAAGCTCAACGCTGTGGCCGAATCTGACGGTAACAGCACAGATGCGCGAGCGCGCAGAGGAAATCATAGTACTAGTGAGTGCTGAGAATCTGCGCAATAAGCCAGTAGGAGAGATGTCCGCAGGCCAGCAGCGCCGCATCATGATCGGCCGGGCGATGGCAGGAACATCCTCGACTGACGATGGAGGCAACGTGCAGATGCTGCTGCTGGATGAACCTTCAAACGCCCTGGATCTGGGCGCGCAACACGACCTGCGCGAGATGCTGCGCGGATTAGCGCAGCGAGGGACGGCTATTTTGCTGATTACGCATCATATCGCCGATATACTGCCCGAGATCGATCGGATTGTGATGATGCGTGATGGTCGTATCGTGGCTGATGGAAGCAAGACCGACCTGCTCACGGAGCAACGCTTGAGTGACTTGTTTGGGCGCGAAATCGTAATGACCGAACGCGGTGGATATTGGAATGCGTGGTGAGCGACCTTAGCGGCCTGTGTTTGTCGAACCCACCTGAAGCGTGACTAACTCAGGTCGCTGCAGTTTACTGGGGCCCAGCATTGCGACCTTTGGAAGCGGGCCACGCACCATCGCAACTTCGTCGCAAGCATAAAGGCGTGGACAGGTCTGGCAATCCTTGTAGATTTTGTCCGGCATGGCATCGCGTTCAGCGACACGGAAGCCGAAGTGCTCGAAAAAGGTGGGAATGCGCGTGAACAGGCATACTGAAGTGACAGCGTGCTGCTCGGCCTCTTCCACGAGAGCTTTCAGGAGAAGTCCACCGGCACCTTGGCCCTTTGCCTCCGGTCTCAGCACAATTGAGCGTACCTCGGCCAGATGAGGTCCGTAGAGATGCAGCGCGCCGCAGCCCAGGAACTCGCCGTCGGAGGTCTCGGCGACCGTGAAGTCGCGAATGTTTTCGCAGATCTCTGCGTAGCTCCGGCGTAGCAGTGTTCCATCGCCAGAGAGCGAGTTCACGAGATCGAAGACGTTACGCGCATCCTGAAGGTGCGCCTTGTGCACCCGGATATCAGGCATTGGCAACCTCCGCGGCCGGTGAATGACGTGCAGCAGTGTGCTGCTTTGCGCGTTCCTGCGCAGTTGCAAGAGCCTGTTGGACGCGGGTCGTGGCAGTTCCTCCTACAACATCGTGACAGTCGATGGTTGCCTGCAGCGAGATTGCTTCATGAAAGTCAGGGCCAAACTCCGAACCAAACTGCTGCAGATCCTGGGGCGAGAGCGCGTCAAGTTCCACGCGGCGCTCAAGTGCGAAACGAACGACGTTTCCAATGATCTCGTGGGCTTTGCGAAAGGGGACTCCCTTGTGCGTCAGGTACGTCGCCGCAGCCATTGCATTGAGATACCCAGATTGTGCGGCGCGGTCCATTACGTCAAAGCGGAATTTGAGCGACACCGTAAAAGCTGGCAGCACACTGAGAATCCCGGCAATCGTGTCGGCTGCGTCGAAGACCGGTTCCTGGCCTTCCTGCAGGTCCTTGTTGTAGGCGAGGGGCAGTCCTTTGACAATTATGCCGAGCGTCGCCGCCGCGCCCGCGAGCCGTCCGCACTTCCCGCGAATGAGCTCGGTCAGGTCGGGGTTCTTCTTCTGCGGCATCGCGCTCGATCCTGTGGAAAAGCGCTCTGGAAGGTCAAGAAAGCCAAATTCTGCTGTCGAATAGAGGGTGAGTTCTTCGGCGAAGCGCGAGATATGCAGGCCGAGTGTGGAAAGTACTTGCGTGAATTCAACCGCGAAGTCGCGATCACTCGTAGCATCCATGCTGTTTGGCGTCGGCGCGTCAAAATTGAGGGCCCTGGCAGCGATGGTACGGTCCAGCGCGAGCGTTGCTCCGGCGACTGCACCGGAGCCCAGCGGGCAGAGATTCATCCGTACGCGCGCATCGACGAGGCGCGAATAGTCGCGTTCCATCATGCTCACGTAGGCGAGGAGCCAGTGTGCAACGAGCACAGGCTCTGCACGTTGTAAATGCGTGTAGCTGGGCATGACAGCCCGTCCTGCCTCTTCAGCGAGGAAGATCAGCGCGGACAGCCATTGCTCAAGGCCGTAGAGGGTCGCATCAATGCTGTCGCGCACGAAGAGCCGCATGTCCGTGGCGATCTGTTCATTACGGCTGCGGCCAGTGTGGAGTTTCAGCGCCAGAGTGCCGATTTCCCTGGTCAGCTCGAGTTCGACGAAGTGATGGATGTCCTCGGCCTGTGGCGATGAGGCGACGAGCGCAGCGCCGATCTGCTGCGTGCTCGTAATGTAGTCGGGCTCTGGTGATGACACCGAGATACGGTGCGACCAGGCCTCTGCGCGAGTGCCCACAGCGGCGAGACCACGCAGCGTTGTCTCGAGTTCTGTAGGCGTAAGGACACCGGCGGCTGCAATCATACGGGCATGCGCCGAGCTGGCGGCCACCTCCTGCGGAAGCAATCGCCAGTCGAACGGAAACGACCGCTGCCACTGCTCGAAGGTTCGGTCGAGGGGCTCGCGAAAGCGGCCGGACCACATTTTGGTGGGTTCATTGGACATCGTGGGAAGCGTACCTCAGGGGCTAAAGCCCGGAAATGTTTGTGTCTGTTACGTACGGCGCGGCTGAAGCCGTGCCCCTTCGATTCCTGCCGGGTTGAAAGAGAACAGTCAACCACAAGTGCAACAGCAGATCCCCCGCGGGAAGCAGAAAATGGAAAAACAAGAACAACAGCAAATACAAAAAGCAGCAGCAAAGGCCGTGGGTTTGGCATGGTGCTCGGCTGGGGCAACCAGCGTTGTAGTTACTCCTTGTCGCTCCCGCTGCTCAGTTCTGGCATCTCAGAGCCTTTGCTTAGCGTGAGTAGACCGGTTGCGGCGTAGATGATCAGCTTGGCGCGGGTGTCAGTGATGTCGAGGTTGCGCATGGTGAGCTGGCCGATGCGGTCTCGCGGGGAGAAGGCGGACTCGGTCTTCTCCATGCTGAGGCGTTCGGGCGAGAAGGTGAGGTTGGGCGAGTCTGTGTTCAGGATGGAGTAGTCGTTGCCACGGCGCAACTCAAGCGTGACTTCGCCGGTGACGGGCTTGGCGACCCAGCGCTGGGCGGCTTCGCGCAGCATGATGGCCTGGGGATCGAACCAGCGGCCCTGATAGAGAAGGCGGCCAAGTTTACGTCCGCTGTCGCGGTACTGCTCGATCGTATCTTCGTTGTGGATGCCGGTGATCAGGCGCTCGTAGGCGATGAACAAAAGAGCAAGACCAGGCGACTCATAGATGCCGCGGCTCTTAGCCTCGATGATGCGGTTTTCGATCTGATCACTCATACCCAGGCCGTGGCGGCCACCGATGCTGTTGGCTTCGAGCATCAGGGCTACAGGGTCTGCATAGTACGTCCCGTTGAGGGCGACGGGGAAGCCTTCTTCGAAGCGGACGGTGATCTCTTCGCGCTTGATCTCAACGTCATCGCGCCAGAAGGCCGTGCCCATGATGGGGACGACGATCTTCATGCTGCTCGTGAGAAGCTCTAGATCCTTGGCTTCGTGGGTCGCGCCGAGGATGTTGGAGTCGGTCGAGTAGGCCTTCTCGGAGGGCATCTTGTAGCCGAAGCCGGACTTCTGCATGAAGGCCGACATCTCGGCACGGCCGCCGAGCTCGTCGATGAAGGCGGCGTCCAGCCACGGCTTGTAGACCTTGAGGTCCGGGTTTACGAGCAGGCCGTAGCGATAGAAACGCTCGATATCATTGCCTTTGAAGGTCGAGCCGTCGCCCCAGATATTGACGTCGTCTTCCTTCATGGCGGTCACGAGCATGGTGCCGGTGACCGCACGGCCGATGGGTGTCGTGTTGAAGTAGGTGACGCCGGCGGTGGTGATATGAAACGCGCCGGACTGGAGGGCGGCGATGCCTTCGCGAACGAGCGGGCCGCGGCAGTCGATGAGCCGGGCCTTTTCAGCACCATACTCGAGCGCCTTGCGTGGGATCTCATCATAGTCGGTCTCGTCAGGCTGACCGAGGTTGGCGGTGTAGGCGTAGGGTATAGCACCCTTCTGCTTCATCCAGTGAAGTGCGGCGCTGGTGTCCAGCCCGCCGGAAAAGGCAATACCCACCTTTTGGCCGAGCGGCAGGGTTTCGAGAATTACGGACATAGAGATGGTTTTCCTGGAGCTTTATCGTTTTGTGCGGGCTTGCAAGCCCGAGCGGTTGCGGTTGCTGGGTATACGCTTGGCACCGCCAAGCAGCATGAGGGTGATGGCCTTCTGCGCGTGCATGCGGTTCTCGGCCTGATCGAAGACAACGGACTGTGGGCCGTCGAGGACGGCGTCCGTGACCTCGGCCCCGCGATGCGCCGGGAGGCAGTGCATGAAAACCGCTGACTCCTGCGCGCGCAACATCAGATCTTCGTTCACCTGGAAGGGCTTGAAGATGGGTGCGCGCCGCGCAGCCTCATGCTCCTGGCCCATGCTCGTGCAGACATCGGTGTAGATGGCATCCGCGTCAGTGGCAGCCTTGATCGGATCGTGCGTGAGAGTAAGCGAGCCACCTGTGTTCTCGGCGATTTCAATAGCCTTGTGGACGATGTCGAGCTTCGGCTCGAAGCCCTTTGGCGTCGCAACGGTGCAGTGAACGCCGAGCAGCGCAGCCGTAAGGATGAGCGAGTGGCAGACATTGTTGCCATCGCCCACATAAGTAAACTTGAGCCCTTCAAGCGAGCCGAAGCGCTCCTCCAGCGTCATAAAATCCGCAATTGCCTGACAGGGATGCTCGAGGTCGGAGAGCGCGTTGATGACAGGAACCTTTGCATTGGCAGCCATCTCAGTGATGGTGTCATGCGCATACGTGCGCAGAACAATGACATGCATCCAGCGCTCCAGGTTGCGCGCTATGTCAGGAATTGACTCACGCTCGCCCAAGGGGGAGTTTGTCTGGTCAACGAAGAGAGCATTCCCGCCGACGGTATTCATCGCGGTCTCAAACGTGAGGCGCGTGCGCAGTGAGTCCTTCTCGAAGATAAGCACCATCTGCTTTGCGTCGAGCGCGTGGCGGAAGTCTTCAGGTTGCGCCTTGACGGCGTGCGCTAGTTCCATGATCGCGGCCATCTCCGCAACGGAGAGGTCGGCGATGGAACAGAGATCGCGACCCGCGAGGCTCTTCGCGGTCTCGTTAAAGGCCGTGTCGGACTGAATGCCGAGTGTGACCGCGGGACGTGCGCCTTTGGGGGAATTCATAACGATGGTCTTACTATCCATTGATCGGTTCTCCAGCCAGCGATGTGCTGTGCAATAAGTTTGACGGAGTATGCAGCGCAAGCAGCTCGCTTAGAGCGGCGATCGTCTGATCGACGTGCTCGCGCGTGATGAGGAAAGGTGGCAAGAATCGGAGTACGGTTTCATGCGTGCGGTTGAGCAGAATTCGGCGATCCATCATGCCGGCAAGGATCGACTTCGCCAGCGCGTCCGAATTGAGTTCGACGCCGATCATCAGACCGAGGCCGCGCACATCGACGATGGATGGATACTTCGCTTGCAGATCGCGGAGACGTGTGCGGAAGTAGTCTCCCGTGGATGTGATGTGATCCAGCAAGCGGGACTGCTTAATCTCGTCGACGACAGCGACAGCAACAGCGCACGCCAGTGGATTGCCGCCGAAGGTAGTGCCGTGCATGCCTGGAGTGAAGGAACGCGCTGCTTCTTCCGTGCAGAGCATCGCGCCCATGGGGATGCCACCGGCCAACGGCTTCGCGAGCGTTGTCACGTCGGGTTGGATGCCATAGTGCTGATAGGCACACCATTTTCCTGTCCGGCCCATGCCGCTTTGAATCTCATCGAGTAGCAGCAGCGCGCCTGTGGAGTCACAGAGTTCCCGCGCGGCAGCCAGGAACTTCTGCGAGACGGGATTGATGCCACCCTCACCCTGAATGGGCTCAATAGCGATGGCGCAGACGTCGGTGGAGAACGCGCCACGCAACGCTGCAACGTCATTGAAGGCGACGAACTCGACACCTGGCATCACCGGAGCGAAGGGTTCGCGGTACTTCTGCTTGTGCGTTGTTGCGACCGAACCCATCGTGCGGCCATGAAAGCTGTGCTCGATGGCGAGGAACTTCGTTCCGAGTTGCTTGCCTTCTGCCCGCAGGCGGCCGGCATGCGCGCGGGCCAGCTTCAGAGCCGCCTCCCAGGCCTCCGTGCCGCTGTTGCACAAGAAGACGCGATCGAGGCCGGTAATCTCAGTCAGTCGCATCGCCAACTCGGTCGTGCCGCGGTGATAGAAGAGGTTCGAGGTGTGCAGGATCTGAGAACTCTGCTCGGCGATGGCATGGGTGATTGCAGGATGGTTGTAGCCAAGCGCGGACACGCCGATACCACTTAGCAGATCGAGATAATCGTTGCCGTGTTCATCGCGCAGGTGCACGCCTTCGCCTGAGACGAAGAGCAGCGGGTAGCGCTCGTAGGTCTGAACCAGCAGTTTAGACTCGGCTGCTTGAAGGTCCTTCAAACTGCTTCCAGTAATAGAGTTCATGCGACCATCACCTCCGTTCCATCGTTGACGCGCGAGCTAAGCAGATCAGGAAGAACTGCTGCGGATTCTGCAGGAAGGATGCGAACGCGCTTGACCCCATGTGTCAGTGCCTCCTTGCATGCATTCAGCTTTGGCAACATCCCTCCAGAGACAACAGCTTGCTCTTCAAGTGCCGGAATCTGTTTGAGTGAGAGCCAGCGCATGACATTGCCGTCTGCTCCTTTGACGCCGGGAACATCTGTAAGGAAGACGAGGGCGTCGGCCTTCGTCGCAATCGCGCAGGCCGCGGCCATCTCGTCGGCATTGATGTTGTAGTATTCGCCATCGAACCCAAGCGCAATCGAGGAGATGACAGGGACTGCCCCCATCGTCCAGATGGCATCGAGCCACTTGGGATCGGTCGCCGCGATCTCGCCAACGTATCCCAGGTCTGGCGTGGTCTTTTTCTTGCGTGCCCGAAAAACATGCCCATCACCCCCTGTGAGCCCCATCGCTGCCTGCCCGCACTGGTCGAGCGCGGCCACCAACGACTTGTTCACCCGGCCGCCAAGGACCATGAGTGCTGCATCGCGAGTCTCTGCGTCAGTGATGCGGAGTCCCGCGACGAACTCACTCTTCTTGCCCATCTGTGCAAGCACCCTTGTGAGCTGCACACCGCCACCGTGGACCAGTGCCACCCGGTGGCCGTCCTTGGCTAGCTCAGCGATGGCTCTGGCACAGCGCTGCAACAGCTCTGGATTATCCAGTGCTGCGCCGCCGAGCTTTACTACGAACTTCATAGAAGACCCTCCACCTCATGCCACCTAGCCATGAGATTCATATTCTGCACTGCCTGCGAGGACGCGCCCTTCAATAGATTGTCAAGACATGAGACGACGACCAGGCGCCGGCCATCGGGAGCGAGCTGAAAACCAAGGTCGCAGAAGTTGGTACGCACAACGTGCTGAATCTGCGGCAGTTGCGGCGAGCGACGAACCCGAACCAAAGGCGCATCTGCGTAGAAGTCATCGAAGCAGGACTGGATCTCTGCGGTATCTGCGCGCTCATTCAAGCGCACGTAAATCGTCGAGAGGATACCCCTCGGAATCGGCAGCAAGTGCGGCGTGAACTGGATCTGCTCACTCGTGAGGTTGAGCTGCTCGAGAAGTTCGCCCGTGTGGCGATGGCCGAAGACCGCGTATGCCGAGAGGTTGTCGGCGGCTTGCATGAAGTGGTTCGCTGGAACCAGCGATTTGCCTGCGCCGCTGACTCCGGACTTAGCATCGCAAATAATCCCGCAGTCAAGGTCGACAAGGTTCGCGCGCAGCAAGGGAGCCAGCGCAAGGATAATGGACGTGGCATAGCAGCCAGGATTTGCGACGAGGCGCGCGTGCGCGATCGCCGGTCCGTGAAGCTCGGGCGAGCCGTAGACGGCTTCAGCTTGCAGCGTTGCTGCGAGCGCTGGGTCGGCGTCTTCGAGCTTGTAAACAGCACGATTGCCTTCGCTGTGCAGGCGCCACGCACCACTGAGATCGATCACGCGAATACCCTGCTCGAGCGCCTCGGGCACCCACGCACGGGATTGTTCATGCGGTGTTGCCAGGAAAAGGATATCGATGGACTCGCGCTGCAACTGCTTCCAATCAAACGCCATCACGCTCAACTCATCAGCATGAGGAAGACCTGAGAGTTGCGGATGGAGACTGGTGAGTGCGACCGGCTGTGCGTCGGCTTCGCCCAGGCGTCCGAGAAAGATAGGCGGCGTGTTCGCCAACCGCGGATGACGCAGCAACAGGCGGGCAAGTTCGCCGCCGGTGTATCCACTGACGCCGGCCACTGCCGTCCGCAGGGAAGTGAGGCCAGTGTCAGGCAATGTATGCCTCGATTCGGCTCCTCAATGACTCTGCCTTGTGGCTATCTGGACAGATGATCAGCACGGTATTATCGCCGGCAACGGTGCCGACGACCTCCTCCCACTCCTCGGAGTCCATGCTGGCTGCGACGGGCTGCGCACCGCCCACGGTCGTCAAGACGATAAGCAGATTCTGCGCCTGACGCACCTCAAGCCCGAAATCCTGCAGCACGCTGGCGATCTCCGGAAGATCATCCTCCCCGTCCGGGACGACGGGGAGAGCATATCCAGTGGGTCCCTTCATCAGCTTCAACTCGCGAATGTCGCGCGAAAGCGTAGCCTGCGTGACATGAATGCCACGTCCGGCCAATTTGCGACGCAGTTCATCCTGATTGGTGACGGTCGTCTTCACGAGGAGCTCGCGAATCGCACTATGCCGATGACTCTTCATGCACTCCCACTCAGTAACGCCGTAATTTGCAAGCACTAAAAACGTGACGCACAAAGCGTCACACCTTCCGCATAAACATCCACAATTCATGTATAAATATACACACACGCAGTGTCAATACGGCGAACACTATGCATTTCGCCGCTACTTAGTAGTGTACAGGTCATGGATGGTTAGTTAGATGTTTGTACGGGAACGGAAGTATAGTGAACTATGGGTCTTACTGAACTAGAAAGCCGAGGGCGTAGTGAACAGACGCACGCCCAGCATGAACCGTCTCAGCAGTGCTTGCTGCGGGGTATCACGAGCTCGTTGAGCGAAACCAAGAATTCTCTCATCGACCCTCGTTTCGATCATGATTCTTGCGGTGTGGGTTTCGTAGCGTCCGTGCTGGGTAAAGCGGACCACAAGATTTTGCAGGACGCCCTAACGGCTCTCTCACGCCTGGAGCACCGCGGTGCGGTTGCCGCCGACGGTGCGAGCAGCGACGGCATCGGGCTAATGGCCGCCGTGCCGCGTAATCTGCTTCTAGCCGCGACGGGTATCGATCTGGGCGCCGACGAGACGCTCGGTGTAGGAATGGTCTTTTGGCCGCAGGCAGAGACGCGCGCTGAGGCTGTGCTCGAGAGCTGCCTGGTGTCCCAGCAGCTGCGCGTGCTCGCATGGCGCGATGTGCCGACCCGGCCCGAGATCCTTGGCGAGATCGCGCTCAGCACCATGCCGCGTATCCGGCAGGTTCTCGTCGCCGACGCCGCACCGCAGGATCCCGACCCCATGGAGCGCCGCTTATATCTCGCGCGCAAGCAGTTCGAGCGCGCCATTGAGTTAGGCGAAGTCACTGGCTACGTCTGCTCTCTCTCGACGGCCTCAGTGGTGTACAAGGCAATGTGCCTCGGCCGGCTGTTGCCCGAGTTCTACCCGGATCTAGCCTCACCCGACTACATTACAAACTTTGCGGTCTTTCATCAGCGCTATGCAACCAACACGCTGCCCGCGTGGCACCGCGCGCAACCCGGTCGCAAACTCGGTCATAACGGCGAGATCAACACCGTTTGGGGCAATCGCTCGCGCATGGAAGCTCGCGATTCCACCCTGCCGGTCGAATGTAAGCCCGTGCTCACAAAGGATGGAACGGATTCGACGAGTCTCGATGAAACAGTCGAGCTGCTCTCACAGAACGGTCGCACGCTGGCTGAGGCCGTGCGCATGCTGCTGCCGCCAGCAATCGTCGATCGCGTCAGCCCGTTCCTGCACTATCACGCCGGTTGTAGTGAGCCATGGGATGGACCCGCAGCGATCTCCTTCAGCGATGGAAAGATTGTGGGCGCCGCACTCGATCGCAACGGACTTCGGCCTTGTCGATTTGCAATTACTGCCGATGGCCTGGTTGTCGCCGGTTCGGAGGCTGGCTTGGTCGACCTCGATCCAGAGCGCGTGATCGAGAGCGGACGTCTTGGCCCGGGCCAGATGCTTGTGGTCGACATGGTCGAACACAAGGTGCTGCACAACGAAGAGCTACTCGACCTCTTCGACGCAAATGCGACCTACGCAACGCTGGTCGAAGATTCGCCGCTGGTAGCGGTCGCTGAAACCGAAAGCGTCGTCGATCTTGCGGCGCAGCAGCGTGGTTTCGGCTACACCCAGGAAGACGTGAAGATGATTCTGCAGCCGATGGCTACGAGCGGCAAGGATGCCGTTTGGTCCATGGGCGACGACACCCCACTGGCGTTCCTTGCGCGCAGTCCACGTCCGTTGTACTCGTTCTTCCGTCAGCGCTTTGCACAGGTAACGAACCCGGCCATCGATCCTCTTCGCGAGGCGATTGTGGTTTCGCTGGACACGCGGCTTGGCCCGTGGGCACACATTCTCGAGAAGAACGAGCCGCTGCCTGGCATCTCGCTAATTTCGCCATTTCTCTCGTTGGGGCAGGTTGCAGCTCTGCGGGCGCGCATGTATCCGCACAACGAGGCTCTGCGGCTAGAGGAGCTTCCATGCCTCTTCTCGCCGGAACGGACTCTGGAGCAGGCCATCGATGACCTTTGCGGTCGCGCTGTGGAGATGGTGCGCACGGGTGTTCGCCTGCTGCTGCTCACCGATCGCGGTGCGAGTGCAACGGCGCTCCCGATTCCCATGGCGATGGCCACCGGCGCAGTGCATCAGGGGCTTGTAGCGGCGGGTCTGCGCACACTATGCGGCATTGCCGTGGAAGCGGGCGACTGTCGCGACATTCACCATGCCGCGGTGCTGATCGGTTATGGTGCGGGCGCTGTCTGTCCCTGGTTGGCTTTGGAGACGGCACGCTCGCTGCAGCCGGAGGGTGTCGACGGCGAGAAGATGATACTCAAGGCTCTCGACGGCGGCCTCGCGAAGGTGATGTCGAAGATGGGCATCTCGGTGGTGGACAGCTATCGTGGCGCGCATCTCTTCGATCTGCTGGGCCTGCACGCAAGCGTCGTCGATCGATGTTTTCCGAACACGCCGGCTCCTCTGTCGGGCATCGGTTTTACCGAGCTCGACCGCCGCTTACGTCTGACATGGCAGCCCGAGGTGACGGCTGCTTCCGCCGGAACTGCCGAGCTTCCGGATTTTGGCTGGGTGCGCTTCCGCAAGGCCGACATCGCCGAACCGCACATGTGGCAGCCGCCAACGGTCAGGGCACTGCAGACCGTGGTTGGCAGCGCGCGCGGTGTTGCAGCAAGCTCCGATCCGACTGCGGCGTTCGCGATCTTCAGCCGCAACATCGATGCGGGCGAGGCCGTGACACTGCGCGACCTGCTCGATGTTCGACCTGCAGGTGCGGAGCTCGCGCTGGATGACGTGGAGCTACCTGAGAGTCTGTGTAAGCGCTTCATCTCGAGCGCGATGTCGCTCGGTTCGATTAGCCCCGAAGCACACCAGACGATCACGCAGGCGATGAACTCACTTGGAGCGCGTTCCAATACGGGTGAAGGCGGCGAAGATCCGGCCGTCTATCGGCCTGTGGGCACCGCTCCGATTGCGGATCCGGGCGATACTGGAGCGCTCTCCGCTCGGTCCACTAGCCAGGGAAGCGCGACGGCTGTCGCCGAGCTCGTCTCCGCGCCCGCAGTGCATACCTCTCTCAATAACAAGATCAAACAGATTGCTTCAGGCCGCTTCGGCGTTACGGCTGAATATCTCGCCCATGCCGAAGAGATCGAGATCAAGGTTGCACAAGGGGCTAAGCCGGGCGAGGGCGGCCAGCTCCCTGGGCACAAGGTCTCGGGTCTGATTGCGCGGCTGCGTCATGCGCAGCCAGGCTTATCGCTGATCTCGCCGCCGCCGCACCATGACATCTACTCGATCGAGGACCTTGCACAGCTGATCTACGACCTGAAGCGCGTAAACCCGCGTGCCGCGGTCGGCGTAAAGCTGGTCTCTGGCTGCGGCGTCGGCACGGTTGCTGCGGGCGTAGCCAAGGCCTATGCGGACTTCATCGTCATCGCTGGAAACTCCGGTGGCACGGGCGCTGCAGCTCTCTCGAGCATCAAGTATGTGGGTAATCCCTGGGAGCTGGGGCTCTCGGAGGCACAGCAACAGCTACGAGCCACCGGCATGCGGGAGCGCGTTCGACTGCGCACGGATGGCGGCATTGCGACGGCCCGCGATGTGCTGATCGCCGCGCTGCTGGGTGCGGATGAATATGCATTTGGTACTGCTGTCCTTGTCGCGATGGGCTGCGATATGGCCAGGCAGTGTCATCTCAACACCTGTCCCACCGGCATCGCGACACAGCGCCCCGAACTCCGCGCCAAGTTCCGTGGCAAACCCGAGCACGTTGTAATGTTCTTCCGCCAGCTCGCAGGGGACCTGCGACGGCTCCTGGCGAAGTTTGGGCTACCCAGCCTCGAAGCGGCGATCGGTCGCGTCGATCTGCTGGAGCAAGTACGCTTCGACGGCAATCTGGATCTGACGCCAATACTTTCAGCCGCGGGCGATGGGCCAACGCGCTGGATGGGATCGCACAATCAGCGGCCTGGGGAAGATCACCCCCTCGACGACCCGTGGACTGAGCCGGCCCTGGCCGCTACAGCCAGGGGCGAGGCTTTCGCGGTGCACAGCAGGATCTGCAATGAGCATCGTGCGGTCGGCGCCCGGCTCTCCGGCGAGCTCTCCATACGCCGCGCGAAGGGCGAACTCGACGAGGCTGATGTGACCTTCGACCTGGACGGAACAGCCGGCCAGTCCTTCGGGGCCTTTGCGGGCAAGGGAATGAAGCTCATTCTCACCGGGCAGGCGAACGACTTCGTCGGCAAGGGGCTCTCGGGCGCAGATCTTATCCTGCGCGCTGTCGGCCGCGCTGCCGAGCGCAGCGATGAGCACGTTCTGCTCGGCAATGTTGCCCTATATGGTGCGATATCGGGGCGTCTGTTCGCGGCAGGTCGCGCGGGCGAGCGCTTTGCTGTGCGCAACTCCGGGGTGACGGCTGTGATCGAGGGAGTTGGCGACCACGCCTGTGAATACATGACCGGCGGACTGGTCGCAATCCTTGGCGAGGTTGGCATCAACTTCGGCGCGGGTATGACTGGCGGTTTGGCATGGGTGCTCGACGCGAAGCAGACGATGATCTCCAAGAGTCGCTACCATGTGGACTTCCTCGAGGCGCAGACCTTCGCGGAGGCAACGGTGGAGCAGCAGAGCGGCCTGCGCGCGCTGATCGAGGAGCATGTATGCCTCGCACACAGCACGCTCGGCGAGCGGCTGCTGGCCGATTGGTCCAACGTCTCGGCCAACTTCATCCTGTTTACACCGAAGCCGCAGGCATAGCAGCAGACAGTAGAGAGTAGCAAGAGCGGCAGCCGAGTTGAAGCGGCTGCCGTTTTCCGTGGCGTTCGCTACCATAGGGTTATGTCTGATCCTAAGCAAGGCTTTGCCACGCGCGCCATCCACGATGGCCAGCAACCCGATCCGCTTACCGGCGCGGTGAATGTCCCGATCTACCTGACCTCGACGTATCAGCAGGAGGCGATCGGCAAGAACAAGGGTCACGAATATGCGCGGCTGACGAACCCCACGCGCGATGCTCTGGAGGAGAGTCTTTGCTCACTCGAGGGCGGAAGCTCGGCGCATTGCTTTGCGTCGGGCATGGCTGCGATTACGGCTCTGTGCACCATGATGAAGTCGGGCGATCACGTTGTCTGCTCGGACAATGTGTATGGCGGAACATCGCGGCTGTTCGACAAGGTGCTGGTGAACTATGGGCTGGCGTTTACCTACGTAGACACGACCGACGTTGACGCCGTGAGAGCTGCGATTCGGCCCGAGACCAGGCTGGTCCACATCGAGACGCCGACGAACCCGATGATGTCCGTCACGGATATTCGCGCCGTTGCGGATGTATGTCATGCGAAGGGCGTTGAGCTCAGCGTCGACAATACGTTTCTCTCTCCTTATCTGCAGCGGCCGATCGAGCTGGGCGCGGACATCGTGATGCATTCGACCACCAAGTTCCTGAACGGCCACTCGGACGGGCTGGGTGGGGTGCTGGTCTGCACCAAGCCAGCGCAGGCCGAGACGTTCCGGTTCGTGCAGAAGTGTACGGGCGGAATCCTGTCGCCGTTCGAGAGCTATCTGCTGCTGCGCGGCGTAAAGACGCTGGCGGTGCGGATGCGGCAGCACGACGCGAACGGCCGCATCGTCGCGGAGTTCTTCGCCGGTAAGCTGGGCGCGGACAAGGTGTTCTATCCAGGTCTTCCGACCCATCCTCAGTACGAGCTCGCGAAGCGCCAGCAGCGCGGCTTCGGATCGATGCTCTCGTTCGAGTTGGGTTCGCTCGAGCAGGCGAATGCGTTTGCGACGCGCCTGAAGCTCTGCTATCTGGCCGAGTCGCTGGGTGGCGTCGAGACGCTGATCTGCCATCCGGCGACGATGACGCATGCGGCGGTCGGCGCCGAAGGGCGAGCGAAGCTCGGCATTACCGATGGGCTGATGCGAATTTCCGTTGGGATCGAGGATGTCGCGGATATTCTCGCGGACCTTCAACAGGCGCTGGCCGGCTAAGCTGGGGGGTACCCCCCTCCCCCCCTGATTTCGTAAAGTCTCTGGTTGCAACACTTACGAAAACCGGTGTCTGTAAAGTATTCCATCCAGAGACTTTACGGGAAAAGTATTGCATCGAAAGGCTTTATGGGCCGCAGCAGCGTTCAGTTTCGTTGAAGCCCTATTTCAATTATAGGCAACTGAACCTGGGATTATGCCAATGTTTTGGATCTTTTATCTCTTGTGCTATCAGCGGTTTGGGAGCAAAGATGGCGGTCCGGGGGCTTGACAGGTTTTGCGGGAGCGATGGTCCAGAGCAGGTACCATCGGAGAGACACAGCGTGAAGATGTAAGGAGAGAGTTTGTCGATGGCAAAGCCGATTATTGTGACGGGAGCTGCGGGGTTCATCGGGCGCAATACCGTCGCCGAGTTGAACGCGAGGGGCGAGGACGAGATTATCCTTGTCGACGATCTGGGTAAGGATGAGAAGTGGAAGAACCTCATCGGGTTGCGGTACGAGGACATCGTGTCGCCGGAGGAGTTTCTCGGCCTGATCGAAGATGGCGCGTTCGCCGATGCTCGATCGGTCATCCACTTGGGTGCGTGCAGTTCCACGACCGAGAAGGATGCGGACTACCTGCTGCGCAACAACTACCAGTACACGCGGGTCCTGAGTAACTGGGCGCAGGCGAATGAGATCCGGTTTGTGTATGCGTCGAGTGCTGCGACCTACGGCGATGGAGCGGAGGGCTATGACGACTCGGACGATGTGACGCCGTTGCTGAAGCCGCTGAATATGTATGGATATTCGAAGCAGATATTCGACCTGTGGGCGCTGAAGCAGGGCCTGTTCGAGAACGGCGCCGAGGGCTCCAATATTGTCGGGCTGAAGTACTTCAACGTCTTCGGGCCCTATGAGGACCACAAGGGTGATATGCGCTCGGTGGTGTCAAAGAGCTATGGGCAGATCCGCGAGACAGGGGTCGTGAAGCTGTTCAAGAGCTACCGGCCAGAGTACAAGGACGGCGAGCAGATGCGGGACTTCATCTATGTGAAGGACGCGGTCGACGTGACGCTGCACTTTGCCCTGCAGCCAGCCGATGCACCCGGAGGCTTGTTCGGCGGGTTACTGAACTGCGGAACAGGGAAGGCACGGACGTGGGTCGACCTGGTTACGGCGGTGTTCAGCGCAATGGAATTGCCGCCGAAGATCGAGTTCATCGAGATGCCGCATCAGCTGCAGGGGAAGTACCAGTACTTTACGCAGGCGAGCGACGCGAAGCTGCGCGCGGCCGGGTACAAGAAGCCCTTTACGAGCCTGGAAGACGGCGTGCGCGAGTACATCACCGGGTATTACCTGCCACGCGAGGCATAAGTTTTTTAGCCAATCATTTGCTCCAACGAGTATTCTGTCGGAGCCATGCATAATGCAAAAAGAACCAAAGTAATCTATCCAGGGACGTTTGATCCGCTGACGAATGGACATCTCGATCTGATCGCGCGCACGGCGAAGATCGTCGATGAGCTGCTGGTTGCGGTGCTGCGCAACTCGGACAAATCAGAAAAGGGACCGGCCCTGTTTACCTACCTGGAGCGCGAGCAGATGCTGCGCGAGGCGACGGCCGAAATTCCGAATGTCTCGGTAACAACCTTCGATGGCCTGATGGTGGAGTTTGCGAGAACGCAGGGAGCCAGGGCCATACTGCGCGGTATCCGCGCTGTCTCGGACTACGAGTATGAACTGCAGATGGCGATGATGAACCGCAAGCTGGCTCCAGAGATCGAAACGCTGTTCATGATACCGGGCGAGCGGTACACCTATGTCAGCTCGCGGCTGGTAAAGGGAGCGTTTGAGCTGGGTGGAGATGTGAGCACGATGGTGCCTCCGAATGTGATGGAGCGATTGAAGCGGAAGTCGTTGGGGAAGTCCTCGTGACCGAGACGCTGCCGCCGCAGCCTGGCGCGCCGCGGCTCAGTATTCAGGAACAGTTTGGGCAGATCGACATTTATGTCTTCGACCAGATTCTGCGCGGAAATATCGCGCCGGGAATGCGCGTTCTCGACGCCGGGTGCGGATATGGCAGAAACCTGGTGCATCTGCTGCGCGAGGGCTGCGAAGTCTTTGCGCTGGACGCAGATGAAGCGGGAGTAGGGCACGTGCGGGCATTGGCTGCGATGCTGGCTCCAGAACTTCCGGCCGAGAACTTTCGCGTGGGCGCGATCGAGCGGATGGACTTTCCGGATGCGTTTGCGGATGTCGTGATCTGCAGCTCAGTGCTCCACTTCGCGCGCGACGAACAGCATTTTCTGGCGATGGTGGAGGAGCTGTGGAGGGTGTTGCGGCCGGGCGGGATGCTCTTCTGCCGCCTGGGGTCGAGAATTGGAATGGACTTTGAGCGCGTCCGGGACAACGTGTATCGGATCGGCGACGGGTCGGAGTGGTTTCTGGTGGATGAGGCTGTGCTGCTCCGGATGACGGAGCAGATGGGCGGGCTGCTGGTAGACCCGCTGAAGACGACCATCGTGCAGGATTACCGCTGTATGACCACATGGGTCGTGCGGAAGCGCACCGGAGGCAGATAACGGGCAAGCACTTTCTATCCACGCCCAAATCTGAAAGACTAAGATACATGAGTACAGCGATAACGAAGAAGGTATTGACCGACAGGATCAACCGTATCGAAGTTTCCGCCACCATGGCCATAACCGCCGAGGCACTCAAGCTGAAGGCGCAGGGCATCGATCTTGCTGACTTTGGCGCGGGCGAGCCGCACTTTGCGACGCCGAAGCACATCAAGGACGCGGGGATTGCGGCCATCGAGCATAATTTCACCCGCTATACCGCGGTTGCTGGAGCTCCCGAGGTGCGCAAGGCGATCGTCGACCGCCACGCTGCGGACTTCGGCACGAATTTCACGATCGAGGAGTGCGTCTTTACGACCGGCGGGAAGCTGGCGCTGTTCAACGCGATCCAGGTGCTGGTCGACCACGGCGACGAGGTCATTCTGCCCGTGCCGTACTGGGTCAGCTTCAAGGACATCATCCAGTATGCGGGCGGCAAGGTGGTCTACGTCCAGAGCGATGAGAAGGAGAACTTCCGCATCACCGCAAAGATGATCGAGGCTGCAATCACGCCGCGGACCAAGGCCATTATCCTCAATACGCCGTCGAACCCGTCGGGCGCGGTGGTAAGCCCGGAGGACCTTGAGGCGATCGTGCGGCTGGCCCACGCGCGCGGGATCTACCTGCTGCTCGATGAGTGCTACGTCTACCTGAACTTCACGGGCAATATTGTCAGCGGTGGGACGTTCACCGACTGCAAGGAGCATGTGATCGTGCTCGGTTCGCTGTCGAAGACCTATGCGATGACCGGCTGGCGCGCAGGCTTTGCGCTGGGGCCGAAGCAGGTGATCTCGGCGATGAGCAAGCTGCAGTCGCAGAGCACGTCGAACGCTGCCACTATGGTGCAGCGGGCTTCGATTGCCGCGCTGACGAGCTCGCAGGAGTGCGTCGCGGAGATGTGCGCAGACTATATCAAGCTGCGTGACCGCGTGCTCAAAGGCTTCAAGACGATTCCCGGACTCACCTGTACGGTGCCCGAGGGGGCGTTCTACGTGTATCCAAACGTGAGCGCGTTCATCGGCAAGGGCGGAATTACGTCGGCCTCGGACCTCGCCGCAAAACTACTCAGCGAGGCGCACGTGGTGGTTGTTCCGGGTGAAGCCTTTGGAACCAATGACCATATCCGGCTCTCCTATGCAGTGGCGGGAGAGGTGATCGACAAGGGTGTGCAACGCATTCGCGAGTTCCTCGCAAAACTGAGCTGACGCAAGTCGCGAGGGCCGTCCCGAGATTGGGGACGGCCCTCGCAATTAGAGATGGAGAAGTATGGCATCAGGAACGACGAAGACCAGCCATTTGTTTGCTACAACGACGAAGACCAGCCATCCGTTTGCTACGGTAGTGCTCGCGGGAGGTAGCGGAACAAGGTTCTGGCCCCGCAGCCGGCAGGCCAGAGCAAAACAGGTTCTCCATCTGGAAGGCGACCGTACGATGATCCAGCAGACGGTCGCGCGTCTTGAAGACGTCATGCAGGACGTCGCCGTCTGGGTGATTACGAACAAGCTGCTCTGCGGCACGATTACAGAGCAGCTGCCCGAGGTGGAGCAAGAGCGCATTCTGTGTGAACCAGAGTCGCGCAATACCGCACCGGCCTGCGCGCTGGCGGCGTTTCTGCTGGAACGCGAGGATCCGGAGACCGTCATCGGCATCTTTCCCTCGGACCACACGATTGGCAACGTCGCGCGCTTTCACATGATTCTGCGCGCGGGGATCAAGCTGGCGGCGTCCGGCCCGAAGATTGTAGTCCTGGGCGTTCCGCCGACTCGCGATGAGACCGGTTATGGCTACATCGAGCTGGGCGAGGCCGTTACGCCGACCACGGTCGGAGGCGAGGCGATTCCAGTGCGACGGGTGCGGCGGTTTACGGAAAAACCGGATCGCACCAGGGCAAGAAAATTTCTGCGGTCGGGAAATTATGTGTGGAACAGCGGCATGTTCCTGTGGAGCGCGCAGACGCTGTGCGACGCGGTCCGCGAGCACTCGCCGGCGATGGCGCCGCTGCTGGAAAAGATCGCCGCTGCGTGGGGAACGCCCGAATTTGAGGCGGTTTACGCCGATCTGTATCCTCAGTGCGAATCGATCTCGATTGACTATGCGATCCTCGAGCCGCGTTCGTCGAAGGGTGAAGTCGAGTCGGAGCTGTACTGTCTGCCAGCGGACTTTGCGTGGAACGACCTGGGCTCGTGGGCAGCACTGCATGAGTACGTGTCCGAGACGCGGGAGTGTACGAATGCGAACGTCATCGAGGCTGAGGATAATGTTCAGATCGAGTCGACCGGTTGCTACGTGTTTTCGCCGGGCAAGACGGTGGCGCTGGTGGGCGTGAAGGATATTGTCGTGGTCGAAACCGACGATGCGATCCTCGTCACGACCCGCAACAGCTCGCAGGATGTGGGCCGGGTGGTAAAGGAACTCAAGAAGGCGGGTAGAACAGATCTGATCTGAAGGACAGTCTGGGCGCCATAGGCAAGCAGGTCCTTCCCCTTCACTACGGTCAGGGCCAGGATGACATTTTGTTTGGTTGCGATTCCGGTTGTGACATGTTGGGATACGATGAACGATTTGAAGACAGTGGTGAAATTTGGGACCGATGGTTGGCGCGGCATCATCGCCGACGACTTCACCTATGAAAACGTACGTGTAGCCGCAAGAGCGATCGCGCATTACGTTATCGAGCATGAGGATGCGAAGGCCGGCGTTTGTATTGGCTATGACACGCGCTTCGGGTCGAGATCGTTCGCGCGGGTGGTGGCGGAGGTGCTCGCTGGTGCGGGCATTCCGGTTGCGCTGGCGAGTAAGGTGACGCCCACTCCGGAGCTCTCGTTTGCGGTGCGCGGGCGCAGGGCGGCGGGCGGCGTGATGATTACGTCGAGCCATAATCCAGCCGAGTGGAACGGCGTGAAATACAAGGCGAGTTATGGCGGATCGGGCAATCCCGCCATCATTGCGTCGATCGAGAGCTATCTGTTGAAGCCGCTGCCGCTGGCTCCAACGCCTGCACCGATCGAGGAAGTGGATTTTTCCCCACCGTACATCGCAGCTCTCGAAGCGTTTATTGACCTCAAGGCCATCAAGGCCTCGGGCTATCGCTTCCTGATCGACACCATGTACGGCGCCGGCAAAGGGTATGTTGCGGGAATCTTCGGACGCGCGGGCATTCCATTTGTCGAGTTTCGCAGTGAGATGAACCCTGCGTTTCCGGGGATTAATCCCGAGCCGATCCTGCCCCACATTGCTGCGACGCAGAAGGCTGTCGTCGCGGAGCATTGCGATGCGGGCCTCATCACCGATGGCGACGCGGACCGCATCGGCGCGGTGGATGAACATGGGAACGTCGTCGACGCGCATAAGATCTTCTCGATCCTGCTGCAGTGGCTGCTGAAGCGGAAGCAGTGGCCCGGCGCTGTGACGCGGGCGTTCAACACGACCAAGATGCTCGACCGCATTGCGGCAAAATATGGTCGCACACTGCTTGAGCACGGCATCGGGTTCAAGTATGTTGTCGACCTGATGCTGGAGCGGGAGATCCTGATCGGCGGCGAGGAGTCCGGTGGCGTGGGCATCAGCCGGCATCTGCCGGAGCGTGATGGGTTGCTGAACAGCTTGCTGCTCGCGAACGTGATGGCGGACGAGCACAAGACACTGGGCGAGCTCGTCGCCGCGCTGCAGGAAGAGTATGGCGAACACCAGTATGGGCGCATCGATATGCACATCAGCGAAGAGCTGAAGCAGTCGGCGATTCGTCGTGCGGGCGCCAGCGTGAGCGACTTCGCGGGCCTCAAGGTGCTGCGTGTCGAGACGCTCGACGGCATAAAATTCTTCCTCGAAAATCCGGCGTGCGCGGACAAGCCCAACGCAGCAGAGACATGGTTGCTCCTGCGCGCGAGTGGAACGGAACCGCTGTTGCGCGTCTACTGCGAGAGCTGCAGCACCGAGAGCGTGCAGCAGGTGCTCGAGGCCGCGAGAGCATTTGTCCTGCAAGGGAATTCCGCGTGAGCGGTGGGGTGAGCGTAGAGGCCGCGGGCATCCTGTTCGACATGGATGGAGTCCTCATCAGCTCGATCGGCAGCGTGAACCGATGCTGGCGGCGGTGGGCTGACCACTATGGCGTTGCCGGCGCGGAGACGCTCCAGATCCCGCATGGAACGCGGGCCGTGGATATCATCAAGACGCTGAAGCCCGGACTGGATGTGGCCGAGGGCCTGCGCCTGATCGAAGATATGGAGATCGAAGACGTGTCCGATCTGCGGGTGCTTCCTGGCGCGCGGGCGCTGCTGGAGAGTCTGCCAGCCGAGCGTTGGGCGATTGTGACCTCGGCAACCTATCGGCTGCTGCTGGGACGGTTGCGTGCGGCGGAGCTGCCGATGCCGGAACGGATCATCAACGCCGACATGGTGGAACGCGGCAAGCCCGACCCGGAGCCGTATCGGCGCGGTGCGGAGTTGATCGGGATTGAAAAGGCGGGAGCAGCGCCGGCGGAGTGCATCGTGGTTGAAGATGCACCGAACGGCGTTGGCGCAGGCGTGGCGGCGGGCTGTCGTGTGCTTGGTGTTCTGGGCTCGTCCAGCGAGGCTGGACTGCGCGCGGCGGGTGCCAGCTGGGTGGTGCGGACGCTCGAGGATGTACGCGCCAAGGTCGGTCTGCATGGCCTCGTGATCAGTCTGAACACGCTCTAGTTCCGCAATCCCCAGCAGGGATTACGCCTTCGAGCGGCAGCGCTCCAGCAACATCGCCTCAACGCGGCGCAGATCCTCTTCGGTGTCGACGCCGATGGTGTCGTGCTCGGTCTCGGCCACGTAGATTGCGATTCCGTTCTCCAACAGGCGCAGTTGCTCGAGGCGTTCGGTCTGTTCGAGCTCACTGGGGGAAAGTGCGGCGAAGCGCTCGAGCGCGGCACGGCGGTAGGCGTAGAGGCCGAGGTGTTTCCAGTAGATTGCATCTCCGCGGCCATCGCGATCGAAGGGGATCGTAGAGCGCGAGAAGTAGAGCGCGCGCCCGTCGATGGCGGTGACAACCTTGACCGCATTCGGATTGGCGATATCTTCCGGGGTGCAGCGAACCTTGGGAGTCGTGACCTCGACATGAGGCGAGACGAACGGCTCCAGAATGGCGGTGATGTGCTCCGGCAGCAGCAGCGGCTCATCGCCCTGAATGTTGACGTAGATGTTTGCATCCACGACGCGCGAGACGGCGTAGAGGCGGTCTGTGCCGCTGGGCAGATCGGGCGAGGTCAATATGCAGGGCCAGCCGCGCTGGTCGCAGAACTGCTGTACCTCGGCGGAGTCGGCGGCGACGATTACGTCACTCAGCGCGTCACAGGCCTTTGCTGCGCGATACACCCAGGCGAGCATCGGCTCACCGGCCAGGGTACGAAGAACCTTGCGGGGAAGTCGGGTTGAGGCCAGCCGTGCTGGAATAACGCCGACTATGCGGTTATGGGTGCTGCTCATGAGCCAACCTTCTCGTCATTTCTATTCTTACGATAACTCTTTACCGCCAACACCACGACCACGATCAGCACGAGCGCGAGCACGCCTGCAGCAGCATACAGAAAGTTGAGAAACCCAAGCAGATCGCACTTCAGGGTGTCGCCGGATGCGCTGCAATCGGGTGTGAGAGAGTGTGTGGATGCGTGCGCCAGGCTGCCCGTTGGGGCCGCAAATGCAAGAGCCAGAAGCAGGGCGGATGTCCTGGCGAGTCGTCTCCGGATTGCAAAATCGTTGAGCACGTTTGACCTGTGAAGTTACGAAACTTATGATGGGAGAGCGGCTGTCGTCGCGGCCGGGTTTCTATGGCCGCTGGATGCAGTCTCCCACCCGGCGGTGTAGCTCAGATGGTTAGAGCGACGGACTCATAACCCGTAGGTCAGAGGTTCGATTCCTCTCACCGCCACCACTCATCCGCTGCGCCATGCCGCTGACCGGATCGCAACTTCTGCAGTAGAGAGTATCATTCCGCTATCGAGCTACGTCTAAATGGCAGGAAGCTCGAAGCTGATCTTCAAACCGATTCCGGAGTCCTTCACCGCACTATGCCCAAGAGCCTCAAGATCTCACTGCTCGCCGTATCGGTAGCCCTCATCCTTTGTGTTTTTCTCGGCGTGAACACGCATGGTGTGAGCGCTGCCGGCAATGCAGTCCCGCAGGACGCGTACAACCAGATCAACGTCTATGGCGAGGTGCTGCAGCATATTCAGTCCGATTATGTCGAGGTGCCGGACATCTCCCAGGTGACCAATGGTGCGTTGCGCGGACTGCTCGAATCCCTCGATGCGGACTCCAGCTACCTCACGCCAGCCGACTACAAGGCCTATAAGGCCGACAGGGGCGGCAAGGCGCAGGTCGGCATCAATGTGTCCAAGCGCTATGGCTATGCGACGGTCATCTCCGTTGTGCCGGGCTCGCCGGCCGACAAGGCACGTCTGACCGATGGCGACATCATTGAAGCCATCGGCAACCAGGACACCCGCGATCTTTCGCTTGCCATGATCCAGCTTCTGCTGGAGGGTACACCGGGCAGTGAGTTGCAGATTTCGGTCATCCGGCCGCGTAAGGCCGAGCCGGAGAAGATGACGCTCAACCGCGTTGTGGTGTCCGAGCCGCCTGTCGCCGAGACAATGTATGAAGACTCTTCGATCTTGTATCTGAAGCCGATGGATATCGACCGCGAGCACGTGCAGCAGGTTGAGTCGAAGCTGAAGGCGATGAAAAAGGCCGGAAACAAGAAGATTCTGCTGGACCTGCGCGACGTTGCCGATGGCGATATGAACGAGGCGGTTCACCTGGCGAACTTCTTCATCAGCTCCGGAACGATTGCGACGCTCGAGGGGCAGAAGTACCCCAAGGAGACCTTTACGTCCGACCCAGCGAATACGATCAACGCGACCGCGCCGCTGGTCGTGCTGATCAATCGTGGCACGTCGGGGCCCGCCGAGTTGGTGGCGGCCGCAATCCAGGATGATAAGCGCGGCCAATTGGTCGGCGAGAAGACATTCGGCGAGGGATCACTGCAGAAGACCTTCGACCTGCCGGACGGCGGGGCGATCATTCTGTCGATTGCCAAGTACGCGTCGCCCTCGGGCAAGCAGTTTGAAGATGATGCAGTGACGCCGGGAACGCTGGTTGCCGCGACCTCCGATGCGTTCGATATGGATTCAGAGGACGGTTCGTCGGAAGCCGAGACCGAGCCGAAGACAGCCGCGCCGCGGCCTGACGATCAACTCACAAAGGCCCTCGACATCCTGAAGGCCAAGGCAGCCTAAGCTGCATCAGCAGCATGGTAAGGTTGGTTTTGCCGTGCCTACTTCACCGAATCATCATGCCAAAGAATCGCTAAACTCGCGGTCGATGCTGTGGCGCGCCATGCGCCGCTTTCCGTTTCAGGATCCCGAGTCCGGCAATCGCCAGTTTGCAGCCCGCGCGGCGGTTCTGCTGCTGCTGGCCGCATCGGCTCTCTTCGGCGTGATGCTGGGGCTGATCCTTGTCTACTCGATCAACCTGCCACAGATGGCGGATCTGGAGCGCTACCGCCCCAGCACGACGACCGAACTCTACGACATCCACGGAAAGGTCTTCGGCTCCTTCGCGCTGGAGCGGCGCATCGTGGTTCCGTATTCGGAGTTTCCTCCGGTGCTGCGCGAGGCGATTTTCTCGATCGAGGACAAGGACTTCGAGCACAACAGCGGTATCAACCTGGTGCGTGTGGTGGGCGCGGCTTACCGGGATGTGCATAGCCATGGCAAGTCGCAGGGCGCGTCGACGCTGACGATGCAGCTGGCGCGAAACCTCTTTCTCTCCTCGGAGAAGACTTACGGTCGCAAGCTGCAGGAGATCTTCCTGTCGCTGCAGATCGAACGGCGCTTCACCAAGTCGCAGATCTTTACGCTGTATGCCAACCAGATCTATGTGGGGCGCGGGACATACGGCTTTGAGGCCGGCTCCGAGTACTACTTCAGCAAGCATGCGCGGAACCTGACGCTGCCCGAAGCGGCACTGCTGGCAGCGTTGCCCAAGGGCCCGGAGTACTACTCGCCGGTGCGCTATCCGGACCGCGCGCTCAAGCGCAGGAATCTGGTTCTTCAGGAGATGCTGAGCGACCACAAGATCACTGCCCAGCAGGCAGCGGAGGCAAAGGCTGCGCCGCTCGGGCTGAATCTGGAGTCGCCCCCGAACAGCGAGGCGCCCTACTTCATCGAGGAGGTGCGGCGGCAGCTCGAGCACGAGTATGGCGTCGAGGAGGCCCATGGCGCGGGACTGCGCGTGTACACGACGCTCGATCTCGATTTGCAGCGAGCGGCCAACAAGGCGGTGCTCGACGGCACGGCTGCGTACGAGCGCCGGCACGGCTGGAAGGGCAATCTCGAGAACGTTTTGAAGACCGGTGTGGGGATCGATGCATACAAGCATCCTGACTGGACGCAGAGCGTGACCGACGGCTCGTACTTCCACGCGCTGGTCACGGACGTTGCGCCGTCGCACATGACGGTGAAGATCGGTCAGATAAGCGCCACGATGGTTCCCGCCGACTGGGCGTGGACCACGCAGGCGAAGGCAACGAACCTCGCGCAGGTGGGCGACATCGTCTACGTGAGGGTGGCGAGTGGCGCCCAGACGGAGACACCCCACGTCGTGCTGGAGCAGGACAGTGGCGCACAGGCATCGATGATGGCGATGGATAACTCGAATGGCGAGGTGCTGGTGATGGTCGGTGGACGCGACTTCGCTCTCTCGCAGTTCAATCGCGCGACGCAGGCGCAGCGCCAAGTGGGTTCATCGTTCAAGCCGTATGTGTACACCACGGCGATGGAGGCGGGCATGAAGCCGTACGACACCGTGCTCGACGCGCCAGCGACATTCTTTACGGTGGGCGGGCCCTACACGCCCCACGACTATGAGCCGGGATATCGCGGATCGATGACGCTGATCGACGCCTTTGCGGAGTCGCGCAATATTCCTGCGCTGCGGCTGGCGGATAAGGTCGGGATCAAGCGCGTCATCAGTGTGGCCCACAGCTTCGGCATCACCAGCGATATACCGCCGTATCTTCCCGTGGCAATCGGGGCAGCCGACCTCACGCTGGCCGAGCAGGTTGGCGCGTACAGTGTCTTTCCAAACGATGGCATCCGGATTGCTCCGCACTACATCCGCCGCGTGACGGAGGCCGACGGTCTGCCCCTGCAGCAACAGCGCCCGCAGGTGAGCGAGGTTATATCGGTCGATATTGCCCGCGAGATGATGCTGCTGCTTCAGGCTGTGGTGCAGCACGGAACGGGTGCCGCAGCGGCGCAGATGCACCACGCCTTTGGCGGCAAGACGGGCACGACCAACAACTACACAGACGCTTGGTTTATAGGATTTTCCCCGTCGGTGACCTGTGGAACGTGGATCGGCTTCGATAACCGGGAGTCGCTGGGTGAGAAGGAGACCGGGGCCAAAGCCGCGCTGCCGATGTGGATGGACTTTATGAAGGTTGCGGTTGCGGATAGGCCGAACGAGGCCTTCGCGAAGCCCAACGCACCCAAGCGGGAGATCGAGGTTGCAGCCGAGCCGGAAACGGATGCGGTTCCCGTTCCAGAGCCTCCACCAACGCCACAGGAGGATCAACCGGATGCAGATGATCAGGAATCGACTGACTCGACACCTGCCCCTGCTCCGCCTGCCCCTGCGCCCACCGCGCTCACCGATGATTCGGCTGCGGATAGGCAGGCGCCAGCGCCCATCGTCAGAGTAGCGCCCAAGCCCGCAGCAGCGGCGCAGCCGAAGCCGGCCAGAATCAAGAAGCCTCTCCCCGCCGCGGCACAGCCGCCATCTGGCTAGGCGAGACGAGTCGGGAGCGCGTCGGCGAGCGCAAAGTAGCGCAGGGACTGTTGTATGTCGAGCCCAATCTGGGCGCGAAGGGCCTCGGGCGACTCGAAGCGGCGTTCCGGCCGCAGTCGCCGCAGGAAGGCCAGCTCGAGCGGGGTCGTCTCGTCGAGCGCGATGGGCTCAAAGTCGAGCAGGTGCGTCTCCACGGCGAAGGAGTCGGCGCCAAAGGTTGGCCGGTTGCCAAGGTTGGTGACGCCGCGGAAGACTCGCTGGTCTCCGATCGTCAACGTCGAGACGTAAACGCCGTGCGCTGGCAACAGCTCTGCGTAAGGAGCGAGGTTGATCGTCGGGACCGCATAGCGCGTGCCGTAGCCTCTGCCGGGAGCCGGCCGGCTGCGAATGGAGAAGGACCGCCCCAGCAGGGCGCGCGCTTCGTGCAGATTGCCAGCAGCGATGAGATTGCGGACACGGCTCGAAGAGATCTCCTGGCCACGAGCGATGCGTGGCACATAGGCCCGGACCCCAAAGCCCAGCTCGCGGCCAAGCTGCGACAGACCGGTGATGTCAGCCTCAGCGTGATAGCCGAAGCGAAATGTCTCACCTTCATGGACGTCTACCGCGTGCAGTGCATCGCGCAGCACGCGCTCGGCGAAGTGGCGCGCGCTCCAGTGGCGAAGTTCGTCGGTGAAGGGAAGCACGAGCACCAGGTCGAGTCCGGTAGCAGCCAGCAGCTTGAGTTTCTCCTCCAGCGGCGTGATCAGCGGCAGCCGCGAATTGGGACGAAGGACATGCGCAGGATGCGGGTCGAATGTGACGGCCAGGGACCTTGCGCCCAGCTCTCGAGCGCGCTCCAGTACCGAGGAGATCACCATGCGATGGCCGCAGTGCACACCGTCGAAGTTGCCGATGGTGACCACGGAGGGAGAGGTGGAGGAGCCGAGTTCAGCGAGCGAGCGGACGATCTGCATCAGGTGATATCTGTGGCATCAGCAATCTTGAATGTAAGTCTAAGCCCATCGTGCGACAGACGGATGTGAGCGGGCAACGAGGCGTTGGTGGTGTCGTGATCGAGGTCGTGGCTGATGTGTGTGAAGAAGGCGCGTTTCGGCGCAATCCTTTCGACCAGCTCGATCGACTTTGCAAGGTGCGAGTGGCTTGGGTGGGGCTTGTGGCGCAGCGCATCGAGCACGAGAATATCGAGGTCTTTCAGCAGCGGGAAGCTCTCTTCCGGGATGTCGCTCATGTCCGTGAGGTAGGCGGCGGAGCCGAAGCGGTAGCCCGCGATGGTGTTGGGACCATGTGTGACCGGCACCCGCACGAACTTCGCTCCGAAGAGCGGGATCTCGGTTCCGGCGGCGGTCGGAGTGCGGTGCAGTATGACGTGCGCGCTGGTCGGATAGCGGTCGACCTTGCGGAAGGTGTACTCGAAGATGCGCTCGATGACATCCGCGGTGGCGTCGTCGGCGTAGAGCGGAAGGCCCTTGGGATTGGCGAAGCTCAGCGGGCGGAGATCATCCATTCCAAGAACATGGTCGGCGTGGCCGTGGGTGTAGAGGATGGCATGGACCGAGCGAAGCCTCTCGCGGACGGCCTGCACGTGGAAGTCCTGCCCGGTATCGATAACGACGTTATGCCCTCCGTAGGAGATCAGCACGGACGGTCGTGTACGGCGGTTCGGCGAGGCAGGATCGTAGGCAGACTCGCAGACCGCACATGGGCAGCCGAGTGTGGGAACCCCCATTGAGGTTCCACTTCCGAGAAAGGTGAGTGTGGCATCCATGCAGGCTTCCCTATCGAACGATGCTCGGGCCGCCTGCTGGCGGAGGAAAGCCGGAAGCGCCCGGGGTTCCCGCCTGGCGTCCGACAGCTTGCCGTGAGAGCGCCTGCGTCACCTCGAGAAAACCCATGTGGAGCTCGAACAGTGCCGTATCCAGCAGCTTGGACTCGACGTCGGAGAGATTGCCCTTCGTCTTCGCGGCCAGGACGCCGAGCATGTTGATGGTCTGGCGCGCTCCGAGGATGTCCACCTGCGTCTCCTGGCCGGGAGCCACGGCACCGCCAAGCTGCATCAGCGCCTGCATATAAAGCGACTGGATGATGCGCTCAAAGGTCAGCTCCGGAGGGTGCTCCATGCCCGGATTGGTGGCACGAATTGCCGTATCCAGGCGATCCACCGTGGCATCGAAGGCACGCTTCGCCTGATTGCCCTGCTCGGCGGTTGGCGGCGGTGGAAGGAGTTCCTCGCTTTCGCTTGCGGTTGACGCGGCGGCCCCCGGCTGCGCGGGACCCGGCGGCGGAACCGCCTGCGGCCCCTGGTGCTCGAAGTGCTCAATCAGCCGTGCGGAGGACTCGGTGTCTTCGGGCCGCTGCAGCGTCTCGGGCCGTGGCGGCTTCGGTTCGGAGGGTGGGGCGTCAGGGCGAATCTCGCCCTCTGCGGTGAACTTGCGACGGTCGTTGACGACGAACTCTTTGATGTCTGCCATGTTGGTTCTCAGTTCTCAGTTATCAGTTCTCAGATTACGTTGGATGCGGGACAGCGACGCCGCCAGGGTAGGTCAGGGACTGCCTGGTGTCGAGAGCCTCTTGTCGAGCATAGCCCAGAGCAAGCAGCGTTGGCCCCTCGGGGAGCGGAACCAGCGCTGCGCTGGTAAGCTCGCCGGCGGGTTTGCCAGCGGCTTCGAGCGGTGCTGGCAGCGTTGCCGGCAGATTGCCCGTAAGGCGAAACGCCATAAAGTGGCGATGAACCTGCCCGCGGGACCGGATGCGCTCGACGATCTCCTGTCCGAGATAGCAGCCCTTGGCAAAGTGCAGAGCATGGTTCTGGGCGGTCTCCTGGGGCAGATCGCGATCGCGGATGTCCTGGCCGAAGAGCGGCGTCGCCTCCAGCAGTCGGAGGTATTCGAGGGCCTCCGCAGAGACCTCGGGAATGGCCAGAGCCTTGCGCAGGCCGTCGATGGTTGCGGTTGCCGCGCGAAGTTCATACTTCGGCACGGAGCCCGCCACAGGCGTTAGCAGCAGGACAGGGCCGTGCTCCGTGTCGGCATGGGCAAGGCGAAGTGCTTCAAGCGCAGGCAGTCCGACCTCACCAAGGACCGCACGCGCGTCTTCGCCGAGAATCAGCAGCCCGGATTCGGCGCCATACGCCGGCGTCAGTTCGACGTCGTCCATGATGATGAAGTGGTTGAGATGCTGCTGGATCGCCTCGACTTGCGCAGCGGTTGTCGCCAGGAGGAACTCCGCGGGATCTGCGCTGGATTCACGGTAGACCGTGCAATCCCCCTGGATGCGGCCCTGCGCGTTGAGCAGTAAGTTGTAGTTGCCTTCTCCGGGCGCAAGCGATTGGATGGAGTTGGTAACCATTCCATTCAGCCAGCGCGCGGCATCCGACCCGGTAATGCGCAGGAAGGCGCGGTCGGTGATCGGGGCAAAGCCAGCGGCTTCGCGAAGGACGACAAGGTCATTCTGTGAATCGTTGGGCATAAATTCGCGTCTCTAACTCCATATCCAAGCTCGTTATCCAAGGATATCGCGGATGCTTCTGGATGCTTATCTTTGGATGCTCGCATCCCCTTTGGGTAACATCCGCTGCGTACACTAAGTCTTAGATGTAGCTTGTTTGGAGGCAGTTTGACCTGGCAGAGAGTATTGGCAGCATGGATGTTGGTGGGTATTGGTGCGGTAACCGCCGGAGCACAGGCGAACTCTGGCAGTGGGAAGGTGACGCCGCCCGTTCTCCAGCCGGGGAACACGACGGTTACGGCCGAAACCATCCTCACGCCCCGGCAGGAGAAGACCCTGCTCAGCGATGAGGACGAGATTCTGCACTTCGTCAGCAAGGACACGCTTCTGCCGATCAAGTCTCCCGTAAAATGCCGCTTCATCTCGCGCGATGCCGTAGCGAAAGAGCTGCGCAAGAAGTTCGATGAGGACAAAGGCGCCAAGCGCTTGGAACGCAGCGAACTGGTGCTCAAGAAGTTCGGCCTGCTTGATCCCGACTTCAAGATGCGCCCATTTCTGCTGAGTCTTCTCACCGAGCAGATCGCTGGCTTCTACGACAACAAAACCAAGCAGATGAACTTGCTCGATTGGGTGCCCATCGACGAGCAAAAGCCCGTGATGGCCCATGAGCTGACCCACGCCCTGCAGGACCAGAAGGTTGGCTTGGAGAAGTGGGGCGATCAGGAGATCGAGGGCGTCGCGAAGAACGTCAGCGAGGACAACCGGCACATCGCGACCGACGACACCGACACGGCGCGAGAGGCTGTGCTCGAAGGTCAGGCGATGGTGAGCTTCGCCGACTACCTGCTCGCGGAGAATGGCCATCCCGGCGAGACGCTCAAGGACTTTCCGCAGATGGCCCAGGAGCTGGAGGCCAATGCCGGCGATATGTCCGACTCCCCGGTGTTGTCGCGAGCACCGCTCGTGCTGCAGGAGTCGCTGCTCTTTCCGTACACGTCGGGCCTGGCCTTTGAGCAGACGATCCTGCTAAAGAACGGAACGGAGCGCGCGTTCGCGGGTGTGCTGGAGGCGCCACCGAGTTCGAGCTACGAGATCATGACGCCACAGGCCTATCTCCACAACCAGCCGGTTCCTTTAATGACGCTGCCGGACATCCATCCGATGCTCAAGGACGCAGGATATGAGCCCTATGACGTGGGCGTGATGGGTGAGCTCGACGTGCGCATGACAGCCGAACTCTTCGGCGGGCGGCCTCTCGCCGAGGCGCTTGCTCCCGAGTGGGATGGGGGCATCTACTACGCCGCCCAGCGCAGGAACGCTACCTCGGCCGAGAAGGATACGACCGCATCGCTGGCGCTGCTGTACAGCTCGCGATGGAAGAACGAGGACTCAGCCCGGAGCTTCTTTGAGGTCTTCGAGCAGGAGCTGCCACGGCAATACGACGGGCTGAAGCGTCGCCAGTCCGACGAGAAGGACGAGAATGAACGCGTGTACTCGACGCGCGAGGGCGACATTATTCTTTCCCTCGAGGGCAGGACGGTCTGGGTGAGCGAGGGCTTCCATCTCGCGATGGCACGCAAGCTGCGCAATGCAGTGAACGCCGCAAATGTCTCCCTGGGAACGGGGCCGGTCATGCAGGCTCGCATATCCCGCGCGGATCATGATCTGGTGGGCGGCCTGGTCGACACGATCGGGCACTTCGGAATAATGAAGGCGGCCCTCCGGTAGACAATTGTCGCCCGGTTTCCCGATTAATTCGAGTGCGCCAGCGTCATCACCGACAGCGAGTTGAGGCCGTGGACCCAGCGGGCGGGCATGGCGTCGGTCTGGGCATGGGCGCACAGCGCGATTGGCCCAAGAGCGAAGAGAAGGGCGGCAGCTATCGAGGTCTTCATGCAAAAAGGGTACCGCCGGCGGCAAAGGGCGTATATAGCGATTTGAAAGCAACGTATACTGATGATCTATGTCAATCATTCGCAATGTCGCCGCCATCGCCAAGGGAATGAGTATTACGCTGCGGGAGGGCTTCCAGCCGAGCCAGGTAGAGAACTACCCGGACGGCAAGGGGCCAATGCGTGGAGCGCAGTTTCAGGAGCGTTTTCGCGGCAAGCACCAGTTGCAACGCGATGAGAACGGCCTGGAGAAATGCGTCGCCTGTTTCCTGTGCGCTGCGGCCTGCCCCGCCAACTGCATCTACATCGAGGCGGCGGACAACACCGACGAGACGCGTATCTCCTCGGCCGATCGCTATGCGAAGGTCTACAACATCGATTACAACCGCTGCATCTTCTGCGGCTACTGCGTGGAAGCGTGCCCCACCGACGCGATCACCCACGGACATGGCTTCGAACTCGCCAGCCTGAACGCCACCACCATGGTCATGCGCAAGGAAGACCTGCTGGTGCAAGTGGCAACGGGTCTTCCGCATTCGGCTAAAGAAGAGATTGAAGTGCTCGCATAGCGTTTGGAATTGCGGATTAGAAAGCAAGCGGCGAGCCATCATGGCTCGCCGTATTGCGATAGGCGCTGTGTTTCGCGCCGGTTAGGTGAAGGATTCGGATGGCCGATTTTTTGGAGCTGCTGAAAGAACGGGTGATGGTGTACGACGGTGCAATGGGCACCAGCATCCAGAACTATAACCTCACGGTCGATCGCGACTACGAGGGGCTGGAGAACTGTAGCGAGATCCTCGTCGTCAGCCGTCCGGACGTGATTCGGGAGATCCACGCCTCCTACCTCGCGGCGGGCGCGGATGTCATCGAGACGGACTCCTTCGGCGCGTCCTCCCTGGTGCTTTCGGAGTTCGGAATTCCGGAACGCGCCCGCGAGCTGAATATTGTCGCGGCAAAGCTCGCGAAGCAGGTCGCCAAGGAATTCTCCACGCCGGACAAGCCGCGTTTCGTAGCTGGCTCGATCGGGCCCACCACCAAGCTGCCGTCGCTCGGGCACATCAGCTACGACGCCATGGCCGCGACCTATCGCGAGCAGATGGAGGCGCTGATCGAAGGCGGCTGCGACATCCTGCTCATCGAGACCTGCCAGGACCTGCTACAGGCGAAGATCGCGCTGGCCGCTGCTGCGGATTCGATGAAGGCCCTCGGCGTCACCATTCCAGTTCAGGTGCAGGTGACGCTCGAGGCCACCGGCACCATGCTGCTCGGATCGGAGATTGGCGCGGCGCTTGCTGTGTTGGAGTGCTTTCGCCCGGACATCATCGGCCTGAACTGCGCCACCGGACCAAAGGAGATGAACGACGCCGTTCGCTTCCTGTGCCAGAACGCGACGATGCCCGTAAGCGTGCTTCCTAACGCTGGACTCCCGCACAACGAGGGCGGCCGCGCGGTCTACAAGCTGCAACCGAAAGAGCTCGCGGAACATCATCGCCGCTTTGTAACCGAGTACGGCGTGCAGGTCGTCGGCGGCTGCTGCGGCACCACGCCCGAACACATTCGCGCGGTGGCCGAAGCCATGCGCGGTCTCCAGCCTCTGAAGCGCAACAACGCTCCGCAGTCGATCGTGGCCAGCGCCTTCTCCACCGTGACTCTCGAGCAGGATGGACAGCCCGCCATCGTCGCCGAAGAGATGAACACCACCACGCGGCAGCCTCACTTCCGCGACATGGTCCGCAACGGTGACTACGACGGCATCTTCACCATGGCCAAGCGGCTTGTGAATGAAGGCTCGCAGATGCTCGACCTGTGCTGCGCGGTGGTGGGCGAAGACGAGACGGCCTACATGAACGGCGTGCTCGAAAAGATTGCAACGCGCGTTCCCGCGCCTATGGTCATCGACTCGACCGAGGCCGAGGTGATCGAGGAGGCGCTGAAGCGCATTCCCGGCAAGCCGATCATCAACAGCATCAACCTCGAGGACGGCGAGAAGCGCACCAGCAAAGTGCTGCCCATGGCGCGGCGCTACGGCGCTGCTGTGATCGCCCTGACCATCGACGAGGAGGGCATGGCGCTAACCGCCGACAGGAAGGTCGCCGTCGCCCACCGGATTCACAAGCTCGCCACCGAGAAGTACGGCCTGCGCAGCGAGGACCTGATCTTCGACGCCCTGACGCTGCCCATCTCGACCGGTCAGGAGGACTATCGCGCCGCGGGCATGGAGACGCTGGAGGCGGTGCGCCGCATCAAGCTCGAGCTGCCGAAGTGCCGCACGATTCTGGGCGTGTCGAACATCAGCTTCGGCCTGAACGCCTATGCGCGCCGCGTGCTCAACAGTGTCTTTCTCAAAGAGGCAGTCGATCGCGGCCTCGATTCGGCGATCGTCAACTACGCGAAGATCTATCCGCTGTACAAGATCCCCGAGCAGGAAGTCGAACTCGCGCGCAAGCTGATCTTCCGCGAAGTGGATAGTGAACAGGATCCGCTGCAGATCTACATGCAGTACATGACCGGCCTGACGAAGACGGCTGGTCAGGACGAAGAGGTCGCAGCCGACACCGACTCGATGAGCGATGAAGAGAAGCTGAAGTTCCTCATCATCAATGGCGAACGGTCGCTTGGCCAGCACGAGAAGAAACAGACGCTCGAAGGAATTATCGAGGACGCGCTCACCCGCTATACGCCGCTCGACCTCATCAACACGGTGCTGCTCGACGGCATGAAGACCGTCGGCGAGCTCTTCGGCGCGCGCAAGATGCAGCTGCCCAGCGTGCTCGATTCAGCGGCAACGATGAAGGCCGCCGTCGCCTATCTCGAGCCGAAGATGGAGAAGTCCGAGGGCAACCAGAAGGGAACCATCATCCTCGCCACGGTCAAGGGCGACGTGCACGACATCGGAAAGAATCTCGTCGACATCATCCTCTCGAACAACGGCTATAAGGTCGTCAATCTCGGGATCAAGATTCCGTCGACTCAGATCATCAAGGCCGCGCAGGAACACAACGCCGACGCGATCGGCCTGAGCGGTCTGCTGGTCAAGTCCACGCTCGAGATGAAGTACGTCGTCCAGGACCTCGAGGCCAACGAGTTGCGGTTTCCCGTGATCTGCGGTGGTGCGGCGCTGACCCGCAAGTACGTGGAAGACGACCTGCGGCGCGAGACCAAATCGGCGGTCTTCTATGCAGAGGACGCGTTCGCCGGCCTCCACGTCATGAGCGACCTCACAGCCGCGAACCCTGACGTGCGCGGCAAACGCATCACGGACGGCTCGACGGTGAGGACCTTCGCGCGTGCGGTTGCCGCAGAGACTTCTTCGCAGGAGCCGCTGAGCACAACACGATCAAAGGTCGTCGAGGACGTCGAGTACATTCCCGTTCCGCCGTTCTGGGGCCCGCGCGTCACCAGGGGCTACGATCTCGATCTCCTCTTCAGCTACATCAACGAGACCGCGCTGTTCAAGAACCAATGGCAGTTGAAGACCGCCAGCGCGACCGACTATGTGCGGCTGGTCGATGAGAAGTATCGCCCGATCCTGCACAATCTCTGCGCGGAGGTGAAGGCCAACAGCTGGTTCGATCCGAAGTCCGTCCATGGCTACTATCCCGCACAGTCCAGCGGCAACGACGTCATCGTGTACGACCCAGCCGGCTACGATCCGAGCCAGCAGGGAAGCAAGCCCGGCGCGGAGCTGCTGCGCATCACCTTCCCCCGCCAGCGCGAAGGCCGCATGCTCTCGATCGCCGACTTCTTTTCGCCCGTCGAGAGAGGGCGCATGGACGTCATCGGCTTCTCGGTGGTGACAATCGGCTCGCGCGCCAGCGAGGTCACAAAGACGCTCTTCGATGCCAACGACTTCACGCGCTATCTCTACCTGCATGGGCTGAGCGTCGAGACAGCCGAGGCGCTCGCCGAATACATGCACGTGGTCATCCGGCGCGAGCTCGGCATCGGCGGGGAAGACGCGCCACGCATCAGCGATCTCTTCCACCAGAAGTATCGCGGCTCGCGGTACTCCTTCGGCTATCCAGCGTGCCCCAACCTCGAAGACCAGACGAAGATCTTCCAGCTGCTCAAGCCCGAAGAGAGCATCGGCGTGCGGCTGACCGAGGGCTATCATCTGGAGCCGGAACAGAGCACGGATGCGGTGATCGTGCATCATCCGCAGGCCAAGTATTTTATGGTGTAGCTTTGAGTTTTGAAATTCATGGAGGGTACTTGCGAGTGCAGCCTTTGGTTCGTGGATCGATCGTTGCATTGTTGATTGGCGCGGGTATTGCACAGGCGCAGAGTGCGCCCCAGCTGCCCGAACAGGATCGCGTCCTCGCGCGGCAGATCTTTAAGGAATTCGTCGAGACCAACTCCCAGGACTCGAACGGCAGCGTCACTGCTGTGGCTGTCGCGGCGCGCAAAGAGCTGCTGAAGGGCGGTTTCGCTCCCGGCGATCTCATCCTCGCCGGACCGAATGATCGCAAGCAGAACCTGGTCGTGCGCTATCGCTGTGCCGCCGGATCGAAGCTCAAGCCAATCCTTATCATCGGGCACATCGATGTCGTCGAAGCGCGGTGCTCCGACTGGACAACCGATCCGTATCAGTTGATCGAGAAGGACGGCTACTTCTACGGTCGCGGCACCCAGGACATGAAGGACGCCGACGCCGGCGTCGTCGAGAGCTTCATCCGCCTGCGGCGCGAGGGGTACGTCCCCGATCGCGACATCGTCCTTGCGCTTACCGCCGATGAAGAAGGCGGCAAGTCCAACGGCGTGAGCTGGCTGCTGAAGAACCGGCCCGATCTGATGGTCGCCGACTATGCGGGTCGCAAGGGGATGAGCGTGGGAGAGGCCGAGCGATGGCTCGGGCAAAATTTGAATTACGATCCTGAGGTATAACGCTGCCTGGAGGGATGAACATGGAATCGACACTGCTACAAGGCAATGCCTGGCCGGAGCTTCGCTGGGAGGACTGGTCCGCGACGGCGGAGACGCTCCACATGTGGACCCAAATTGTGGGCAAGACTCGGCTTGCACTTAGTCCGCTGCAAGCCCACTGGTGGAACGTTCCGCTGTACGTTAGCGCACGTGGCCTAAACACCTCGGCGATGCCGTACGGCGCAGAGTTTCTGGAGATTGACTTCGACTTCGTCAGCCACGAGTTGCGGTTTCGGTTGAGCACAGGAGCAAGCGCGTCCACTCCGCTGCGTGCGCAGAGCGTTGCGGACTTCTATGCCGAGTACCAGAAGATATTGACTGATCTCGGAGTGCCCGTGTCGATCTACGCAACGCCGGTCGAAGTCGCACATCCGATTCCATTTGCGCAGGACGTGGAGCATGCGTCCTACGACCCGGACGCTGCGTACCGGTTCTGGCGGGTCCTGATGCGGACAGACCAGGTCTTCCAGCAGGGGAATTGCATTTGGAATTTCATGGAACCATTGATGACACTTCCTGCATGAGGGGGCGAGGTGCGATTTTTGCAGGAGGGTTCAAGCCATGTCCTGTGAAGAAACCCTGGAG
>Ga0224534_1000055_pt1 | contig 73430 bp, 66 predicted proteins | sample 714E12024metaG_FD_172012 | JGI IMG/M metagenome (GOLD analysis project Ga0224534, IMG submission 172012) | Peat soil microbial communities from Stordalen Mire, Sweden - 717 E1 20-24 | ecosystem: Environmental > Terrestrial > Soil > Wetlands > Peat | place: Sweden: Norrbotten County, Stordalen... | reverse complement strand
ACAAAGATTTCGCGCCTGACGGCGCTGGGGACGGCTCCGACAACAGCCCAGCCTTTCAAGGCTGGGTCTTGCGTTGAACCAATGTAAAAGTCCCGTCAAGGGACGGCAGAAAAATGTGGCAGCCGTCCGCAAGAACCTTTCGTCCCTGCCGGGACTTGGGATGTTTCCGAATCGTGAACCCAGCCATAAATGGCTGGGCTATTGTCAAAACCCGCAGCGTTAAGCTGCCCCCAAAAGTTCCTGCTCGAAACGCGCTTTGGCCGCCGCCCGCTCCGCCCCGGCAAACGCACGCAGCCGCCGCGCTTCCGTCCGGCGTTGCGTCACTTCGACGGCGATGGCCTGTCGGATTCGCCGCAGGCAATTCATCGGACGCCGTTGCAACGAACATTCCCAAATCCGAATCACCCGCCAGCCGAGCTTTCGCAATTCTCGGTTCACAAACAAATCACGCGCTTTGTTTCTCGAAAATTTGCGACGCCAGAACGCGCGATTGTTCTTCGGCTTGGTGGCGTGCCTTGGGCAGCCATGCCAGAAACAGCCATCCACAAAGACCGCGAGCCGGGATTTGGGGAAAACAAAATCCGGCCGCACGCGAAAGGTAGGGCGCGTCACTCCGTGCGCGCCGGTGGTTCGGGCGACGGCGCGCAGGGGACTGCGCGCCCTACCACGAATTTCAAGATGCCGCCGCCAGCCGGTGATTCTCTGCCGACGAAATAATTTTGCCAGAGCGATTTCCGTGTCCTTGTTCCCGCGCGAGCGGATGCGCGACATTACCTCCGAACGCTTCGACTTGGGAAAACTTTCTTGCTTGGACGATGACATAGACGCAACCTGGCGGTGAAGCTTTTCCAAATGGCAAACGATTGGTCACGCGAAGAAGTGGAAGCAACCGTCTCGGATTATTTCGAGATGCTTGCGATGGAACTTCGCGACGCGCCATTCAACAAGGCCGAACACAATCGCAATCTTCAGAAACTTCTCAATAACCGAACAAAGGCGGCGGTTGAGTTGAAGCATCAAAATATCAGCGCCGTGTTAATTGAACTTGGGTATCCATACATTGATGGCTACAAGCCGCTGCCAAATTATCAACGGCTTCTTTACGAAGTTGTCGAAGACAGTCTTCTCAATGCAGTTGGTCTGCATCAAGCAGCGGCAGCGGCGGTCGAGCAAACTGTTGAGCAACCTCCTGTCATAACCGACGTGTTGGCAATACTGGTCAGCCCTCCGCGTCGAGAAGAAGAAAAGCCCAAGCTTCACGACAACGCTCCGCGCATTCGGAAGCCGGTGCGAAGAAATTATCTTGAGATTGAATCGCGCAATCAGGCTTTGGGGCTGGCCGGGGAAAAATTGGTTTTGGAATTTGAACACAAGCGGCTCTGGCAAGCCGGAAGAAAAGATTTGGCGAATCGAATTGAACACGTTGCCAACTCAAAAGGCGACCATCTTGGTTTTGATATTTTGTCTTTTGAAACAGACGAGCGCGAAAGATTGATCGAAGTCAAAACCACCCGCTTCGGCGCACTAACGCCGTTCTTTGCATCCAAGAACGAAGTGGAAGTTTCAGAAACAAAAGAAAGCGAATATCAATTATACCGTCTGTTCCACTTCGCCCGGCAACCAAAACTTTTTGTCCTGCCCGGCTCACTTCGCAACACTTGTTCGCTTGATCCAATGCAGTATTCGGCACTGCCGCGCTGAAATTATTTCAGCCAGTTGATTTTGATTTCCTTCTCGACGGATTTGAATTCCAGATCGCCGGTGATGAGTTCGACGTTTTTATGCCTCATTGTCAGCGCGGCGGCAAAGGCGTCGGCCAGTTCATAATGCTTGGTATGGTTGGAGCGCGGCATGGTGAAAATTTATTCGGTGTCGCGGTTGAAGCCGATGCGGCGTTTGGGCGGTTCGGGCGGCGGTTGCAGCATGGGGAGCAGTTTTCGATAAACGTCCCGCAAGGCGGCATCATGTTCCAGCAGCGTCCTGTCAATCTCGGCCAGCCGCTTGAGGATGGCGGCGTTGGCGGCCAGGTGTTCGCGCATCTGGACAAACGCCCGCACCACATAAACCGCCATGTGCGTGGCGCGTTCGCTGTGGAGTATGTTCGCCGCCATGAGCGCCCCGTGCTCGGTGAAGGCCCACGGACGATACGCCGCGCCGCGATGTCGTTTGGAACTGGTCACAAATTGTGACCAGTTCGGGACAGCCCCTTCGCTTTCAACAGTTTGTGACGAACTCATCGCAATTTGCGATGAGTTCGCAGTCGTCATTTGCGACCTCAAGCCGGCAAATTCACCGGCCGTAAGCTGGAAGGCGAAGTCCGCCGGGAAACGATGCCGGTTACGCTTGAAGGCTTCGTTGAAACGAAAGGTGACCACGCCATAAATGCGCGCCATATCCGCATCCAGAATCACCCGCTGTCCCCGGAGGACATAAATCATCGGCGTCAACGGTTCCACCGCCGGATCGGGCTGGGACGGGCGTTTCGATTTCATTTCAAATCGTCAGGTTGCATGGAAAATTCATCTGATTTTGCCATCCGCTTATTTCACAAGCCAGTTGATTTTGATTTCCTTCTCGACGGATTTGAATTCCAAATCGCCGGTGATGAGTTCGGCGTTTTTATGCCTCATTGTCAGCGCGGCGGCAAAGGCGTCGGCCAGTCCCAGCCCAAACTTTTCCTTCAAGCCCGCGGCGGATTCCGCCAGTTCGCGGTCCACCGCAACCGCTTCAACGGCGGTGGTGCGTTCAAAATGCTGCGCCGTCTCGAAACCCTGTCTGCCATGTTTGCGCTGCATCATGTAAAGCACTTCCGCCCAGTTCACCGCCGAAATGAAAATCGGCCGGTCGGCTTCGGTGGCTTTGTTGATGATTTCCTCGACTTTTTCCGCGCCGGGTTCGTCAAAGAAATACGCCAGCAACGCCGAGGTGTCCAAAACGGCGGTTTTCATTCGCGATTTTCCTTTTCCCGTTCGGCGCGGCGTTCTTCGAGATGCTCCTGCACCACGGATTTTTCGCCGGGCTTCAGCTTGAAGATGCCGCGAAAGCTGCGGATATATTCGCGGGTGACGGGCTGGAAGATGATGCGCTCGCCCTCCTCCACGAAATTGATGCGCGTGCCGGGCTTGATGCCGAACCGGCGCCGGATGCGCGAGGGGACGACCAACTGGCCCTTGGATGTGACGTAGGCGGTGTTCATATTGTTTCTGTCATTTTTAGAAAGAGTAGCACAAACACAAATGTAAGGCAAGAACTATTTTGTAAGACTTATTCACAACGCGCTTTTTGCGTCAATGGGACACGAATTGCACGAATTGGCACTGATCTGATTTGAGCTTCGACACCTCACCCTTGATCCCAATGACTCGCTCGCGCCCGCTCGCTCGGCCCTCGCGGGCCTTCGCCTTTGGCAAATTCCTTTCGTCGTTTCCCAAACGACTCAAGTCCCCGTTCGAGGCGGAGAGGAAATCCGGCAGCGTCAACTTTTTGAAAAGCTGAAATTTTGAAAGCTGAAAGCAAAAATCCGTGTCCATCGGCGTCCATCCGTGGTTAATAATTTCGGCTTGTCATCGGGCGCGGGCTTTTTATCGTTTGGCTGTAAACCCTAAAATCAGGCAACCGGAAGGATATTTATGGAATCTCATGAAGTGCTGCGGGCGGCCTTCAAAAAAGTGGGCTGCAAAAATGTGGCGCAGGAGTTGAAGCTGTCGCTTTCCCTCATCCATCAGTGGTCGCGTCCGCGCGGCGGCAGGAGCGACGCCATCAATCCGCTCGACCGCACGGCTGAATTGCTCCGGCTCACGGGGGATTTGCGGCCGTTGCATTGGTTGTGCGAACAGGCGGGCGGTTATTTTGTGTCCAATCCCACGGCAAAGGGGCCGGTGCACGGGGAATTCCTGTCGGAGACGGGCGGGGTGATGTGCGAGATGGGTCATTTGCAGGTGGAGGTGGGGAATGCGTTGCGGAAAAAGAATGTGTCGTCGGAAACGGCCGCCAAGGAGCGGCAGTTGTGGGAAGAGTTGAAGTCGGACATGGAGCGGTATGTCAGGGAGTGCGAGGGCGGGTGCTTCCGGTCCTTGCGGACTGCCACCGCTTCCGCAGGGCAGCTTTTGTAGGCGGCCAGTCCTTCCGGACGGGCAGCCTTTGCAGGCGGCCACCAGCAGGGGTCGCCGGCGGACGGGCGCAGACCGGCGTTGCCAATGGGGCGGTAAACCGGCGGGGAAAAGCGGAAATTGGGAAGGCGGAAATCAGAACGGGGTGAGTCCTTGATAATTGGCTCAAGCCGTTGCAGAAACGCGACCGCATCCGGCCCTGTGAATTTCAGGATTGGCAGCCTTTGGATTTCCTGTCAATTCAGTTGCGGCGACCGCCTGTCGGCGAACGCTGTCGCCTCCAAGTCTGCTTTGGTTGCCAGGGGCATAATCCCTGAATAATTTGAGTTTTGATTTTGCGTTTTTAACTTTAAGCTACGGCAATGCGCACGGCGATTTATCCCGGCAGTTTTGATCCGCTGACCAACGGCCATCTGGACGTGATCCAGCGCGCGGCCAAATTGTTCGACCGCGTCATCGTGGCGGTCGCCCAAAACGACTCCAAACAGCCGCTGTTCACGCTGGCCGAGCGGCTGGCGCTGGTGAAGGCCGCCATCAAACACCTGCCGCACGTCAAGGCCGACAGTTTTGACGGCCTGCTCATCGAATACGCCGAGCGCCAGAAGGCGCAGGCGGTGGTGCGCGGGCTGCGCGCCGTCTCGGACTTTGAATTTGAATTCCAGCTTGCGCTGATGAACCGCAAGCTGAATGAAAACGTCGAGGCGATTTTCATGATGCCCAAGGACACCTACACGTTTTTGAGTTCGCGCATCGTGAAGGAAATCGCGCGGCTGGGCGGCGACGTCAGCCCGTTCGTTCCGCCGCACGTCCGGACGGCTTTGAGCAGAAAACTGAAGCCGTGGTCAAAACAGACGGGATGATGGAGTGCTGGAGTGTTGGAGAAATGGAAACCATCACTCCACCACTCCATAACTCCAGTTTTTGTTATGCTTTTGGTCAATCTTCGCCATCTGGAGGCGCACGAAATTCATTTGGCAGGCGAACTGGCCGCCGCCGAACTGGATTTCGACCTGCGCGACGAGATGATCCGCGCGGAGCAGCCGTTGCGCTACGATTTGACCGTTGAAAAAATGCACGATGCGCTGCTGGTGACCGGCTCGTTGCGGTTGATTCTAGACTGCCAGTGCGTCCGCTGCCTGAAATCGTTCAAGCACAGGCTGGTTTTGGAGGATTGGGCGCGCCATTTGCCGCTGGCGGGCGAAGAAAAGGCGCCCGTGAACAATGATTGCGTGGACTTGACTCCGTTTGTGAGGGAAGATATGCTCCTTGAGTTTCCGCCGCACCCGCTGTGCAAACCGGATTGCGGCGGATTGAAGAAAAGCCAGGCCCCCAAAACCGGCAAGGACGCTGAAATGTCCTCCGCATGGGCTGAACTCGACAAGCTGAAACTGTGATTTGAATTATGGGTGTTCCAAAACGCAAACCGTCAACGAGCCGGCAGCGCATGCGCCGCGCCTACAACAGCGTGCTGAAACTGCCGCAAATGAGCACGTGCCCGCAGTGCGCCGCGCCCTATGTGCCGCACCGGGTCTGCCCGGCGTGCGGCTATTACAAGGGCCGCCAGGTCTTGACCGTCACGGCGGGCGCCTGATTTTTCCGTCAGTTCGCGGATAATTTCCGCGTCATTCATCTATGCGAATTGCAGTGGATGTCATGGGCGGTGACCACGGCTGTGGCGTTGTCATTGCCGGCGTCAAAAAGGCACTGGAGGACAACAAGAACATCACCACCCTTTTCCTGGTTGGTCATCAGGACGAAATCCACGCCGCGCTGCCCGCGCGCGGTTTTCGCGACCATCGTGTGCGCGTCGTTCACGCCAGCGAAGTTGTGGAGATGGACGACAAACCCGCCAGCGCGCTCCGCAAAAAACGCGACAGCTCCATCGCCCGCGCCGCGGAACTGGTCAGCGAAGGCAAGGCCGACGCCATGATTTCGCTCGGCAACACCGGCGGCCTGTTCGCGGCGGCCACGTTCAAAGTCGGGCGCATCGCCGGCGTCGAGCGCGGCTGCATCGTCGCGGTCATTCCGCGGCAGGGAAATGAATTTGTGCTGCTCGACGCGGGCGCGAACATCGAATGCAAACCGCCGCACCTCGCGCAGTTCGCGGTCATGGGCAGCGTCTATTCGCGTGAAGTATTGGGCCGCAAAAGTCCGCGCGTGGGCATTTTGAGCATCGGCACCGAGGATTCCAAGGGCAACGACCTCACCCTGGCCGCCTTCAAGCTCTGCCAAAAACTGGATTTGAACTTCATCGGCAATGTCGAGGGGCATGACTTGTTCAAGGATCACGTGGACGTCGTCGTGTGCGACGGCTTCGTCGGCAACATTGTTTTGAAAACCGCCGAAAGCCTCGCCGTTGCGATGTTCTCGATGCTGAAACGTGAATTGATGCACAACACCAAACGGCAGATTGGCGCGTATCTGGCCAAGGGCGCCTTTCATGCCATCCGCCGCCGGATGGACCCGGAAGTCCACGGCGGCGCGCCGCTGCTCGGCTTCAACGGCATGGTGTTCAAGGTGCATGCCTCCGCGCGCGAACGCGCCGTCGCCAGCGCGCTCCGCGTGACCGCCGAGGCCGTGCAGCACCGCGTCAATCAAATCATCGCCGCTGAAATCGCCCGCGCGAATGAAAAGCTCGCCGCGGCGGAAATCCCCGTTCCCGCATGAGCACCAAATTCAAAAATCCGCGCGCCAAGTTTGACTTTCAAGGCCGCACCTGTTCCATCACCGGCGTCGGCGCGTATGTGCCGGAAAAAATCCTGACCAACGCCGACCTGGAAAAAATGGTGGACACCTCCGACGAGTGGATCACCACGCGCACCGGCATCAAGGAACGGCGCATTGCCGCGAAGGACGAATTCACCTCCGACATGGCGGCCAAGGCCGCCCAGCGCGCGATGAAAATGGCCGGCGTCACAGCGGCCCAGATTGATTTGATCATCGTCGCCACCATCTCGCCGGACATGCCGTTTCCGGCGACCGCCTGTTTTGTGCAGCAGAAAATCGGCGCGAAGCGGGCGGCGGCGTTCGATCTCGAAGCCGCGTGCTCCGGTTTCATTTACGGCCTGGAGATCGGCCAGCAATTCATCATGTCGCGCACCCACGACACGGTGCTGGTCATCGGCGCGGAAAAACTTTCATCCATCACCGACTGGCAGGACCGCAACACCTGCGTGCTGTTTGGCGACGGCGCGGGCGCGGCGGTGCTGCAGAACCGGGAAAATTCGCACGGCCTGCTGACGGCGCTGATGGGCGCTGACGGCGCCAAGGCGGATTTGCTGTTCATGCCCGGCGGCGGCAGCCGCTGTCCGGCCACGAAGGATTCGGTGGACGCGCGTCTGCATTTCCTGCACATGAGCGGCAAGGAAACCTTCAAAAACGCCGTGCAGGCGATGTGTTCCGCCGCCAAGGAAGTGTTGCAGCGGTGCGAAGTGGACATTTCCCGCATCAAATGCGTCATTCCCCATCAGGCCAACCGCCGCATCATTGACGCGGTCGGCGAGCGCATCGGCGCGACGCCGGAGCAGATGTTCATCAATGTGAACCGTTACGGCAACACGTCCGCGGCGTCGGTGGCCATCGCGCTGGACGAGGCGGTGGCGTCGGGAAAAATCCAGCGCGGCGACCTGATCCTGCTCGTCGTTTTCGGCGCGGGATTGACGTGGGGCGCGGCGGTCATCGAATGGTAAAACTGATTTTATAAATGGCTTGGGCTAATTTGACGGATTCCCGCAATGTGCTAGTGTGATTGGATTTTATGAGCGCAAAAAGATTCGTCGGTGGCGGTTCGTTTGAACAACCAATGACGGTGGAAGCGCGGCAGGCAAGTTTGGAGCTGTCTGCCGATACCGTTGTAATCTGCAAAAGCGGCATTGAGTTCCGCAGCCCCACGCCATTTCATGAATGGGCCGAAATGACCGTGTCGCTGCAACCGCCCGGCGGCGGCGGCCGGCTGCATTGCCACGGCGTGGTCATCGCCTGCACCGGCAACAAACACACCGGCTACCATGTGGCAATGGTTTTCACCGGTCTGTCCAAACAGGCGCAGACGCGCCTGGCCTCGATGTCCCACTCGGAATTGGGCGTGCGCTGAACGGCGGAAAACCCATCGCGCGGTTGAATTCCGAAGCCGGGTGTTGCACAAAGGCAGATTCGCCAGCAACTGCGCCTGTTTTCAACAGGTTTTACAGTGTTGAAAATTTAACCGGCGGAAAATTCCAGCCTTTCAAGTTTAATTCCCGCCGCACCTGTCAACCGCCGTCCACACCGGCGGTTGACCGCGACAGAACAGCCGGTTGGCCGGCTTCAAAAGTTCAAAAAGAGAATGCAGGTCGGGCATTTTTTGAAACTTTTTCCCTTTATAGATGTTTACCAAAGAACTAAATATAAGCATTCTGTTTTTGCATTCCTTTTGAATGAAGTTTCAAGCCCGCTTAAATGCGGAGTTTTTTTAGTTCCGCTGGCTGGATTTTGGGAACATGAACAAATTAACCGGAAATCTGAAGAGCGATTCCGCGGTTCAAGGCGTCGGAAGCCTGATGGAATGCGACCGCTTTTTGAGACAGGCGGGCAGCCTTGCCAAGCTTGACGTGCCACCGGAAGTCATCCGTGCGCTGCCTGCTGAATTTGCCAAACGCCACTGTCTCCTCCCTTTTGAAATCTCCAATGGAACAATTCACATCGCCACTTCCGCTCCCGGCAACCAGCGGGTGATAGACGACATCCGGCTTTTGAGCGGCTTGGAAGTGTTGGAATTTGAAGCCCCGGCCACGGAGATCGCCGAGAAAATCGCCGAGTGCTATCAGGTGACGGTGGAGAAAATGATCGAAAATCTCAACCCGGAGAAGGCCGCGATCAGCGAAGGAAAAAATCTCCAGGACATCGAGGTGATGGCCAACGAACCCACGGTCGTCAATCTGGTGAATTTGATCATTTCCACCGCGCTGCGCGAACGGGCCAGTGACATTCACCTGGTGCCGTTCGAGAACACGCTGCAATTGCGCTATCGCGTTGACGGGCTGTTGCAGGAAAAGCCGCCGCCGCCGAAGCAGCTTCACGCCGCGCTCGTGTCGCGCGTCAAGATCATGGGCGACATGAACATCGCGGAGCGGTTCATGCCGCAGGACGGGCACATTCAAATCAACCATCGCGGCGCGCGAGTGGACATCCGCGTGGGCACGATGCCGACGATTTACGGAGAGAGCCTCGTGATGCGGTTGCTGGAAAAAAACACCAAGGTCTCGACGACCGAGGAACTCGGTCTTGATGCCAGACGCGCCGCGCTGCTCGCCCGGCTTGTCGAGAAGCCGCACGGACTTTTTCTGACCACCGGGCCGACCGGCAGCGGCAAGACCACGACGCTCTATTCCATCCTGCAAAGCATCTACACGCCGGAACTGAAAATCCTCACCATCGAAGACCCGGTCGAATACGAACTTCCTGGCGTGGCGCAAATTCCTGTTCGTCCCAGCCGCAATTTCACCTTTGCCAACGGCCTCCGCGCGATTCTGCGCCAGGACCCCGACGTCGTGATGGTCGGTGAAATCCGCGATTCGGAGACGGCGGAAATCGCCATTCGCGCCGCGCTCACGGGCCATCAGGTTTTCAGCACGCTGCACACCAATGACGCGACCGGCGCGGTCACGCGGCTGCTGGACATGGGCGTCGAGGCCTTTTTGATCGCGTCGTCGCTTGAAGGCGTTTTGGCGCAGCGGCTGGTGCGGAAGATTTGCCTGAATTGCCGAGTTGAATCGCAGATCATCCCGGCGATGCGCGACAAAATCGAGGCGCTGGACGGCCGGCGGATTGAAGGCGTCTTTTACAGCGGCAAAGGATGTGACGAATGCCGCAACACGGGCTACCGGGGGCGGACCGGCATTTTCGAACTACTGCTGCTCACGCCGGAGCTGAAGGAATTGGTTTTGCAGAAGCGTTCCAACGCCAGGCTCAAATCGGCGGCGGCGAAAGACATGATCAGCATCCACCAGGACGCACTGCAAAAGGCGTCGGCAGGAATCACTTCGCTCGAAGAAATCCTGCGCGTGTCATCGGGAGACCTGCACGAATGAGCGAGTTCCGCTACCAGGCAGTCGAAGAAAACGGCGCGAGCGTCGCGGGCGTCATCGAAGCCGATGATCGCAAGGGCGCGCTTCAATTGCTGGGCCGGCGCGGGCTTTTTCCGTCGAACCTCGAACTGTGTCCCGCCGCCGGTGAAACGGCAAATTCCACCGCGAAAACCGACGCAGTTCGGCCGGCGGGAATTTCGTTCGGCAGGCGCATCAAACGCAGGGACATCACGGCGTTGACGCGCGAAATCAGCGCGCTCCTCGGAGCGGCGATTCCCATTCCGCAGGCATTGGACAGCCTCGGCGAGGAGGAGGAAAATCCCGCGCTCAAGGCGGTGGTCTTGAGAATCGCCGATTCGGTCCGCAAAGGCGCGTCGCTCTCGGTTTCGCTGGAGGAGCATCCGCAATTGTTCGGCAAACTGTATTCCAGCATGGTGCGAGTCGGCGAGGAAGGCGGCGTGCTGCCCAAGGTCATGGCCGACCTTGCCGACCTGCTCGAGCATGAGGACGAAGTTCGCGGCGAAGTCATGGCGGCGGTGGCGTATCCGGTTTTTGTCCTGGTGTTTGGCGTCTGCACCGTGACGGTGCTGCTCACCGTTGTGCTGCCACGGCTTTTCAGCATGTTGCAGGACATGTTGCCGGTGTTGCCGCTGCCCACCTTGGTGCTTCTAAAAGTCAGCCACGGGCTGCATCAATACTGGCCCTGGATCTTGATCACGCTGGCCGGAGCGGTCTTCGGCGGGCGCTGGTATCTGCGCACGCCGCGAGGCTTGGAGAATTGGGACAAAATAAAATTGCGTTTGCCGCTGATTGGCTCGGTCGTGCTTGCGGCGGCTTTGGGCCGTTTTGCCAGAACCCTCGGCACGCTGGTGAAAAGCGGCGTTTCACTGCTGCCGGCATTGAAGATAGTCGAGAACACCATCGGCAACCGCGTTCTGGCGCGGCAGGTGGCGCGCGTCGCGGAAGAAACGCGCGGCGGCGATTCGCTGGCCACGCCGCTGCGCAAAATGGGCATTTTTCCGGGAACGGTGATTCAGATGATTGATGTCGGGGAACAAACCGGAACGCTGGACGAGATGCTGCTCAAGGTGGCGGAGATCGAGGAACGGCACATGCGAGCGCGGACAAAAGTCCTGATTTCGCTGCTCGCGCCGGCGCTGATTCTGGTCGTGGGCGCGCTGGTGGGATTCATGGTGATCGCCATTTTGCTGCCGATTTTCAAGATGAGCCGGGCCATTCATTGAAACGTTTCAACCAACAGGAAAGATGACAGCATGAAAATACAATTGAAGAAAACGACTTCGGACGCCTTCACCCTGATCGAAATCATGGTGGTCGTGGTGATTCTCGGCATTTTGGCGGCGACCATCATCCCGCAGTTCGTCGGCACGACGAAGGATGCGAAGGTCAGCGCCGCCAAGTCGCAGGTCGCCGAGCTCGAATCCGCCCTGGAACGTTTTTACATCCACATGGACCGCTATCCAACCACCGAAGAAGGGTTGCAGGCGCTGGTGGACGCCCCGGCCGGTGCGGAGCAAAAATGGCGCGGCCCTTACATCAAACAGTTGCGCAACGATCCATGGGGCAATCCTTATCAATACAGTTTTCCCGGAACCCATCATCCGACGAGCTTTGATGTCTGGTCGCGCGGTGAGGACGGCGCGGATGGCGGCGAAGGTTATGCCGCAGACATTGGCAATTGGTAATGAAACTTGAACTGTCAACGCGGCGCGGTCGAGCCGGCTTCACCCTCATCGAACTGATGGTGGTGATCACCATCATCGGAATCGTGACGGCCATGATGATACCGGAGATGAAAGGCTCCTTTCAGGATGCCTTGCTCCGCTCGACCAGCCGTGAATTGATCAATGCCTTCGATCTCGCCTACAGCCGGGCGGTGAGCTTGAACCAGACCCGCCGTGTTCGCCTCGACGAGAAAACCGGCCGCTATCTGGTGGAAAAGCGCGTGATTGAACACGGGCGGGATGATTTCGTTCCGGCCGATGACGTGCCCGGCGGCAAAGGCGAGTTGGACCCGCAAATTTCAATTGAATTTCGCCAGCCTGATGAAAAACCTTCCGAGCCGGGCGCACAACCTGATTCTGCCATGACAATTGGCCAATCGCCGATGGACGGGGTGGTAATTGCGTTTTATCCGGACGGCACCGCCGATGCCGGAGATTTTATTCTTCGCGACGCCGACGGTTTTCGGCTGGCATTGCATATCAACCCGATCACCGCGCGAGTTCACGTCGTCGAAATGGAGCGCGAATGAACCTTATGAACCACAACGCCGGATTCTCGCTCGTGGAAGTCATGGTGGCCATATTGATTCTGGGAATCGCGCTGGTCGGCCTCACGCAGGGCATCACCACGGCGTTAAGCTCCAGCAAGGAATCGGAATTGCAAACCGTCGCCGCGCTGTTCGCGGCGGGACAAATCGAGACGTTGCGCGCGGAAAAGGATTTGACCGACGGGACGACCGACGGCGACTGCGGCGCGACCCTGCCGCTTTACCGCTGGAAGCAGACCATCAGCCCCACCGACATTGACGGGCTGCATGACGTGAGTGTTCAAGTGGAAAATTCACAGACGGGAGCGGCGATTTACGAACTGGAAACCCTGCTGTTTGAGCCACCCAGTGATGCATCCGTCAAACCAAAGGACTCGAAGCTGAAAACTCAACCCAAATGACCGCGCGCCTTTCCCAATGCAACTCCGCCTTCACGCTGATTGAAGTGATGATCAGCGTGGCGTTGATGTCGTTGATCCTGGTGAGCGCGTATCTTTGCCTGAACGCGGGCTTCTCCGCCCAGAAGCTGATCGAGCCGCGCGCCGAGATCATTCAAAACGCCCGCGTCGCGATGGCGATCATGACGGCGGATCTCCGCGCCGCCTGTCCGTTGTCCAAGGATCAGGATTTTATCGGCGTGACCCGGACGCTGGGCGAAGTGGAGGCCGACAACCTCGATTTTGGCACGCACAACTACACGCCGCGCCGTCCGCGCGAAGGGGATTTTTGCCAGGAAAGCCTCTATCTCGACAAGAATCCGGAGACGGGGCAATTCAGCCTCTGGCGCCGGCGCAACCCGACCATCGCGCTGGATGCGCTGTCCGGCGGCAGCAAGGAGGAAATTGCCACAGGCGTGGTCGGCTTGAAGCTGGAATACTTCGACGGACTCGACTGGTATGATTCCTGGGGCGAAGACAAGTCATCGGACAAGAAGCAAAATTCAGCGCGTGAAAGCAGCAATCTCTCCGGCCTGCCGGAAGCCGTGCGCATCACGCTGCTGCTGGATTCCAATCTCAAGAAGAAAAATCCCGACGCCACGGACGAGGAAAAACCCGAACCGCCGTTCGTTTTCCAGACGGTGGCGCAATTGAATCTGGCGGACGCCTCGCAAAATGTTTCAAGTTCTTCCGACGCGGGAAATTCCGACAACACTTCATCATCCGGCCAGATGCCGGGAAACGGAGGCGGCAATTAAAACGAAGCGCAACAACGGTTCCGTTCTGGTCGGCCTGCTCTGGTGTCTGGCGCTGTTGTCGGTGATCGTCGTCAGCGTGCTGCACACCGCGCGGATGGATTTGCTTGTGGTCAAAAATTACGGCGACCGGATTCAGGCGCATTACCTTGCGCTCGCCGGAATCGAAAAAGCCGAGGCGCTGCTTTATCGCGACGCGGGAGACCGCAGCCGCAGCCAGAAAAACCACACGGGCAATCTTTACGACGACGCGCAGCAGTTCCGCGATGTTCCGCTGGGGCGCGGCGTTTTCCGGGTCTTCCGCCGCAGCCAGGCCGACGAAGGCGGTGGAATTGTTTTTGGCGTCAGCGACGAGGAGAGCCGGCTCAACGTGAACACCGCCACCGCCGACGAGCTGGCCAGGCTGCAAAACATGACGCCGGACGTGGCCGCCGCCATCGTGAACTGGCGCGGCGGCGACAGCACGACGGTTGCGGCGGAAACGCAGTATTACGAGGGATTAAAGCCGCCGTATCAGCCGCGCATCGGACCGTTTCAAACGGTGCGTGAACTGCTGATGGTTCGTGGCGTCACGCCTGAACTGCTGCTGGGCAGCGATGTTCATCAAAATGGCCTGCTTGAAGCAGCGGGGGACAATGGCAGCGACTTCGCCTTTGACAATTCCGTCGAGAACTCTGATTTGGGCTGGGCCGGAATTCTGACCGTGGACTCGTCGGTGCAGAATGTGAATGCCGCCGGCGAGGATCGCGTCAACGTCCAGACGGCGGACCAAAATTCGCTCACCGCTGTTCGCGGCATCACGCCGCAAATTGCCCGGGCGATTGTCGCGTATCGCGGGCAGCATCAGTTCCAAAGCATAGCCGACTTGCTGGATGTCACGCCGCCGCAAAATCAAAACCAGCGGGGTGCTGCCGGCCAATCTTCGACGGATCAAACCGGAGCCAGCGTGGTGGATGAAAATTTGTTCATGGACATCGCCGATGACGTGACGGTGGATTCCGGCCAGAGCCTTTCCGGCGCGATCAACATCAACACCGCCAGTCTCGACGTGCTGGTTTGTCTGCCGGGCCTGACCCGCGAACTGGCGCAGGCGATCATTTCGCAGCGCCAGTCCGGAGAATTTTTTGCCAGCACCGGCGAGCTCTTGAAAGTGTCCGGCATGACTCGCGATGTGTTCAAGCAGATTGCGCCGCTTGTGACGGCGCGCTCGGAGACGTTCCGCATTTTGAGCGAGGGGAAAATCAATTCCACCGGCGCGCGACAGCGGATCCAGGCCATCATTCACATTGGACTTCAAGACCAGAAAATACTTTCATGGCGGGAGGACGACTTGTGAAAAAAATCGCCTTCCTAAATCCGCCGCCGATTTACGTCGAGATCGGCCAGAGCCTGCTCAAGGCGTTCCGTGAAAATGCCGGCGTGGAACTGCCCCTGGAACGCCTGCCGGATGGCCGCCTCACCGCGCCGTGCCGGGAAAAAACGGCCTTGGCGCTGAAAAAGTTTTTCCAGGCGAAAAGCTGGCAGCCGCGGGCGGGTGCGTTTTGCGCCATCGGCGCGCGCGGGGTTTCGCTGCGACAGCTTTCAATTCCCGCCGGCGCAAAGGAGGAATTTCATCAGCGGCTGCTCCTGCAAATTGAAGGCGAATTTCCGCTGCCGCCCGACGAACTGGCCTGGGGCTGGCAGCCGCTCGGCGAAACGAAGCCGTCGAACGGCGCGATTGCGAAGCAGGATTTGCTCGTGGCCGCCGTGAAAAAAGAGATGGTGGCGGATTATCAGGAGCTGCTTGCCGCCTGCGGAACCAATCCGGTTTTCACCCTGGCGGCGCTGGCGCGAAACCGCCTTTGCCCGCAGCCGCCCGAAACCTGCGCGATGCTGGACATTGGAAACAGCCAGTCGGAATTGACGTGTTTTGACAAAGGCATTCCCTCGGTTTCGCGGATTATTTTCTGGGGCAGTGATGTCATTTCCGGTGCGGCAGATGCAGGGCCGGCCGCGCTGGCGCAAACCATCAAGGGCAGTTTGGCCGGGACGAAATTGTTCGTTTCCGGCAATAAGATCTCCGATGAATTCACCGCGCGTCTGACCAAAGTTTTGGGCGATGGCTGGCAATGCGAACGGCTGGAAGTCATAAGCGGCGAAGGCCATTCGGCGGCAATCGCCGGTCTGCAAAAATGCGCGGACCAGGACGGCTTCCCGCTTTTGGCCATCCGGGTCAAACAATCGGGTGCCGCCGCAAGCATGGCGACACCTGAAGTGAAAGAATGGGCCAAGCGCGCCGTTTTGCTCGTCGCCGCCGTGTTGTTGCTGCCCTATGCCGAGGCGCTGCTGCTGAAGCCTCATCTCGCGAAAAAAGTGGCCGCGTTCAAGACAGAGGCCGCCCGGCTGACGGTCATTGATCGCGAACTGGATTTTCTGCGTTACTTGAAATCCAGCCAGCCGCCGTATCTCGAGACGCTGTATGTTTTTTCAAAATCCGTGCCGTCCGGAACCAAGTTTGATGCGCTGTCGCTGAACAGTCACGGCGAGGTTTCCCTGCGGTGCGGGTTTCGCGATGGGCAGCAGGTCGCGGATTTCCGCACCAAGCTCATTGACTCCGGGTTTTTCACAAACGTCACCGTCGAGGAACAGGTGCCCACGCCCGACCATCAGAAAGTCACCGTGAGGATCAGCGCGCAGGAAAAGCCCCTCGCGCAATTGCTGGCGCTGTCAGCCAGCCTGCCCGCTGACGAAACGGGCAAGGATGGAAAACCGGCGCCACTTGGCGCAAGGCCGGCGGGCATTTCATCCGCGGCGACAGGCGCTCCGCCGGTTTTAAGAAAGGAGACGAAATAAATTTTATGCGTCCCCTGACTGGCCGCGAAAAGCGCACCGTCCGATTCGCCGGCATCGGCATCGCGATTTATCTCGCGCTGTTTGGCGGGTTTCAGGTTTGGAAATTTTTTGAAAAAAGGCGTTCGGACTACCGGCAGCTTGCAGCGGAAGCGCAGCAGCTTCGCCAGAAAATCCAGCAATACCAGGACAAAGCGCGGGTCGTGAAAAAGTTGATGGACGATTTTCACCTGGACCCGGCGAAATTGAAAAAAGGGACGGTCGTCTCGGACGCGAGCGCGGCCATCCAGAAAGCCGCCAAGTCCGGCGGGCTACAGCTCGGCCCGGTTCGCGAATCGCCGGCGCACGGTGCCGGCATGACGCTGGCGACGGTTCAGCTCGAAACCTCCGGCCAGGTGCCGGCGGTGCTGGCGTTTCTCGCCGGCTTGAACAGCATCGGTTTTCCGGTGGTGGTGGACTCGGTGCAGTTCACCGCCGACAACAGCCGTCCCGGCCAGGTCAAAATGAATTTGACGCTCATCATTTTGGATTTTGACCGGCAGAAGGAGGTTCCCCATGCGTGAACTGCGTGAACGCGCCGGGCCGATTTTGAAAATCCTCTGCCTCATTCTGGCGGCGCTGGTGGTGTTTCAACTGGCCGGAATGGTCATCCGGTGGAATCCATTTCGCGGCGTGATTGTGCCGGCGCTGCCATCGCTGCCGGCCGGCACGAACAGTCCGGCGGGCGGCGCTCACGGGACAAATCTGACGGCATCAGCGGCTGGCAAGGGAACCAACAGCACGCGACTCGTAGTGGGAACTAACGCCGCGACTTCCGTGACGGGCGCAAATACCAATTCCGCGATGCAAAAGCTGCCGGCGGAAAAGGAAACGAATGCCGTGGTTCAAGCGGACCTGGTAAAAACGAATGCCACTTCAGAAACCAATGTGGTTGCGCAACTGGAAACCAAGTTGAGCGGAACGAATTCCGTCTCCGCAACAAATTCAGCGGACATGGGAACCAATGTTTTGATTTCAACCAACGCCGCACCTTCCGTGACAGGCGCAAAAACCAATTCCACGTTACAAAAGCTGCCGGCGGAAAAAGCGACGAATGCCACGGTTCAAGCGGAGATGGCAAAAATGAATGTCATTTCAGAAACCAATGCGGTCGCGCAAGTGGAAATCAAGTTGAGCGGAACGAATTCCGTCTCCGCAACAAATTTAGCAGACAAGGAAACCAATGTTTTGATTTCAACCAATGCCGCCGGAACCAATGCCGCGCCGCGGCCGAAAGCGGGAAAGAAAATTGCCGGCGCCGCGCCAACGCCAGACATGGCCGGGATGAATTCCAATCCCTCCGCACCGCCCGGAAAACGCGGCGCGGATCTGCCGCCGGCGGTTCAGGCGCGGATAAGCCGGATCACCGACAGCGAAATTCTTGGTCCGGTGGTGCGTCCGCTGCCGATGGGGCTGACGGGCATCGCGGGCGAGTTTGCGTTTCTCCGTTCGGCGAGCGGGCAGACCGGGCTGGTGAAGGAAGGTGATTCGCTGGACGACATCAAGCTGCTCCGCATCGGCATCAACCGCGTGTTGATCGAACAGGCCGGGCAGAAAAAGGAACTGATGATTTTTTCCGGTTACGGCGGCGACAGTCTGCTCCCAACAAACACTCCTGATGAAAACAACCACCCATAAACCCGCGCGTTTTTTCCACGCGCTGACCGGCTTGATCGCCGCGCTGATGATTTGCAGTTTGCCAACGCCGGCGTCGGCGCAGCGCCCGGTGAGAAACGTCACCATGTCGCCGGATTCTCCCTCGGCCATGCCGCCGTCGAACGCCGACAATTCGTCGCCGTCCAAATCGGATTCCGCCGGCAAGGATACCGGGCCGTGGATTCCTTCCGCGCCGCTGACGAGCGGTGTGTCCACCAACCAGGCCAGCGGCACCAACGCTGCGGACGGAATCCAGTTGAGCTTTCAAGGCGCGAACATTGACATGATCGTGCAATGGCTTTCGCAGACGACCGGCAAAAGTGTTTTGAAACATCCGCAGGTGCAATGCCAGTTGACCATCACCAGTTCCAAAAAAGTCACGCAGCGCGAGGCCATCAATCTGGTTTACCGCGCGCTGGCTTTGGAAGGATATTCGGCAATTGAGTTCAGCGACTCCATTCTCATCGTGCCGCAGGACAAGGAGCCGAGGATGAGTCCTGAATTGCTGGGTGGCTCGCAAACGAACGTGCCGGAAGGCCGGCAGCGGCTGGTGAAAGTTTTTTCGCTGAAGCATATCCAGGCATCGGATGTGAAGGACCGGATTGGCACGGCGCTTTCGGACAAGGCGGTCATTTTTGTGGACGAGCAGGCCAACCAGATCATCATCACGGATTACAACGACAACATCCGCGCCGCCGGCGAACTCATCGCCGCGCTCGACACGGACAAGCCGGAAGATGTGACGGTGCGGGTCATCCCGTTGAAACATGTGTCGGCGGCGGATTTGATGAAGGAGATCGGGCCGCTGTATCAGAAGAAGAACGGCAAATCGCTCAAGGACACGGTGGAGGTGACGGCGGACGAGCAGTCCAACACGCTGCTGGTTCTTTCGAGCGAGGCCAATTTCAAAGTCATCCAGCAGTTCGTCACTTCGCTGGACACGGAGGAGGCGCAGGATAAAATCATGCGGACCTTTACCCTCAAAAACGCCGATGCGCAGGACGTGGCGAAACAATTGCAGGACCTCAACCAGGAACAAAACATCAGCGCCAGATACATCTTCAATTACGGTTCTTCTTCGTCTGATAAATCCTCGAAGAAAATGACGGTGGTGGCCGACCGCCGGCGCAACGCGGTCATCGTCCAGGCGCCGCCGGCGCAGATGGATTCCATCGAGAAAATGATCAATGAACTCGATGCGCCGGTCAGCGACGACAGCCTGGCGCCGAAGATTTACCCGATGAAATATGCCAGCGCGATGGACATTGAGGACGTATTGAACGAGTTGTTTTTGAAGAAGCAGGTGCAGCGGAGTTATTTTGATTATTTTTACGGTGACGATTCTGACAGCTCGACGCCCGACCGGGACGTTGGCCGGCTTTACGGCAAAGTTCGCATCACGAGCGAGCCGAATTCCAACGCGCTCATCGTTACCGCGAACTCCAAGGAGAATCTGGCGGCGGTGGAGGAGATCATCAATCAGTTGGACAAGCCGCCGGAGGCGGGTGAAAGCACGCTGCACGTCGGTTTGAAATTTGCCAAGGCGATTGATCTGGCCAACAGCATCAATATCATCTTTGCGAAAAATGGTTCTCCGCCATTGCGGGCGGTGGCGCAGCAGAACCAGCAGAACAATTCCAGCGCGCAGCAAACGCAGCCGCAAACACAAACTTCATCGGCTCAAACCGGTTTCGATCTCGGCGTGGAAACGAAGATTGACGGTTATTTCCCCTGGCTGGGCGGGCAGCTCGACAACAGCACGCGTTCCTCCGACACCCATGCCGTCCAGCCCGTCAGCGATCTGGTTGGCCGGGTCCGCGCCGTGGCCGACGAGCGCAGCAACGCGCTGATGATTTCCGCGAATGTCCATTTCTTCCCGCAGATCTTGAAATTGATCGCCAACCTCGATGCGCCCACCGCCCAGGTTTTGATCGAGGCGCGGCTGGTGGAAGTTTCGAGCGATTATCTCGACAAGCTGGGTGTCCGCTGGTCGCCCGATGGCAGCCAGTATTTTACCGCCGGCGATAATGACAATTCCCTGATCGCCAGTGGTTCCGGCCAATACCAAAAGGGCTTCGGCCCGAACACCACCGTCAACAGCCCCACCCCGTCGTCCAGCACCATCGCACAGGCATTGACGTCGCTGCGTTCGGGCGTGCTTTCCAGCTCGATCAGCATGGATTTTCTGGTGCAATTCCTCCACGAAACCACCGCCGCCACGGTCCTGGCCGAGCCCCAGCTCAACATTCGCGACAATGAAACCGGCAAGCTCTTTGTCGGGCAGGAAGTGCCGGTGCCGGAAAACACGCAGGTGTCTTCCGTCGGTTCGCAAAACACGAGCATCACCTACAAGGATGTTGGCGTCGTCCTCGAAGTCACCCCGCACATCAACTCCTCCGGCGATGTGGAGTTGAAGATACACGCCGAATCCTCCACCGTCGTCGCCGGGCAGACCGTGCTGGGCGGGGACATTTTCGACACCGCCAACTTTCGCACCGACCTGACCGCCAAAAACGGCCAGACCCTGATCGTCGGCGGCATCATCCAAAAACAAATTTCCGACACTTTGCGGAAGACGCCGATACTTGGCAGCATTCCGGTGCTGAAATGGGCGTTCAACAAAAAAGACAAGACCACCCATGAAGTGGAATTGCTGGTTTTCCTTCGCCCCAGAGTCATCCAATCACCGAAGGACGCCAGGGAGGTTTTGCAGGAGATGAACGAGAAGGCGCCCATGGTGAAACCATGGCAGGAAGAAACAAGCCCGAAACCCGCTGCATCATCCCCAAAGAACAACACGAAACGCTCGCGGTGAAAGGGCGCCTCAAATCCGGCCCGCGCCGGAATCAACGGCATTTGAATTCGTTGATGCCCGTTCGCTGCCGGGATAAGGGAATTTGCGTTTCAAATTGTTGATGGGTTTTTCAAACCTGTGCCAGGAATAAGAGGCCAGTCCGATGGTCAGGCCGGCGAACGCCAGGATTCGCAAAGCAGGGATGTCGTAAAGTTTCACCAGCCACGCGGGACTTCCGAGCAGCACAATCACGGACATGCAAATGGATACCGCGAAATTGTGGATGATATACAAGCCGTAACTGATCCTGCCCAGATAATTCATCGGCGCACATTCCAAAAACCATCCGAACGGCCCGCGAAAACCCCTGGCTGCGGAATAAACCAGCCAGCCTAAAATGCAGTCTTCCGCCAGCCGGCTGATTGGTTTGAACGTGGTGAAAAAGCCGCACAAGGCGCAGCTTGAGATGCCAACGAGCAGAAGCATCCAGGCAAGGCGTTGCATGGGGAATTTGTTTCTGATGCCATAGGCCAGCAAAGCGCCCATGCCCAGGGCATCCATGCAACTGGGCATCAGGACGCGGGCTGAAACTTGCGGCGAATGCCCCGGACAAAGGAAATCCATCGCCGTTTCAAAAAAGGGGGCAATCCCGACGCTGATCAAGATCGCCGGCAGGATGCGGCGTGCGGGCAGAAAAATCATCAGGAGCGGCCAGAACAAATAAAATTGTTCCTCCACCGCCAGCGACCAGAAATGGCTTAGTTGTCCATGCCATCCCCGGAGGTAAAAATAGACATTGGACAAATAGCTGGCGTGCCAATGCCACGTTTGAGCAACGCCATCGGCTTGAAGAATGAACGCGATGAAAAGGGCCGCGTAGAACAGCGGAAAAATCCGCAAAAACCGGCGCGCGTAAAATTGTTTAAGGACCAGGGGCTTCGACGTTCCGGAACGATTGTCCAGGAGAATTCCCGTGATTAAAAATCCGCTGATGACAAAAAAGGTTTCGACGCCAAATTCCGCCCAAGGCAAGGAAGTTTTCGGAAACCAATAGGCGCTCCAATGACTCCAGGCGACGGCAGCGACAGCCAAGGCCCTCAAGCCATCCAACTGGCGCAGGTAGTTCATGCTATTCCGTTCGGCCATCGGTTATTCGTATCTCAACGACTCAATCGGGTCAAGGTTCGCACCTTCCACGCGGGATGTTGAAAAATAATTCAATCTCCCGGCAAGCCGGCGGCTGCCTTCAGGCTGATTGTTCCAACACGCGGATTTGAACCGAGCAGCGTTTGCCGCCACGCAGGACGGACTCCTTCAATTCCACCTCAACCTTCTTTCCCAAAAGTGTTGCGTAGGCGTATTGCTGCCAGTCCAGCGTGTGGTTGCAGACCCTGCCGGACGTGATGTGCCGGTCAACGAGCGGACAGAAGCAATCGTCCCGTTCGGAGACATGGCGTCTTGAATTATTGCTTGAGGTTGCTGGTGCTGTTTTGGGAGCTTTGGCCCTTCATGACCTCGTTCCGCAACCACTCCCCCACGATCTCCATTTGCGGCTCGTTGAATTCATGCTAACGGCCAATTTTGGCAAAACGGGGGTTTTTGAAATAAAAAGAGCCTGACTTAACCCATAAAAGTCAGGCTCTAAAACAAACCCTTAACTAACTTCTCAACGCTTAATCAGACCGGGCAGCCGTTGGATTGTTCAAATAATTTTCCAACAAAGTTACTGACGGCGGCCGGCCTTTGCGTGTCGGCCGTCATTTTCTGGCCGGGTCGGTGAGTTGGAGGAGCAGGGCGTTCAACTGCCGCAAGTTCGGCGGCTTGCCAACCAAGGCATCCACTTCGGGCGCGGTTTCCTTGTTTTGCTTCATTATGGTTCCCCAGCCGGTCATCATGATGATGGGCGTGCGGGGCGATTCGGCCTTGATGATTTTGGCGATTTGGTGACCATCAAGGTCCGCCATGCCCAAGTCGGTGATGACGGCTTCGTAAGGCGGGGTTTTCAGCCCGGCCGCGCGGAATAATTCCAATCCTTTTTTGCCGTTTGAGGCAAGGGTGACCCGATGCCCGAAAGACTGGAGGCAATCGCTCAAGAGTTGCAGAATCTGCTGTTCGTCGTCTATGCAAAGAATGTTGAGCGAGCGGTTTGGATTGCCTTGCGGTTCGACGCTGGCAACGGTTTGTGGAACCGATTCGCGAACGGGGAAAGTGAGGCGGACGCTGGTCCCTCTGCCAAGGGAACTCTCGATGTCAATCGTTCCCTCGTGGCGCTGCATCATTCCATAGACCATCGCCAGGCCGAGGCCGGAGCCGCCCCGCTTGGCTTTGGTTGAAAAAAACGGCTCGAGGCAGCGGCGGCGGATTTTTTCATCCATGCCCACGCCGTCGTCGCGCACTTCGATTTGAAGCCGGCGCCCGCCGTCTGTGCCTCCTTGAGAAGCTGGACGGTTCATGGAGCGCGTCACGAGTTTAATCGTGCCGCCATGGGGCAGGGCGTCCACGGAATTGAAAATCAAATTGATCAATGCTTCGCGAAGGTCGCTGGGATCGCTCATCAGTTGCGGCAGGTGGGATTCCAGTTCGGGTTGGACGTTGATGGAAATGCCTTCGCGTTGGGAAACGTCGCGCCAGCGGGGGCGGGTCAAAACGATGACTTCCTCGACTATTTGATTGAGGTCCACCTGGGTCAATGGTTCGGAGTCGGAGCGGCGGCGGTAAAATTCCCGCATGCGGCCAACGATGTGGGCGATGTCATCGCCGGATTGATGGATGGTTTGCAGATATTTCCGCGCATTCTCCGGCAAATCCGGCAGCGTGGTCAGCAGCAATTCGGAATAGGCAATGATGGGGGACAGCGCATTGTTGATGTCGTGCGCGACGCCGCTGGCCATCTGTCCCAGGGCACGGAGGCGTTCCTGTTGCACCACCACCTGCTGGGTGCGGCGCAGTTCCTCGTAGGCCTCTTGCAGGCCTTCGGTGAGGCGCACCTGATCATAAAGGTTCCGGAATTGTTCCTCGGTGGAGAGGACTTTTATCTGCAAAGCCTCCTTCTCCGAACGAACTGCCGCGATTTCCGCAAGCACACGCTCGGCGCTGTATCGCGCCTCCTCCAGAACGAGCACAATCATGCTGACCGCGATGAAGAGTTGCAGCACGGCGGCGGCAAAAAACTCCGCGCTGGAAAGATCTTTATACTCCTGCGAAAACGGGTAGCTGGCAAGGTAGCATCCCCACAACAGGAATCCCAGGGACAACATCCCCGCGCCGACAAATGGCATTTTCCTCCGCAACCGGTAAAAACACACGCTCGCGAAAATGCTGCCCAGTCCGATCAAAATGAATATCGGCAGTTGAATTATGAGTTTGTTGTTGGAGAGGGCTTGAGGACTGACCAAAGTCCACACCAGCAAAAAAAGCAGGAACAAGCCGAACAGCATCTGCCGCACCGGGATGCCTAAAAAGCGCAGACTGCCCCATAAAAGAAACACCGCCGAAATGGCCACGCACCACTGCTTGAACATAAAAACGATCCCGCCGGGTTCGGCGTCGGGCATTTCAAGATTCAGCGTCAGCCACAACGCATAAAACAGCCAGGCCACCGTCCAGACGGTGAAATATTCCCGCTTGGTATAGCGGTTGAGATAATAAAAAAGCCCGACCAGCACCCACACGCTCAACAGCGACACCAACAGCGCCGCCCGGAGATATTCCTGCTGGAATACCAGATTGAAGCCTACGAATCCCATGAGGGGAAAACTGCTTCAAGGTTCCGCTGATTGCAAGAAATTAATTAACCAATCCGCCGGCGGTTTCAGGTCTTGCGCGACGAGGGATTATTGCCGCGCGCCGGCAGGTGTTTGCCCGCGGCCACCCTTGGCGCCTGCGCAAACCGCTTTACTCTTTCGCGCCGCAGGACTAAATTCGTTCCATGGCTCCCGAATATGATGCAACGGAGTTTGTGGACGCCGATTTCCAGGCGCACCAGACGCCCGGCGCGTCCCTCACCGACCCGCTGCGCGCGCCGACCCGCGAGGAAGTGGACCGCAAGGTCGTCGAGGCGCAGCAAAAACTCGCCGAACTGAAACGCGCGCAGGAAAATCTGGAGCGCGAACGCGCCTCGCTGGAGGAATTGCGCCGCCGCCAGCTCGAATTCCAGACCGGCCGCCAGGAAATGGTCCGCCACCTCACGCGCGGCCTCGGCCTGCTCGAAGAAGCCGAGTTCAACGCCCGCCGCGATGCCGAGCAAATGGTCAAGACCGTCGCTGATTTCCGCGACGCGCTGGGAAAAATCCAGTCCATCTACGACGAAACGTGGACGAAGGAAAATTTTCAAGTCGAACTCACCCGCGCGCTCACCACCATCGAAAACGCCCGCATGGAATGGAATTCCGCGCGCCTCAAACTGCCCGTGCTCGCCGGGGAAGACGCTCAAAAAGCCGAAACGGAAACCGCACCCGCGCCCGCCGTTTCGCCGTTGGCCGGCATGAGCTTTGGCGAATTGTGCCGGTTTGGCCTGGCCATGACCTGGCCGCTGCTGCTGGTCGCGCTGGCCGCGCTGGGCGTGTTCATCGCCATTCTGCTGCGGCATTGAGATTTGAGGCGTATGGCGTTCGCGAACCGAAAAGCAAAACCGGTTGACCCCATTTCCGACCGCGCGCGCGCCCTGAACGACCAGATTGCCGCGCTCGAATCCGAAATCAAAAAGCTCGACACGCAGCTCCAGCGCACGACCACGCCGCGGTTCCGATCCACCGCGTTACCGCACGGCGCGACCGTCGCCCGCGCTCACGAGTCCGCGCCGCCGCCCAAGCCCATCCACGAGCCGGTGTTCGAGAAAGTCAAACCGCTGCGGGCGGACGACGAAACCGCCACGCCGGACCAGTTCAACGAGCTTGGCGTCCGCAAATACGATTTGCCCGCGCTGCTCAACCGCCTGCGCCGGCAGTTCAGCCGCCCGGAAGCCGGCAATCCGCGCCTCGTCACCTATCTCGCCGCCGGCGGCGTGCGTGGCCTGCGCCCGCTGCGATACGAAAAGCGCGTTGCGCGCAACCGCTTCATCCTGCTGGTCATCGCCTTGCTCGTCGTCCTGCTCGGCATCTTGTCCATTTTTTTGCACAACCATTGATTGAAAGGATGAATGTGAAAAACCTTTCCTGCGAACTTCCCATCCCCACCAACGACGGCCAATTCATGGCGCGCTATTCGGAGAAAGGCCTGACCGAATTAAATTTCCCGGTGGGGCGAGCGTCCCCGCGAGCCGCGAAAACGGAAATCATTCCAACCAAAATCCGCGCCTGGCATCGCATGACTGAAACCGCGCTGAAAAGCATTCTTGCCGGACGAAAACCGAAAAATCTTCCTCCGCTGGATTTGGCGGGAACGGAATTTCAGAAAAGCGTCTGGAACGCGTTGCAAAGAATTTCCCTCGGCAGGACGAGAAGCTACGGCGAAATCGCGCGGGCAATTGGCAAACCCAAAGCCGTCCGCGCCGTGGGCGGCGCTTGCGGCGCGAACCCGGTTCCGGTTTTGGTTCCGTGCCATCGCGTTCTGGCCGCGAACAAAAAACTCGGCGGCTTCTCCGGCGGATTGGATTGGAAACGCAGTCTGCTCAAGCGCGAAGGAATTAGTTTGTAGCCGCCAAAATGACAATCACGACAAACGCTTCGTTTGGAATTGATGATCTGACTTCAAAAAACGAAGGCGGTTGTCCAGTTGATGCTTGCAAAGCCAAAGCCGAAAAGCACGCCAAAGGCTTTTTGTTTTGTCCAGCGCATGGTTTACGCATCCACAAAACGACATTCAGATATTACAATGGCGATAACAGGAATGAAAAAATACAAGCAAGCCTGCGAAACATGTTGCCGCCTTTACGAGATTTTGCGGCCAAGTGTGTGCTCGTCAAAAATACAGGCAAAGCGGAATCTGCCCGGCTTGGTTTTGAAAACAGCGAAGACGCATTGACCTACAATATTTTCGGCTGGCTTCATCGTCACGGACATTTGCACCACGTTTACAAATGGCTGACTGGCGAAACCGTTGCCCCCAACCATTTGCAGCTATTTCTTTGGGGACTTAAAATTGATTTCGTTGCTGGAAAAATTGAGAAACCTTGGCTGCCTCTCCAGAAAGTTCGTGAGCGCTTGGAAAATGGAGTTCACCATTTTCTCACCGAGCCAGACATAATGCTTTTATGTCCGACGCGTTTGGTTTGTATTGAGGCCAAATTCTCGTCAGGCAATCCTGTTTGCATTGATGGCAAAGACAAGGACGGTGAAAAACCAAAGTCGCGGTCAAAGCTGATAGAACGATACGTTCAGAAAAACAATTTATGGGGGCAACCAGCTTTCACAGCACAAGATATTGGTGAAAAAGTCCATTCGCAATTGCTTCGAATGTTTGTATTTACAAGCACAATGGCGCAACTTCACGAAAAAAACCTTGATTGGCTGGTTGTAAATCTCGTCAGTAAAACGCAGTGGGCTAAACATGGAACCTCTAACAAAGGATACGATTTTCAAGACCCGACTTCTCAAGTGCCCCCAAAAGTAGCTGGCCGATTCAAGTTTAAGTCTTGGGAAGAACTTTATCTGGAAGTTATAGCTGGCAATCGAAATTTGCAGGAACTAGCAACATATATGCAGAACAAAACTGCGAATCTGGAGAGAGCTTTTAATTTGGCGGGTGTCCCAACGACAGCAGGTTAAATATGAAACGTAGAATCGAAAAAATCCTAAATCTGTTCCCAGAAGTCGTGTGGGATAGATTTAGTGGCCATGTTGATAAAATGGTGGTTTTTGGTTGGATCCAGCGCAAAGACGCCCACGCAGATTTTCTATTGCTCCGAATTGAGGATGGTATCATAACCAATTTCACCACGTCGTCTGAACATTACTCGGCTTCATTCGCGCACAGATTGGGGTTTTTCCATTCCGACTGTGGGCGTGTGGAGAATGTGTTCAAAAACGTATCGGCAGTAAAATTACCTGCCGTGAAGAGATAGTCACCTTTGATTTTTAATTCGTCGTCAGCCGGATGATTTCACGCAGCGGCGTCTGCGGCTTGAATTTCACGAAGCGTTCCAGTTTTTCCACCAGCGGTTTGCGGCGGCGCATGTCGTCAAAGCCCGGCGCATAAGCCTGGTCGTAGGGAATCAGTTCAATCTTTGATTTCGAGCCGAGAGTTTTCACCACAAGTTTCGCGAGTTCGAGAATTGAAATTTCCTCCGTCCCGCCGATGTTGAAAATCTCCCCGCGCGCCTTCCGGCAATTCTGCAAACGCACCAGTGCCCCCACAACATCGTGGACAAAACCAAAGCAGCGAGATTGTTTGCCGTCGCCGAACACTTTCAGCGGCTCGTTGTTCTTCGCCGACGCGATGAAGCGCGGCAGCACCATGCCGTAGCGTCCGGTCTGGCGCGGGCCGACGGTGTTGAATAGCCGCGTGATGATGACCGGCAGATTTTTTTCGCGCGCGTAGGCGAGCGCGAGAAATTCATCGGTGAGCTTCGAGCAGGCGTAGCTCCAGCGCGATTGTCCGGGCGGCCCGATGAGCAAATCGTCATCCTCGCCGAACTCCGGCTTCGCGCTCTTGCCATAAACCTCCGAAGTCGAGGTCAGCAACAGCGGCGCGCGATGCTTCGCGGCGGCGCGAAGCAGGATTTCGGTTTCGTGGAAGCTGGATTCCAAGACGTGCAACGCCGATTTCACGACCAGTTCCACGCCGACGGTCGCTGCCAGATGGAAAATAAATTCCGATTCCGCCGCGAGTTCCAGCAATTCTTTGCACTCCGAGATTTTCGATTGAATGATTCGCAGGCGCGGATTTTTTTTGACGGCGCGGAGATTATCCAAACTTCCGGTTGAAAGATCGTCAATGACGACAACGCGTTTGCCGTCCTTCAGCAAGCGTTCGACGAGATGCGAGCCGATGAAGCCGGCTCCGCCAGTTACCAAAATATGTTTCACATTTTTCATTTAAGCGCCTCCGCGACGCCTTCGGCAAGCTTTTGCCGGTATTCCGTGCTTTCAATCAGCGCCGCCTCGCGCGGGTTCGAGAGATAGCCGCCTTCGACTAAAATCGCCGGGCGATTCTGTCCGCGCAAGACCGTGTCGAACCGCGAATGGCGGACGCCGCGGTCCTCGATGCCCGCCGCGCGCAGCAGTGCGCCGTGGACTCGGACAGCAAGCTGGAGATTTTGCGCGTCAAAGGCGTTGTTCGGCAAATGTTCAGACCACGGATCGGCAAATCCGCGCGTCAAAGTCGAAGGCATTCCCGCCGGTGTGATGCAATAGGTTTCGAGGCCGCCGGTTTTTTTGTCGCGATCCGGGGTTGCGTTGAAATGCAGGCTGATGAACAAATCCGCATGATGCGCCTCGGCGAACACGACGCGATTTGCATTGGTCACATACACGTCGCTGGTGCGCGTCAGGAAAACTTTCCAGCCATTTGTTTCGAGCAATGGCGCGAGCCGTTTCGCCCAGTCGAGCGTGAATTCCTTTTCCAATCGTCCGTCCAAAACGCTGGCCGTGCCGGGATTGCCGCCGCCGTGGCCGGGGTCAATCACGATGATTCGATTTGTGCCGAACGTCAGCGGCGGCGCGCACAAAAGCGGTTCCAGGTTTTTTTGCAAATCAAGTCCGTGCAGGAAAACTTCGCCGTCAATGAATTCCGGGGCAAAGCCGAGATTGACCTGCACGCCATTCCAGGTCGCTTCGCGGCTGCCGATGCCCAGAACCATCACGCCGTTTTTCGAGCCAAGCGCATACGAGGTCACCGGCAGGCCGGGCAGCCGGTGCGGCGCGCCGATATGCTGCGCCGCAGCCCAGCGGTTCAGCGAGGTCCACGTTGTCACCAGCGCGGGACTTGAAACTGTGACCGGCGGTTTGTTGATGGAAACGGTAGAAACGACCGGCGCCAACGGCTTGGCGGGTTGAGGCGCGAACAGTTTGGCGGCGGCGGGATTGGTCCAGTTCAGCGGCGATGAAATCACCGGCCCGGTTTCGCCGATGACTTCCGGCGGCGGCGGCGCTGGCTGCGTCGCGCAGCCGGCCAGAAAAAACAGCGCGCCGCAAAAGATGATTCCCGCAAATTTGAACACGCGCCAATTGTGCGGAACGGAAAACCGGACTCAAGCTGTTTCGAGTTCGGTCCTCCTCGTTCTCGTCCTCGAATTGTTCATTTTTCGAGGACGAGGACGAAGAGGAATTACTTGGGCATTTTCCCGCGTGCTTGTTTGCGGCGCGCAATTGCGGCATGATTTCCCGCAAGTGAAGATTCTCGTCGCCATCACCGGAGCCAGCGGCGCGCTTTACGCGCAGCGGCTGCTCGACAATCTGGATTCGCATGCACACGAAATCCACGTCGTGCAGAGCAATTACGCGCAACAGGTCATCGCCGAGGAAATTCCTGGCGGTCTGCGTCTGCCCGACGGCGTGAAGTCACACGGGTTGAAAAGCATGAACGCGCCGTTCGCCAGCGGCTCGAATCCGCCGGACGCGATGGTCGTGATCCCCTGCACGATGGGCACGATGGGTCGCATCGCGCACGGTTACAGCGAAGACGTTTTGCTCCGCGCCGCCGACGTGGTGCTGAAGGAAAGGAAAAAATTGATTCTCGTCCCGCGCGAAACGCCGTTGAGCCTCGTCCACGTCAAAAACATGGAACTGCTGTTGCTTGCCGGCGCGACGATTCTACCTGCGAACCCAAGTTTTTATGCCGGCCCGAAAACGATTCAAGACGTGGTGGACACCGTCGTGGCGCGCGTGCTGGACCATCTCGGCGTGCCGCAAAAACTTGTGCCGCGTTGGTCGGAGGAGCGCGAGTGAAACGTGGATGGGGAACGGAAGATAGAGGATGGCAACTGAACCGAACGAGTTAACCCACATGACCGCAGGCAAATCACCATCTTCCATCTTCAATCCTCTATTCTCGTTTAAGAAATGGGGCGGTTTCGTGCGGTTTTCGCACTCGGTTTTCGCGCTGCCGTTCGCGCTGGCCGCGATGATGGTGGCGGCGCGCGATAATCGCGGCTGGCCGGGCTGGAAAGCTTTCGCGCTGATTCTCACCGCGATGGTCAGTGCGCGGACGTGCGCGATGGCGTTCAACCGCATCGTTGACCGCAGACTCGACGCGCTGAACCCGCGCACAAAAGACCGTCATTTGCCGACCGGGCGAATTTCGTTGGCGGGCGCAATTCTGCTCTGTATCATTTCCGGTGCGGGCTTGGTGGTTGCCAGCTATTACCTCAATTCGCTTTGTTTTTACCTTTCGCCGGCGGCGCTCGTGGTGATTTGTTTTTATTCGCTGACCAAACGATTCACCGACTACACGCACGTTTTTCTCGGCATCGCGCTGGCGCTTGCACCGGTCGGCGCGTGGCTGGCGGTGAGAGGCGCGAATGTTTCCATTCTCGAAATTCTTCAAATGACCACGCTCGCGCTCGCCGTCATTTTGTGGCTCGTCGGCTTCGACATCATTTACGCGCTGCAAGATTACGAGTTCGACAAATCGCACGGCCTGCATTCGCTCGTCGTGGCGTGGGGACAGAAAAACGCGCTGGCCGCCGCGTTTCTCGCGCACATGGTGATGTGCGGGCTGCTGCTTGCGTTCGGGCTGCTGTGCGGATTTCGCATCGCGTTTGCCCTCGGCTGGTTCATCATCGTCGGCTGCCTTGTCCTGGAACACTGGATTGCGCGCCGCCGGAGTTTGAACTGGATCAATCTCGCCTTCTTCCGGCTGAACGCGCTCGTCAGCGCGGTGTTTCTCATCATCACCGCCGCCGAGGTGATTTTTCAGGGCGGCTTCAAGCTGCGCTGAATTTTTAACCACGAAATACACGAACCACACGAAATCAAAAATTCCTTTCGTGTCATCTTGTGTGTTTCGTGGTCAATAAATCCTGTAACGTCCTTCCGGTTTTGCTTCTGAAGCGGACATGGACACGGTAAAATTGGATCAATCCATGCCCGACGGAAACAAATGTCCGCAATGCGGCACGCCGCTGCCATCCGGCGCGCTGGCCGGACTTTGTCCCGCCTGCCTGCTCAAGATGGGCGCGGGTGAAGACAGTGTCACCGACGCGAAACAGCCGCCGTTTAATCCGCCGACTGTCGCGGAAATTGCGCCGTTGTTTCCCCAACTGGAAATCCTCGAACTCATCGGCAAGGGCGGCATGGGCGCGGTCTATAAAGCGCGGCAGAAGCAACTCGACCGCATCGTCGCGCTGAAAATTCTTCCGCCCGGCACCGGCCACGACGACGCGTTCGCGGAACGATTCGCCCGCGAAGCCAAGGCGCTGGCGAAATTGAATCATCCGAACATCGTGACGCTTTACGAATTCGGCGAGACAGGCGGGCAGTTTTACTTCCTGATGGAATTTGTGGACGGCGTGAATTTGCGGCAACTGCTCCACGCCGGAAGAATTTCTCCGCGCGAGGCGCTGGCCATCGTGCCGCAGATTTGCGACGCGCTGCAATTCGCGCATGACCAGGGCATCGTCCACCGCGACATAAAGCCGGAAAATATCCTGCTGGACCGCCGCGGCCGCGTGAAAGTGGCGGATTTCGGGCTGGCAAAAATTGTGGAAGGCAGGGCGGACAGTCCCCTGCCCGCCGACGCACCGCAAACCGAGAGCGGCGCGCACGGAGTGACGCGCCCTGCCGACGCGCTCACCGAATCCGGCAAGGTCATGGGCACGCCGAATTACATGGCGCCGGAGCAGCAGGAACATCCCGAAGCCGTGGATCATCGCGCGGACATTTACGCGCTGGGCGTGGTTTTTTACCAGATGCTCACCGGCGAACTGCCCGGCAAAAAAATCGAACCACCATCTCATAAAGTTCAAATTGACGTGCGCCTCGATGAAATCGTTTTGCGCGCATTGGAAAAGAAACCTGAACTGCGTTACCAACAGGTCAGCGAAGTGAAGACGATGGTGGAAACCATTGTGACAACGCCGCCGGGTAGCAGCCGACGTGAGGAGGCTCAAACTGAAAACGAAAGGCGGAGAGCAGAAAGCGGAAAACGAGATGAGAGTCTCATCACCTCAGCTGCTACGAATCAAGCGCCGCGCCTTTCGCGCACGGCTGTCGCGGTCACTGCCGTGTTGACGCTTGTTCTTTTGATTCTGGCCGTAATTTATTTCCAGCCGGTCAAGTCCGATTCATTGCCAAACCAACCAACAACAAACACAACCATGAAAACAAATCCATCAAAACTCCCTGCGGCAGCCGTTTTGCTTGCCGGCATTGTTTCCCTTAATGCCACCAATACGGCGAACGCACAGCGCGTCAATCCAACCACGGGACAGCCTGCGTCTGAAACAGCGGACGCCGGGCGCGTCGATCCTGCCACGGGGTTCCCAATGTCCAAGTCGGACGATCGTTCACCAGCCGACGCCATGACCGCTGCCTACAAAACCGACGGTGAAGTTCGTGATTTGATCGCGAACGGCCAATATGATGAAGCCTTGCAGCAATGCCTGGCGTTTCACGATAAATATAAGACCGCCAACGGATCGCTGATTCCGCTGCTCGGCGACTGGATTGAACTGGGCCGGAGATTTCCCAAGGCGAAGGAGGCACTGATTGGAATCCGGGACCGCGATGCCCGCGAATTTTCCGAGGGCCGGGGATTTTCCGACCTGTTTTCGGAAGTCAATTCCATCAACGGCTATTTGAATCAGGCCGACGCGACATATGCGCTGTTCAAAACCATTTATCAACAGGACAAACAACTGGCCGGACAATGCTATTATTACGTCCAGGATTTGCTGATGCAAAAAGGCGAATATGAATTGTGCTTGAATTGCCTCGGCGATCCGCAAATACGCTTCGAGTCAGCCCGCCGTGGTTTTGAGTTGCAAAGAGAATCGCAGCAGCGCATGGCGGAGATACGGGAAAAGCATCCCATACCGGCACCGCCATTTGCCGGCACGTTTCATATGCCCGACATGGGGCAGATGGCCACTAATAATTTTGTGGGCCAGGTCTGCAAGTTGGTGGAAATCCTGGTCGCCACCGGCCACAAGGCCGACGCCGAAAAAATCCGCGATGAAGCCGTGACTGTTCTGGACGACCCGCGATTGCAATCCGCCGTCAGCGACGCAGAGCAGAAAATCAAAAAGTGATTTGACTTCCGAACATTCAACGCCAGCCTCGACCGCGCCGGGCGACATCTTCGCCACGACGCACTGGACGGTCGTGCTCGCGGCGGGCCGGCGGCACACGCCGCAATCCGATGGCGCGCTGGAGGAGCTTTGCCGCACCTACTGGTTTCCGCTCTACGCCTACGTCCGCCGGCGCGGCCACATCAAGGAAGACGCCGAGGATTTGACGCAGGCGTTTTTCGCGCGCTTTCTCGCCAGGAATTATCTCGCTGGCTTGAGCGCCGAGCGCGGGCGGTTCCGCGCGTTCCTGCTCGCGTCGCTGAAACATTTTCTCGCCAACGAATGGAAGAAGTCGCAGCGGCTCAAGCGCGGCGGCGGCGAAAAACTGCTCTCGCTCGACTGGCGGACGGCGGACACGCAATTTCAGGTCGCCGCCACCAACGAGCCGAGTCCCGACAAGGCCTTCGACCGCGAATGGGCGCTGGCGCTGCTGGCAAAAGTCATCGAACGGTTGCGCGTGGAATGCGAGTCGGACGGCAAGGCGAAGCTGTTCGGACAGTTAAAAATCTTTCTCACCGCCGGCAAAGGTGAACAGTCGCACACCGAAGCCGCGAAGAGGCTCGGCATGGACGAAACCGCCGTGCGCGTGGCGGTGCATCGTTTGCGGAAACGCTACCGCATCCTCCTGCGCGACGAAATTGCGCAGACGCTGGCCGATGCCGCCGACGTGGACGAGGAGATGCGCGCGTTGTTCGGGGCATTTTCAGCGTAATTTTTAACGCAAAGGTGCAAAGACGCGAAGCCGCAAGGAATGTCAGGCGTAAAATCCTTTGCGCCTTTGTGTCTTTGCGTTAAATGTAATGCGTGGATTTTTTCATTCAACGCAGCGAGTTGCGCGACATTTACGACAAGGTCGCCGCCGGCGAACGCATTTCCGAGGCCGATGCGCTGCGGTTGTTTGAATCGAAGGACCTCAACGCCGTCGGCGCCATCGCGGATTTCGCGCGGCAGAAAAAGACCGGCAACAACCGCGCCAGCTACATCATCAACCGCTACATCAACTACTCGAACTACTGCATCCTGTCATGCCAGTTCTGCTCGTTCGCGCGCAAGAAACGCGACGCGGATGGCTTTGAGCTGACGATTCCGCAGATTGTCGGGAAGGCGCGCGAGGCGCTGGAGCTTGGCATCACGGAACTGCACATCGTCGGCGGACTGCATCCGTCGCTGCCGTTCAGCTATTACACCGACATGCTCAAGGCGCTCAAGGCGCTCAATGATGAAATGGTAGGGCGGGCAGTCCCTTGCCCGCCGGGCGGCGCGCAGGGGACTGCGCGCCCTGCCCAACGGCTTCAACTCAAATGTTTTACCGCCATCGAAATCCTCCATCTCGCCTGGCTCGCCAAAAAAACCGTCGAGCAGATTTTGATCGAATTGAAAGCCGCCGGACTCGATTCGCTCACTGGCGGCGGCGCGGAGATTTTCCGCAAGGAAGTCCGCAGCACCATCGCCCGCGGCAAGGAATCCGCCGAGGAATATCTGGATGTCCACCGCACCTGGCACAAGCTCGGCCAGCGCAGCACCTGCACCATGCTTTACGGCCACGTCGAGAGCCTCGCCGACCGCGTGGACCATCTCCGGCAATTGCGCGCGTTGCAGGACGAGGCGTGCGCCAACGGGTTTGGAGTCCCGGCTTCAGCCGGTCCCGTGCCGCTTGAAGGCGGAACTCCGAACGGTCCGGGCGGCTTCGTCGGCTTCGTGCCGCTGGCGTATCAGCCGGAGGACAACGACATCCCCGTCGAGAAGCCGCCGACCGGGTTCGATTCGCTGCGCACCATCGCCGTGAGCCGCATCTACCTCGACAACTTCCCGCACATCACGGCCTACTGGGTGGGCCTCGGGCTGAAGCTGGCGCAGGTGGCGTTGAGCTACGGCGCGGACGATTTGCACGGCACCATCATCGAGGAACACATCTTCCACATGGCCGGCGCGACCTCGCCGCAATTGCAGACCGAGGAGGCCATGCTCAAGGCCATCCGCGAAGCCGGCCGCACGCCCGTCCAGCGCAACACCTTTTACGAGCCGATCCGGATTTTGGAAAACGCGCCTGCCGCTGAAGCAACTGAAAACTCCGCGCGCTCGAAAATGCTTGAAGACAATCTGGCCACGGCGTGAAATAAGGCTTAATGAAATCTACACCGCTATTTGGTCAATGGATTGGAAAATTTGAGGGGGAAACGGCCAAAGATGGGACATTCGTTTATCCTGGCTACGCGATATTCAACATTGAATGTGATCGTCCCGGAAAAGGATTTGCCTCCATTGATCAGGGGAATCATGTTCACGGTAGCCGGAAAGATTTTATCCTAAAAATCGAAGGCAACCGAATCACAGGTCATTCGACGGCCACAACTGTTTTTGATCCCGCTACAAATGAAACGATCTCTGTTGCTGAGTCCATCCGCAGACAGGGAGGGAAGATTTTCTATTTTGAAGAACTCATAATCGAAGAGGGTTCCATTGACGAAAAAACGCTAAAATGTAAGTGGCGTGGGCGACACCAAAATCAATGGCTACAAGGCGTATTCAACGCGAAGAAGTTGATGGAGAACGAGCCTAGTCGTGCCGACAAAACGCTTTCTTGGGAAGAATTTAAACACTTTATTGCGGAGCAAATCAAAGGCGGCGGTAAATTTATTTTTCGTGGACAGGCTTCGAGTAAAGACAGATTAAGCACTTCATTTCACCGTGAGCACCGGTATGATTTGCTTCGTTATAATTCCGAGGACTGTCAGCGATTGGTTCAGCATGTAAACGCCAGTTCCTCTCGCCAATACGTGCTGCCAATGGATTTCGGAGCGCTCTTAAGCTTGGCGCAACATCACGGTTTCCCAACGCCTCTTCTTGATTGGACAAAGTCACCCTATGTTGCCGCGTATTTTGCGCTTGAGAGCAGGATGAAAATGGAAGCTTCGGCAGGAAATCCCCGCGTTTTTGCATTCGACGTTGCGACTTGGCAGGCTGATACAATTCAAAATGCGCATTTTGCTGATCCGCGACCCGTAATCGCGTTGAGGGAATTCCCAGTTCACAACAATCCAAGGCATTTACCTCAGCAATCTGTGCATACATACACGAACGTCGAAGATATCGAGGCGTTAATCAGATTGGTGGAGCAAGCCAAGAACAAGCGGTATTTGACGATTATTGATATTTCCCGCTCTGAGCGTGAATTTGCCATGCGCGATTTATCCTACATGGGCGTCACGGCAGCTTCGCTTTTTCCGGGCCTCGATGGTGCTTGCCGTTCGCTCAAAGAAGAATTTTTTCCATGCCGGTAACAAGGTCGGGTGGCCAAGAACGGCAGGCAGAGGACTGCCCGCCCCACCCCCAAAAAACCCGGTTTTGGCCGTTTTCAACCTAAAACCCTCGATTTCAGCCAGTTCCACCGGATTTTGGCTTCAGGGCGTCTTCGGCAGCCTTCAAAAAACCGTGTTTTTTGGCAAATTTTGGGCAATTTTGGCTTTCAGAAATCGTTTCCGGTGAACCGAAAGTCATTTCCGGTGAACCAAAAACCGCTTCCGGCATACCAAAAGTCATTCCCGGTGAACCAAAATTCGCTTCCGGTAAACCGAAAGTCGTTTCCGGTAAACCAAAAACCATTCCCGGTAAACCAAAAATCACTTCTGGTAAGCCGAAAATCAGTCCCGGAACACCGAAAATCGTTTCCGATAAGCCGAATGTCATTTCCGACAACCCCTTTCCGCTGCCTTCGCTTCTTGAATTGGCTCGCGCATTCATGCCCGGCAGCGCAAATTGGTTGCACATGAGTTCGCCTGACGACATCCCGAAATTGCGCATGGTCCCGACGGAATCGCCGGAGGAAATCGCGCACCGATTGTAACACGAACAGCGGGCGGTGATCGGGCGAGTGGTTTTCCGCTCACTTTTGGGAAGAGCGGTTCGTCTGCCAAAATTCAATGACTTCGTTCCAGAACTTTCCCGGTGGTTCCATGATTGTCGCGTGCCCGCCACTTGGAAATTCCCAAAGCCGTTTCGGCCCGGCGTAACCATCGTAGAGACGCAGGCCGAATTTTTCGGGGATAACCTGGTCGTGTCCATCAACCACCATCCCGACGGGGCCGTGGTAATTGTGCAGATAATCCTCCGACGGAAAGCGGTCAACGAGCAGCAGATGAACCGGGAAGACGGGCATTTGAAACTGCGCGACGCCGGTCAACCGGTTGTAGGGCGAGATTAAAACCACACCGGCAACTTTGTCGGGATAAGTTCCGGCCAGATACGCGGCAACTCCGGTGCCGAGCGATTGGCCCACAAGATAAACCGGCCCGTTCGTGGGGAGGAGTTGAAAGGCCTCGTCCGCCGCGCGGAACAAACTGCTTTGACTTGGCGAACCTGGACGATCCGCATAACCGGGATATTCCAAAATGAACACATCAAATGCGCCAACCGACTGAAGGTCGGCGGCGAGAAAAGAATATCCCGCTGCATGATCACCATTGCCATATGTGATTAACACCCGGCCTGCCGCCGGTTGTTTGGGTGACAGGCGTTTCAATCCGATGGATTCACCGGCGGGATTCTTCCAGCGTTCGAGCCTTGCCGCCTGCGCCATTTGATCCATTTGTTGCGAGGTGAAGGCCGACGGATGGTAAATCATCTGGCGCTGCATACAGGCAACGACCACGCAGACGATCAAATAAATTGAAATCAAGAGCCACAGCACCCGGAGAAGACGTTTTTGCAACGTTGGGACTGGTCGTTGAGTATTCTGGCTCATGCAAGGCATGGTTGCAAAATCAGGATTGCAAAACGAATTGAAAAAAGTAGATGACCTTGCTTCCACCCCGGCTTGAATTCTCCGCAGAGCGCAACCGGCCCGAAGAGAAACGCTGCCGACACCAACCGTGACCGGCGAGTTCATGCCGCCCGGTCGCGGATGCGCGGCGAATATCAGGTATTCGGGCGCTCAACTTTGGCCGCTGATCGTTGCTGCTGCCATTCGGCACGCGTCTTCTCCAGGCACTGTGGACAAATGCCGTGGGTAAAATCAGTGCCCGTGGCTTTGTGCAAGTAGGCCTCAACCTGGTTCCAGTATCCTTCGTCATCGCGGATGCGCTTGCACCAGGCGCAGATGGGCAGCAACCCCTGCAACGTTTTGACGTGATCAAGCGCATCTGCCAGGCGTGCCGAAACCCGTCTTAACTCGAGCAGCGCCATGACCTGCCGCGACAGGGCCTGCATTACCTTCTTCTGTTCAGCGGAAAGCTGTCGCGGCCGCCGGTCAATGACACAAAGCGCTCCCAAGGCCAGTTTTTCAGAGTTGACCAGCGGGAAACCCGCGTAAAACCGGATATGAGGTTCGCCCGTGACCAGCGGGTTATCCACAAACCGCATGTCTTTCAGTGCGTCCCTGACGATGAAGGGTTCGTTGCGGAGAATCGTGTATGCGCAAAACGCGATCTCACGGGGCGTTTGTTGCACTGCTATTCCTATTTTCGATTTGAACCATTGCCGGGCTTCGTCCACCAGGGAAATCAACGCAATGGGAACCTCGCAAATATGCGCGGCCAGCGCGGTGATATCCTCGTAGGACTGCTCGGTTCCGGTATCGAGAATGTGATACGCCTTCAAGGCGGCGAGCCGTTCGGCTTCATTGCTGGGCAGCGGGGCTTTCATTTTTTAATGGCTTTTTTAATGCGGGACAAAACCGCGACCGCTCCGTCAGGGTTAAAACGGCATCTCCATCCGGGATCAAGGCCGGCCGATCGCGTTGGTTCATAAGTTGTGCGAAATTACAGTCGCAGCACATCTTATCACAGATTTCCCGAAATCAAAGTTTTTTTGCCGCCGGAAATTTCATCACGGCATGGTCGTGTCAGGATAGTAGGGAAAAAACCAACGGGGCTGCCGTTTGCCCCATCTGAATTTCCGCCGCCCGCTCCGGCTTTCCACCGGCGTGCGCCGGGCATCACACCTCCTTCAACGCGCGGTTGACGCGTTCGATGGCTTCGTCAATCTCCTGCCGGTTTTTGAACCCGATGACCACGGCGTCAATTTCCCGGCAGGCCATCGCATGACGGATGGATTTCTCGCGGTCCGCCGGGTCGGTGAACGTGCCGTTGCCGAAAATTTTCATGCCGATAACGCCATGACCCTTCGCGTGCATGATCTTGATTTCGCTCATCACCGGCGCGATGTCTGTTCTGGTGGCGCTCCAGACGTCCGCCTCGCTGTCGGTGAAACTGCCCTGCGGGTTCACGCGCACCAGATGCACGTCCGTCCAGTCCGTGGCGGCGGACGCGCGCAACGCGGGCAGCGTGTGGCACGAGACGCCCTTGGCCCGGATCCATTTCTTTTCCTTTGCCTGATCGAAGGCGTCCATGACGCGTTTCCATTCATCGGTCCACTGGCCGCGCGTCATGCAATGGAGCAGCAGGCTGTCAATGTAATCCGTGCCGAACGCCTTGCGGTGGCGGTCAATCACCGCCAGCACGTCCGCCGGCTGGCCGGGAATCTTCGTTTGAATGAACAGCTTCTCGCGCGGTAAACCCTTGATGGCCTCGCCGATCCAGTCGAACGTCTGATATTCCTGCGACGTGTCAATGCAGGTGATGCCCTGATCGTAGGCGTAATGGATGAGATCGGTGAATCCGTCCTTGCCGGCGGCGGCCTGCGCGCTCCCGTTGTTGCTGCCGGTGCCAAAACCGAGCCGGCTCAATTTGATGCCGGTTTTGCCCAGCGTCACCTGGTCCGTGGCGGTGCGGACGGCTGGCGGTTCGGCGGCCGCCCGCGCGTTTGCCAGCGCCCATGGCGAGAGCAGCGCCGTGCCGGCCAGTGCGGTGGAAGTCTGGATGAACTGGCGGCGGGTGACTCCGCAGCCGCCTTTTGACGGGCCGTGTTTGTGCATGGAAAAGAATTAACACCGATGGCCGGAACTGCAACTGTGAATTGCGCCCAATTCCTGTGCGGAAGGAAATGACCAAGGCGCGCGGAACTTTTAACCGGGCGCAGCTTGACCCTGGCGGAAAAAAACGATTTGCTTTGGCGGAAGTAATTATGAGTTCATCCAAATCTCCGCTCGACGGGCTGCGGATTGAGCGCGGCGCGGAACGGGAGCCTCAATCCAAATCGTGGCTGGTGGTTGCCGTGGTTGTAGTTTTGCTTGCGTTGGGAGCGGTGTTTTGGTGGCACTCGCGGACCAGCGCGGTTGAAGTCCAAACGGCGGTGGCGCGCGAGGTCGGCGGCGGCGGCGAACGGACGGTTTTGAACGCCTCTGGTTACGTCACCGCGCGGCGCGAGGCGACGGTCTCCTCCAAAGTCACCGGCAAAGTCACCGAGGTGCTCATTGAGGAAGGCATGAAGGTCACCAACAGCCAGGTCGTGGCGCGGCTGGACGATTCCAACGTCAAGGCCAGCTTCGACGTGGCCAAGGCGCAGTTGGCGTCGGCCACGGCGGCGCTGGCGGAAACCGAGGCGCAACTGACGAACGCGAACCAGCAATTTCAGCGCACCACCGAGCTGGCCAGACAACACATCGCGTCGCAATCCGATCTGGATCAGGCCGAGGCGAATGCGAAGGCGTTGCAGGCGCATCTGGCGCAGCAGAAACTGGACGTTGACGTGGCGGACCGCCAAGTGGCGCTCTGGCAGCAGCAGTTGGATGACATGATCATCCGCGCCCCGTTTGACGGCGTGATCACCACCAAGGATGCGCAGCCCGGCGAAATGATTTCGCCGATTTCAGCCGGCGGCGGTTTTACGCGCACGGGCATCGGGACGATTGTGGACATGAGTTCGCTGGAAATTGAAATTGACGTGAACGAAAGCTACATCAACCGCGTCGAGCCGGGCCAGCCGGTCGAGGCGACGCTGGACGCGTATCCGAATTGGAAAATTCCCTGCAAAGTCATTGCCATCATCCCGACCGCCGACCGCGAAAAATCCACGGTCAAGGTTCGCGTCGGCTTTGATCAGCTTGACCCGCGCATCCTGCCGGACATGTCGGTAAAGGTGGCCTTCCGCGACAGCGGCGCGACGGCGGCGGTTCGCACGGTGATTGTCCCCAAAAACTCGGTGTTCAACCGCGACGGGCGTGACGTGGTGTTTGTCGTGCAAAATGGCCGCGCGGAACGGCGCGCGGTCACCGTGACCGACACGCAAAACGACGATTCCGTTTTGAGCGCGGGCGTTTCCGCCGGCGAAAAAGTCGTCTTGTCCGCGCCGGCGGATTTGCAGGACGGAACGGCTGTGAAGGAGACAAAACCATGAGCGAAATCAAATCAAACACCGGCGCGCTGGTGCGGGTCGAGGGCGTGGAAAAAGTTTTCCATCGCGGCTCGGAGGACATCCATGTTTTGACCGACTTGAACATGCAGGTTCCCGCCGGCGAATTTCTGGCGTTGATGGGGCCGTCTGGCTCCGGCAAAACCACCCTGCTGAATTTGATCGGCGGCCTGGATCGTCCCACCAAAGGCTCGGTCAGCATCGCCGGCGAACGCATTGACCAATTGTCCGACCGCGCCCTCGCCGCATGGCGCGCGCGGCACGTCGGATTCGTCTTCCAGCTTTACAACCTGATGCCGGTGCTGACGGCGGAGCGGAACGTGGAACTGCCGCTGCTGCTGACGCACCTTTCCAAGTCCGAGCGGCGGAAACACGTGGAGACCGCGCTGGCGATGGTTGGGCTGTCGCAGCGCGCGAAACATTTTCCCCGCACGCTGTCCGGCGGCGAACAGCAGCGCGTCGGCATCGCGCGCGGCATTGTCACCGACCCGACGCTGCTGCTGTGCGACGAGCCGACGGGCGATCTGGACCGCAAATCCGGCGACGAAATTCTGGATTTGCTCCAGGCGCTGAACCGCGAGCATGGTAAAACCATCATCATGGTTACGCACGACCCGCACGCCTCGGCGCGCGCGGCACGGACGGTTTATCTCAACAAGGGGCAACTGACCAATGAACCGGTGAAATGAAATTCCTTCACCTCATCTGGAGCAACTTGCGGCGCAAAAAACTGCGCACGTCGCTGACGCTGCTTTCGATTGTGGTGGCGTTCATCCTGTTCGGGTTCCTCTCGGCCATCCAACAGGCGCTGGTCGGCGGCGTGCAAATGGCGGGCGCCGACCGGCTCGTCGTGCGGCACAAGGTGTCCATCATCCGGTCGCTGCCGGAAAGCTACAAGGCGCGCATGGACCGCATCCCCGGCGTGGATTTCGCGACGCACCAGACGTGGTTCGGCGGGGTTTATCAGGACCCCAAAAATTTCTTCATGCAAAATCCCGTCGTGCCGGAGGAATTCATGAAGATGCACCCGGAAATCATTTTGCCGCCGGACCAGATGCAGGCCTGGCTGGCCACGCGCACCGGCGCCATCGTCGGCCGCAAATCGGCGGAGCGGTTCCACTGGAAAATCGGCGACAAGGCGCCCATCCGGTCCACCATCTGGACGCAAGCGGACGGCAGCCGGACGTGGACATTTGACATCGTCGGCATTTACGACGGGAAGGACAAAAACGTTGACACCACGCCGCTGTTTTTCCGCTACGACTATTTTGACGAAGCGCGGCGCGCCGGCAAGGGACAGGTCGGCTGGTATTCCATCCGCATCAAGGACCCGGCGCAGGCTGCGGCCGTGGCAAAGCGCGTGGACGCGGAATTTGAAAATTCAGACGCGGAAACCAAGACGGAACCGGAAGGCGCGTTCATTCAGGCCTGGGCCAGCCAGATCGGCAATATCGTCTTCATCGTTGCGGCGATTTTGAGCGCGGTCTTTTTCACCATCCTGCTCGTGACCGGCAACACCATGGCCCAGGCCGTGCGCGAGCGGACCGGCGAACTGGGCGTGCTCAAGGCCATCGGCTTTACCAACGCGCAAATCGTCTCGTTCGTGCTCGCCGAATCGTGCCTGCTCACGGTGCTGGGCGGCGCGCTCGGCCTGGGTCTGGCGTGGCTGATGATTTCGCGCGGCGACCCGACGGGCGGCATCCTGCCGCTGTTCTCGTTGCCGGCGCGCGATTTACTCACGGGTTTTGGCATCAGCATCGCGCTGGGTTTCGTCACTGGAATTTTTCCCGCGCTCCAGGCCATGCGCCTGCGTGTGGCGGATGCATTGAGGAGAATGTGAAAATGAGAACGGCCACAACAAAACGTTTCAGTGGTAGGGCGCGTCACTCCGTGCGCGCCGTTTTGGAGTGGCCTAGCCTCGGCGCGCACGGAGTGACGCGCCCTACCAGGTCTTAAATATGTCCGGCCCAATCAACTGGTTTTCGCAAATCGCGAGCGTCACGAAGTTCGGGCTGATGAGTCTCCCGCAACGGCGCGGCGCGGTGGCGGCCACGGTCATCGGCATTGCCGGTGTGGTGGCCGTGCTCGTGGGCGTGCTGTCCATCGCGGCGGGTTTCCGGCAGGCCATGGCCGTTTCCGGCTCGCCCGACGGGGCCATTGTTCTGCGCAGCGGCGCGGACAGCGAAATGGTCAGCGGCTTCGGGCGCGACGAGACGCGCGTCATCGCCGACACGCCGGGCATTGCGCGCACGGCCCAAGGCCCGCTCGCCTCCGCGGAATTGTTCGTCATCATTGACCTGCCCAAGCGCTCCACCGGCACGGACGCCAACGTGCCGCTGCGCGGTGTGGAACCCGCCGCGTTGCTGGTGCGCGACAACTTGAAAATCGTCCAGGGCCGGATGTTTGAATGGGGCAAGGACGAAGTCATCGTCGGCCGTGGCGCGGCCCAGGAATTCGCCGGGCTGGAAGTCGGCTCGAAAATGAAAGTGGGCCGCTACGAATGGCCGGTCGTCGGCGTCTTTTCCGCCGACGGCGGCGTTTCGGAATCGGAAATCTGGAGCGACGCCAAGGTGTTGCAGGCCGCCTACAATCGCGGCGACTCCTTCCAGTCCGTCTCCGTGCGGCTGAATTCGCCGGGCGCATTTGAGAAATTCAAGGACTCGCTCACCACCAATCCGCAACTCTCCGTGCAGGTCTCGCGGCAATCCGATTATTACGCCGCGCAATCCGAGACCATGACGCGGCTTATCACGACGCTCGGTTTTCTCATCGCGTTTCTGATGGCCATCGGCGCGGTGTTCGGCGCGCTGAACACGATGTATAGCGCCGTAGCGGCGCGGACGCGCGAAATCGCCACGCTGCGGGCGCTCGGCTTCGGTGGCGGCGCGGTGGTCGTCTCGCTCATGCTCGAATCGCTGCTGCTGGCGCTGGCGGGCGGCGTCATCGGCGGCGTGCTGGCCTATGTCGCTTTCAACAATTTTCACACCTCGACGATGAACTTTCAGAGCTTCAGCCAGATCACATTCGCGTTCAAAGTCACGCCGGAACTGCTTGCGCGCGGCGTGGTCTGGGCGGCGGTGATTGGGTTGATTGGCGGCTTGTTCCCGGCCATCCGCGCCGCGCGGCTGCCCATCGCGTCGGCGTTGCGGGAATTGTAAGTTAACCGGGCTGGAAGTTTTAGCCACAGATGAAACACAGATTGAACGCAGATTTTTGACACGAATTCCACAAATTGGCACGAATTCAATTTGGGAAGCCCGTCAGGGCTGACATATTTGTAGAAACCCCACACCAAAAGAATTCAAAGCTCCGTTCAGGAGCGAAATCTTGGAGTCCCGTCAGGGACGATTGCGAATAGCCCACCGATTCATCGGTGGGAACCGGTCCGGCAAAAAGGACCAAGTCCCTTCAGGGACGAAAGAAATCGTTGCGGTGTGAGAACCAATTCTGTCGTCCCTGACGGGACTCATTACCATTTCAACATCAACCAGCGTTGAAACGCTGGGCTATTGTCGGCCGCCCTGCCGGGCTAAAAAAAGGAGTCAACTCACGTTGGCGGCTACGACAGACCAAGGATGGCCTTCTTGGCGTCGGCAAGTTCTTCGTCGCGGCGGTGGTAGCCGCAATCGTTGATGAGTTTCTCGGCGGCGGCGAGATCGGCGGCAGGTGATTCCCATGGATACTTCTCTTTTTCATTCCCCACTCCGCACTCGGCATTCCGCACTGCAAAGAGCCTCGCTCGGTAAAGGTGAATGTCGGCCAGGAAAAGTTTCATGGGGCCGCGCTCGGCGATTTCCCAGGCTTCGTCCAAATCCTCCTGTGCGCTCTCGGGGCCGGTGCAAGCGCCGTCGAGAAATCGCAGCCAGGCGCGGGTGAGGAGGCCGCGGGGAAGATCGTCCATGTTGCCGGAGCGGCGGAGGCCGTCCACGGCCTTTTCAATTTCGGATTTCGAATTTTGGATTTCAGATTTCCCCAAAATGGCCTCGTAGAGCGCGGCGCGACCCAGCGTGAGGTGGTCGAGGGACGGGCTGAGGATATCTTGCCGGGCTTGCTCCGCCCACTTGAGCGTCTGCGCCGCGCGCTGGGAGATGGCGCGGCAGGAGGCAAGTAGCGCAGCCGTCCCGGCTGCGAGTTCGGGCGGCGTCTCGCCGCCAGAACCACCGGGCGGGACGCCCGGCGAACCCGCAGGCGAGACGCCTGCGTTACATTGTTGCCACGCGGCATGCTCGGGGGCGGCGAGGAGCAAGTCGCAATACCGAGCCCCTTCGCCCGAGTAGAGCAGAGAGCAGGCAGGCTGGAGCTCGGCCTGCATTTGCTCGGCCTCGCGGAAGTGCGTCTCCGCCTCGGCTCGGCGGCCAGCCTGGTGCAAGGCGTCCCCCAGTGCTGGGTATGCGCTGAGGCAAGCCACAAGAGAATCGTCCTCGCGGTAAGTGAACATGGCTTGCGAGGCTACCTCAATACCATGGCGTGCAAAGGCCACCGATTTCTCGGCGTCGCACAATGCATCGGCCACTTCGCCGAGCGTCAGATCGAGATTGCTGAGGTGGCTTGCGGCAACAGCGCCGTGAAGCCAATCCCAATGTCGCATCGCCCAATCGGCGGACGCCCTCATCAACTCTAGTGCTTCACTGATACGGCCAAGAGAACGAAGACAGGTTGCTGTGCGATCAAGCACGACTACTCGGCTTTCGTTGAGAAGGTTGGAAGAAAGCTCCCGCCAAGGTGGATCAAAGAAAAACGCCATTGCGCCCAAGTCTTGACCGAACGCACCGAGCTTCCCTGAAGAGTATCCTTCGCGGTAAATGCGCGCAATATAAACATCACCCCACGCCTCCTGCTGCAACCCCGCCTGGCAGCCGTGGGCCACGGCTTGGTAGAGCGGTTGAAGGTCTTCGAGCGTGGGATGGTCGCCTTCCTTCGTGTTCGCGCAGAGGTGTTCGTAGAGCCGCCGGTGGGCCGCGCGCCAGGCTTCGGGGTTCTGCTCGCGCAGTTGCCGGGCGAAGTATTCGCGCAGGTGCGGATGGGCATCGAGCGAGATGAGCGCGCCGGATTCGTCGCGGTTCACCGTGAGCAGCTTCGTGGCTTCGAGACCGCTGAGGCAGTATTCCCAATCGTCGTCGGCCAGCCCGGCGAGCGGTTCGGTGAGGCCGGGGATGGTTTCGCTCCGCAGGGCTGCGAGACAGCCGGCGTCGGCGGGCCGATCAAATAGTCCCATGAGCCGCAGCACGGCCACTTCGCGCCGGCCTTCGTCGCCGCCGTCGCGCATGAGCCATTGCTCGTAGGTGGCCATGGTCCGGAAGGCGTGCCCGCCGTCCATCTTCTCGTCGGCTTTCTCGAACTTCACGCGGTCGCGCTGGCGGATGTCGCCGTGGAAGGCGCGTTTCAGGAATCCGCCCAGCAGGGTCAGCGTGAGGGCGTGGCCTTTCACGTCTTCGACCAGCGCCGCGAATTCCTGCGCCGTGCCGCGCACGCCGAGGGTTTTGAGCAGATGCATGCCGGCGTCGGGGGACAGGCGCAGCAGCTTCACCTCCGGCGCGGTGGTCTGCCAGAACGCCTTCAGGTCCGGCAGCGAATACCGGGTGGTGACGATGCACAGGCCGTGGCTGGCGGCGGACAGGCCCTTGAGCAGCGCGGCGAGGCCCTGGTCCTTGAGTTCGCCCGGCGTGGGCGCGGTGGGCGCGTATTGCAGCGGCTCAAGGCCGTCGAGGATTAGGAGGCTGCGCCGCTGGCCCACGAGGCGGGCGAGGCGCTGGCCTTTCTCGAACGCGCCGGCGCTGCTGGTGGCGAAGGCCTTGTCCGCGTCGTCGCCGAAGAAGGTGAGGGCTGCCTTGAGGAACAGGTCGGAGGACGCGGCCAGTTGTTCGCGCGTGCCCTGGCTGTAGAAGGACCACGCAAAGGCGGCGTCGCAGCCCGGCCAGTCCTGCGCGGCCAGTTCCGCCGCCCACTTGGCCACGAGGGAGGTCTTTCCCTCGCCGCCGAGGGCGACGAGGGTGAGGATATGAGGCCGCTTGGTATCGTGATTCTGCGTTTTCGCCCAAGCGTCGTTGAGAAGTTTGGTTTCCTCTTCGCGCCCGATGAGCTTATCGGGGGCGTATTTGAGGATGTGGGGGATGTCGAACATCTGCCGAGTTTCAGGCGCAACAAGCTTGCCCATCTCTTCATCCAACACCTTGGCAGCACGGGCGAGGGCATCGAGGTCGGACATCTCCTGCATTAGCTTCAAGAGATCAGCGATGTCCCACGTCTCGACCTTCGGGCCGTTGGGCGGTTGGACGAACTTCTTCGGAAAGCCTGGCTTCTCTTGCAGGAGGAAGAAAATGATCAGACGGTCAAAGTCATTGCCAAGATGATGCTCCATCGCTTTGGCGGCAGTGTGTTCGATCTTATTCGAGCCGTCAGCGTTCGTGACTTGAATGGCGATACGACGATGGCGATCACCAAGGTCGGCAGCAGGAAAGTTCGCCTGCTCGGTGTTGAGATTTGCCAAGTCCCAACCCAAAAGGGCGTTGAAGAAGCGTTTGGCAATGGTCTCCAGAATGTGATTGGCATCCGTGAGACTGGCGCGGGAGCGGGTCTTCACCATCGCGGCCAACTCGTTTAGACGATCGGCGATGTGCGTTGCGTTTTCGAGGCGTAGCAGGCTCATAGCTTCCGATGGCCTGAACAGATACCAAACAGGCTGGTCGAGACAAGTTCTTTTCCGAGCAATACGAAATGCGAACGGATTTCTCCATCCGCCTTTCGTGTTTCAGATTTGAATTCGCTCAATACCGGTAGTGTTCCGGCTTGTATGGCCCTTCCGCCGGCATGCTGGCATGAGCATGGTGTCAATGCGCCGTTAGCACAGTGTTCGGGCCGTTGCTGAAGCTGGCGGAAATCGCCGCCGCGCTCAACGCCGTGTTGTAGATGCGGAACTCATCAATGGAACCGTTCAGCGGCGCGTCACTTGCGAAGAGCGAACGGCCGAGGAAAAAGCAGTTCGTGTCCACGCTCGCGAGCGAGACAAGGTCCTTGCGCGACGCGGCCAGCACGCCGTTGGTGTAAATGCCCATGAAACCTGAAGCCGGATCCAGCACGCAGGCGACATGCAGATTGGTCTGGTTGTCGAGATTGCCGGGAACCGTGACGACGCGTTCGGCCGGGTGCGGGTCCATGATTGTCAGGCGGAAATCCTTTGCGCCGCTGTGCGGACAGAAATACAGGTCGTGCCCGCCCTTGCTGCCGTTCGTCGAACCTTGATCGAAAACGCGCGCCCAGCTTTTGTTTGTGCCCAGGGTTGCCCAGAATTCAAACGTGACCGCGCCGTCGCCGGCAATGAGTCCGCCCGGAAGGTTCACATAGGTGCCGCGCGTGCCGTCGAGATGGACCTGTCCGCCGCTGATGGTTGCCGCGCCTTCCAATGTGCCGTCCGCATGGCCGACGGAATCACTCGCGTCGGTTGCAAAGCTGTAGCGATGCTGGAGCGCGGCTGCTGGATTTCCAACAGAGGCGGGCTTGCTGCCGGCGTCTTGGGCTTGGGCGGCCATGCCGGAAAAGCCCAGCACCGTCGTCATGGCAACGGCGTTGAGGAGAAGGATGTTTCGTTTCATAAGTGTTCAAGCACCAGAATCGCAGGGCACAGCTGGTGATTCAAGCTTGTGATGCTTAGGCCGGATGCGGGATTGAAATGAAAAAAGGCGGACGGTTTCCCGTTCGCCTTTTGAATTTTTCGACACCTCATCCGGCCTGCGGCCACCTTCTCCCCGGTCGAGGCGGAGAAGAATTTTAATACCGGTAGTGCTCCGGCTTGTAAGGCCCCTCGACCGGCACGCCGAGATAGTCGGCCTGTTTCTTGGTGAGCTTGGTCAGCTTCACGCCGATCTTTTCGAGGTGCAGGCGCGCGACTTCCTCGTCCAGTTTCTTCGGCAGGCGATAGACACCGACCTTGTTCGTGTCGCGGTTCTTCCACAAATCCAGTTGCGCGAGGCATTGGTTGGTGAAACTGTTGCTCATCACGAAACTCGGATGGCCGGTGGCGCAGCCGAGGTTCACCAGCCGGCCTTCGGCGAGCATGTAAAGGCTGTGGCCATCGGCGAAGGTGTATTTGTCCACCTGCGGCTTGATGTTGAGCTTCTTCACGCCGGGTGCCTTGTTCAAACGATCCACCTGGATTTCGTTGTCGAAGTGGCCGATGTTGCAGACGATGGCTTGGTCTTTCATCTTCGCCATGTGCTCCAGCGTGATGATGTCGCAATTGCCGGTCGTCGTGACGTAAAGGTCCGCCTTGCCGAGCGTGTCCTCGATGGTCTTGACTTCAAACCCTTCCATCGCCGCCTGCAATGCGTTGATCGGATCAATCTCCGTGACGATGACGCGAGCGCCGAAACCGCGGAGCGAGTGCGAGCAGCCTTTGCCGACGTCGCCGTAACCGCAGACGCACGCAACTTTGCCGGCAATCATCACGTCGGTGGCGCGCTTGATGCCGTCGGCGAGCGATTCGCGGCAGCCGTAAAGGTTGTCGAACTTCGACTTGGTGACGGAGTCGTTGACGTTGATGGCGGGAACCAAAAGTTTCCCCTGCTCCAACATTTGATACAAGCGGTGAACGCCAGTAGTCGTCTCCTCTGAAACGCCTTTCCAATCCGCCACGACTTCATGCCAGAAACCGGGGCGTTCCTTCGCGACTTTTTTCAACAGCGCCTTGATGACAGCAACCTCGTGATTGTCGCTGGGTGAGTTGACCCAGTCGCTGCCGTTTTCAAGTTCGTAGCCTTTGTGAATCAACAGCGTAGCGTCGCCGCCGTCATCCACGATGAGCTGCGGACCTTTGTTACCCGGATGCGTGAGCGCACGCAGGGTGAAATCCCAGTATTCCTCAAGCGTCTCGCCCTTGTGCGCGAATACAGGAACGCCGGCCTTCGCAATCGCGGCGGCGGCATGGTCCTGCGTGCTGAAGATGTTGCAGCTCGCCCAGCGCACCGACGCGCCAAGTTCCACGAGCGTCTCGATGAGGATGGCCGTCTCAATGGTCATGTGCAGCGAACCGGTGATGCGCACGCCTTTCAGCGGCTTCAAGACGCCGTATTTTTTGCGGATGGACATGAGGCCGGGCATTTCATGCTCGGACACCTGGATGGTCTTGCGGCCCCATTCGGCGAGCGAGAGGTCGCGGACGGCGAAATCCTGCCTGGCCGCGCCGTTGCCGTTGCCATTGGTCTTCAGCACCGTGCGGCGTGAAGGTGAAAGTTTGATTGCTGGCATATTCGGTTGATGGTTGAGAGTTGAAGGTTGATGGCAATTACAATGCGCGCAACAGGGCTTCGACTTTGTTCGTCGCCTCCCAAGTGAGGTCCTTGTCGTTCTTGCCGAAGTGGCCGTAGTTGGTGGTCTTGCTGTAAATCGGACGGCGGAGATTGAGTTGATCAATGATGTCCGCCGGCTGGAAGCTGAAGACCCGGTTGACCGCGCGAACAATCTTCTCATCGGAAACCGTCGCCGTGCCGAATGTGTCCACATTCACGCTGACCGGATCAGGATAGCCGATGGCGTAGGCGAACTGGATTTCACACTTCGCGGCGAGCTTTGCGGCGACGATGTTCTTCGCGACCCAGCGGCCCATGTAGGCGGCGCTGCGGTCCACCTTCGTCGGATCCTTGCCTGAAAACGCGCCGCCGCCATGACGGCCCATGCCGCCGTAGCTGTCCACGATGATTTTGCGCCCGGTCAGGCCGGTGTCGCCCTGCGGCCCGCCGACGACGAAACGGCCGGTCGGATTGATGAGGAATTCCGTTTTGGGCGTGAGCATTCTCGCCGGGAGAACCTTTTTGATGACGTGCTCGATGCAGAATTTTTCGATCTCCGCGTGCTCGACATCCGCCGCGTGCTGCGTGGAGATGACAACGTTGGAAATCGAAACCGGCCCGCCGTTTTCATAAACGACGGATACTTGGGATTTCGCATCGGGGCGGAGCCAGGGGATGACCGGTGTGCCGTCCTTCTTGCGCTGCTTGCGAAGCCGGGTCAGCTCGCGGCCGAGGCGATGCGCAAACATGATCGGCGCGGGCATCAATTCCGGCGTTTCGTTTGCCGCGTAACCAAACATCAAGCCCTGGTCGCCGGCGCCCTGCTTCGCGGTCTTCTTGCCCTTGGCCTTGCGCGCGTCCACGCCTTGCGCGATGTCCGGCGACTGCTGCGTCACGATGACGTTGACGAACACCTTGTCCGCGTGAAACACGTCATCGTCGTGAACATAGCCGATTTCGCGGATGGCCTTGCGCGCGATGGCGACGTAATCGAGCTTCGCCTTGGTGGTGATTTCGCCGCCAATGATGGCGATGTTGGATTTCACGTAGCATTCGCAGGCGACGCGGCTGAATTTGTCCTGCGTGAAACAGGCGTCCAGCACGGCATCGGAAATGGTGTCGGCCACTTTGTCCGGATGGCCTTCGCCGACGGACTCGGATGAAAAGATAAAGTTCTTGCTCATGGAATTTGGTTTTAATTTTTAATCAACAACATATTGACGTATCAAGATAGGATGATATATCTTTTTTTAAGCGCGTCAAACGCTTTTTGAAATATTTTGGCGCGTGAAAGATCATGTCATCAACCTTGAAATCATTGCGGGCGCTGTCCGACCCGACGCGGCTGCGCATCGTGGCGCTGCTGGAGCGGGACGAACTGTCGGTGAACGAGCTTCAGGAAATCACCCGGCTCGGCCAGTCGCGCATCTCGACGCATCTCGGCCTGCTCGCGGATTGCGCGCTCGTGCAATCGCGGCGCGAAGGCAAGCGGACGTTTTACAAACTGAACCCGCACGCCGACGCCGGGACGGGTGAATTCACCCAGCTCGCCATCCGCGGCGCGAAGGAACTGTCCGAACATGGCGGCGATCAGATCAATCTCAAGCGCGTCCTCGCCCGCCGGCGCGAACAGGCGCAGGTGTTTTTTAATCAAGTCGCCGGACGATTTGACCGCGTTTATGGACCGGGCCGCTCGTGGCAGGCGTTCGGACACTTGCTGTTGAGAATTTTGCCGCCGCTGGTCGTCGCGGACCTCGGCGCGGGTGAAGGTCTGTTGAGTGAACTGCTCGCGCGCCGGTGCAAAAAGGTCATCGCCGTGGACAATTCGGAAAAGATCGTCGCGTTCGGCGCCGCCAAGGCGAAAAAGAACGGCCTGAAAAATCTGGAGTTCCGTTGCGGCGATTTGCAGAACCCGCCGATTGAGGCGAACAGCATTGATCTTGTCATTTTAAGCCAGGCGCTGCATCACGCCGAAAATCCAGCGGACGCGATTAGCGCCGCGCACAAGATTCTGCGCAGCGGCGGGCAGATTTTAATCCTCGATTTGCTCGGGCATAACTTCGACAAGGCGCAGCAGCTCTACGGCGACCGCTGGCTGGGTTTTGCCGAGAGCGATTTGCACCGCTGGCTCGAAACCGCCGGTTTCAAGAAGGTCGAAATCAGCATCGTTGCCACCGAGGAACAGCCGCCGCATTTCCAGACGATCCTGGCGGGCGGAGAAAAATAGTTTCGTGCGAAGCCCGCGAAGTTTGCGAAGGAACAATTCCTTCGCGTGACAAAAGCGAATCCATTTTGGGGATGGGCGGCATGATTTCAAGGAATCTACAGGAGGCCGATGGCAGCCGTGGAAACCGCCGGTGGAATTAGTCTTGAAAGCTGTTGGCTTCAAATGCCGATCTATGCGCGAAAAGTTTGGGATCAAAAAATGCCGGATCAGGGTAAACCAGCCGGGCATGATTTGATGGTTGGCGATTGGGTGCAACCTAACAACGCCTGGCTTCATTTTTCAGTTGGATGCCTCAACCCCGAACCAAACTCGCGGAACATGGAGTTTGACCCGCGAAAGAACCGGTTCAAGAACTTGCAGCCATTGGAATAAGTCATTGCGCCATAAACAGCCTTGCCGCGATTTGGCGCAAAACCTCCGCGGGCATTATTAATATCGCTGGCATCGCCCACTGATTTTTCGTTTCCTTTCCAGCGGTGAATTGTTTCCACGCCATCCTCGCCGCCCTCGCGCCCTTGAGCCTCGCGCTTGCGCTGTGGCAATGGCTCGCTGCGCGCAGATTCCCTCTGCACCAACGAATCGCCGACTCCAATTTCGCGCCGCCCATTTCAATTCTCAAACCGCTCAAGGGCTGCGACGACACCACCGCCGAATCGCTCCAAAGCTGGTTCAGCCAGAATTATTCCGGCCGGACGCAAATCCTCCTCGGCGTCGCCGGCGCCAATGATCCGGTTTGCATAACCGTCCAGGAAATCATTGCCCAAAATCCAAACTGCGATGCGCAACTCGTCGTCTGCGGAAAACTCACCGGCGCCAACGCCAAAGTCGCCAAGCTCGCGCAACTTGAAAAACTGGCGAAACACGAATTGATTCTTGTGAGCGACGCTGACGTCCTCGCGCCGCCGGATTTTCTGGCCAACCTCGTCGCGCCGCTGCGCGATGAACAAGTCGGTCTGGTGAATTGCTTTTACCGGCTGGCGAATCCGTCCACGACCGCCATGCGCTGGGAAGCGGTCGCCATCAACGCCGATTTTTGGAGCCAGGTGCTGCAATCTGCCACGCTCAAGCCGCTCGATTTCGCCCTCGGCGCGGCGATGCTGGTCCGGCGCGAAGCACTCGCCGAAATCGGCGGTTTCCAATCGCTGGCCGGTTGCCTCGCCGACGATTATCAGCTCGGCCATCGCATCGCCAAAAACGGCCATCGCATCGCGCTTTGCCCCGTGGTCGCGGAATGTTGGGACGCGCCGATGAACTGGCGCGCTGTCTGGAAGCATCAACTCCGCTGGGCGCGCACCATCCGCGTCTGCCAGCCGCTGCCCTATTTCTTCAGCATCCTGTCGAACGCCACGCTCTGGCCCTTGCTGTGGCTGGCTTCGGAATTGTTCCAATGGCTGCCGATGACCCTTCCAAACGCGCAAATTGATCCCATTCGCTCTTTCGAAATCAAAATTGCCTTGCTTGAAGGCGTGATGGTTGCCGTTGCGCTTTTGCTGTTGCGAATTGTCCTCGCGGAAAATTTGCAACGCCGGTTCACGCCGGCGCGCAATTTGGTGTCTCCATTCTGGCTCGTGCCCGTGAAAGATTTGTTGCAGGCGGTCATCTGGTTTTGCGCGTTCACCGGCAACACCGTGGAATGGCGCGGACGGAAAATGAAACTGCGCCGCGACGGGACTTTGGTCGAGGAAAAATAAGCTGGCTTGCCAGTTCCAATTTGCACAAAGGCTGGCTTGCCGGGGCCGCAGCTCGGAGCGCAGTTGCCCGTTCGCCCGCCTGCGCTTTGCTTCGGCGCGGCAGCCTTCGCTTTTCGCCACAGCTCAAGCGAAGGCTGGTGGGCGATGAGGGATTCGAACCCCCGACCGTCTCCGTGTAAAGGAGCTGCGCTACCACTGCGCCAACCGCCCATCCACAATCACGCTACCAAACTTCACTTGGATAACAAGCACCACCGAGCCGACGTTTTAGTTGCTTCACTCCCTTCATTTTGCGGACTGCCTCGTAAAAGAATGGTGCGCAGCATTTGTTTCAACCGCAAACGCGGCGGTAGAGCGCTTCGTAACGCGGCACGATGACCTCGGCGGAAAACCGTTCGCGCGCCCGACGCTGCGCTGCTTGTCCCATATCCATCCGGCGTTTCGGATCTTGGATCAAACTTTCAATCGCCCGCGCCAGAGCGTCTGGATTGTCGGTCGGCACCAGAATCCCGCTCACGTTGTCCTCCACCACCTCCGGTATTCCACCCGCGCACCGGGCGACGCTCGGACAGCCGAAATACATTGCCTCCAAGATGCTCAAGCAAAAGCTCTCCGTCTCGGAGGTGAATAGTCCAAGGTCGGCGGCTTGCAGGTAATCTTCGATTTCATTCACGTTCTCACGCACGACCATGTGGTCTTTCAGGCCCAGCCGCTGCACGTCCTTGACAAACGGCTCGAAACTTCCGCCTGCCAAAATGACAAGCTTGAAGGCGTCGCGCGGACGGACGCGCGCAACGGTTTCGAGCAAGAGATCAATGCGTTTCAGTGGGCGAAGATTCGAGGAGTGGAGAATCAGCACCTCGTTGTCCGCCACCCCAAGTTCCCGGCGCACTTCCTCGCGCGAGCGGCGCGGCGGCCGCGGCGCAAAAAAATTATGGATGACGTCAATCGATCCATTGAACCCGAGCACCCGCCGAGTTTCCGCTTTCAAATAATCCGAAACCGCCGTGACCGCATCCGAGCAGGTCAGCGCGTGGTGGATGGCCGGGCCGTAGCCCGGATCATCGCCGAGCAGCGTGGTGTCCGTGCCGTGCAATGTCGTGACGACTCGCGGCCGCAATTCCGGCGGAAGCATCGCCCGCGCGAGGATCGCCGCCGTCGCGTGCGGCACGGCGTAGTGGACATGAAGCACATCCAAACGGTGTTCCCGGCTGATCTCCGCCATCCGCACTGAAAGCGGCAGGGTGTAATCGGGATATTTGAACAATTGATACTCGTTGATCACCACTGGATGAAAATGCAATCGCGGCGCATTTTCCGGCAGCCGGAACGGGCGTTCGTAACTGAAGAAATGAACTTCGTGTCCGCGCCGCGCCAGTTCCTCGCCCAGCGCGGTGGCGAGAATGCCGCTGCCGCCGACGCTCGGATAACAGGCGATGCCAATTTTCATTTGGTTCTAAATTGCAACAATTTTTCCTCGTTGCGCAAATGTTTTCACGCAGAGGCGCGGAGAACACGGAGATTCGCAAAGGTCTTTCTTCTCCGCGCTCCTCCGCATCCTTAGCGTCTCTGCGTTAAATTCAAAACCGCCGCGTTCCCCGGCCGGCCTGCGCGAGTGAGTCCAGCACCAGCGGATCGTTGGGAAACAAAGCGATGGCATGACCGACACCGGCCCGCAACCCGCGCAGCCGCGCCCGGGTGCGCTGCAGTTCAACGTAATTGCGCGCGGCGGCCTGCGAAACATGCGCCTCCATCGCTGCCGTCCAAGCGCCGAGAATTTCCGGCGCGGAGACATCAATGAGCACCGGCGTGATGTTGGCCGGCTCGGCTTCGGCTGTTACAGCATAATAAAACAGTTGCTCAATCGCATGGGACGGCGATTTGCGCAGTTCTCTGACGCCGCCGTAGCGGGCCAGCCGGCAGGCATCGCGCACAAGTTGTCCGAGCCGCGGATGATCGGGATGCTGGTTTTCGACCAGGCCTGGCGCGAGCACGATGCCCGGTTGCAAGCGGCGGATGATGCCCGCCAGCTTGATCGTGTGGGCGGCGCGGACTTCAAGGTGCGCGTCGCCATCCAGTTCGATGAATTCAATTGTTGCTCCCAATAGCGCGGCGGATTTTTTCGCCTCGGCAACCCGTTGTTTGGGCGTGCCATGAGTCCCGGCTTCACCGCGCGAGCAAATCACAAAATGCGCCGCGCGACCGGCGCGGGTTTCTTTCGCAATGACGCCGCCACATCCGAACTCGATGTCGTCGGGATGCGCGCCGAAGGCCAGCAACGGCATGGGTTCAGGACGGGATTTCGGTGTATGCTTCATCGGAACGCTCAATCGTTTCGCGGTTCATAAAGTTGATTTCCGGCGCTTCTTCCTGTCGAAGATAGGCCCTTTCACCGGCCCCGGCAATGTAATGCGTGCAATGCACGACCGATTGCATCCAGCGCAGCCGGGTATCGCGCGTCGGGCTGACCTGCTCCTTCGTGAATGCGGTCGGCGGCAAAGTTATAAATGAATCCCCGCCCTCGTGCAATTTCAATGCGCCGCCCATGGAGCGGGCGCGGACGATTTCGCCTTGAAATGGAACGTCCACGAAAAACTCCGGGACGTCACAGGCCGCGCGGCGGATGGCCGGGTCGCTGGAACGCACGATCCGGATGCCATCGAGCAAATTCATGGCGCGATACATGGCGAGACAAAAATCGGCCGCGTTGGCGGCGGAAGTGTTTTTGAAAATCTCGATCAACCGGCGCTCGACGTAATTGGGCAACTGGAGCAGCGTCTTGTCCTGCCAGCCGGCGGAGATGCGTTTGAGGTATTGCGGTGAAAATTTCCGTTGGAGCCGGTTTTCAAAGGCGAAATTGAGCTGGGCCGGCTCATTCGTCTTGCGATGACGCAGAACAGTCTGCGTTTCGCGCGGGTCGTGGTCGCTGTCGTGGCAGAAGAAAACAATTTCTCCGCCGATCTCGCTTTGCAACCGCCGCGCCGTCTGGATTTTGGCGAACAGGAAGCGGCGCGGAAAGAATCCGCACGGCTGCTGGCCGAAACAAATGACAGGCGCAGAACTCATGAAGCAGGCAATGCCGGCGCGGATTTGTTGGTTGAACCTGGTGCGGCTTGGATAATCAGGCTCAACAGCACGCAGGCCGCGCACCCGATGAAATTATACCAGAGGTAGCTGATGGGCAGCGAAAAATAGAGAACGAAGACCAGCGTCTGGGCCGCCAGCGCCGCCCAGAAAATTGCGGTTCCGCCAACCCACCGGATGAAGAAGGCCACCAAAAACAACGCCAGCACCACGCCGTAAAAAACCGACCCGACAATGTTGACGGCCTGAATCAGGTTTTCCGCAAGGTTGGCAAACAAGGCAAACGCAAGCGCGACCAGTCCCCAGAACAGCGTGAACCATTTGGAGGCGGCGACATAATGCGCGTCGGTCGCTTCGCGCTTGACCAGATGCCGGTAGAAATCAATCGTGGTGGTCGAGCCGAGTGCAGTCAGCTCGGCGGACTTTGATTGGAGCGCGGCGGCAAAGAACGCCGCGATTAGCAACCCGATCAATCCGTGCGGCAGATGGTTGAGAACGAATGTGACGAAGACGTAATCGGCATCGTTGCTTTTCACGCCGGGATCGTCCGCCTGCATGACAGTCTTGGCCTCGGCCCGCAAGTTGTTGCTATGTTCCAGCGCCGCCAGAGCCTGTGCGCGAGCCCCGGCTTCAGCCTGGCTATCGCCGGCGTGTTTGGCCTCGAGCCACTGGTGGACCAGTTGCTCCTTTTGCGTGTAAGCCGCGGTGTATTCCTGTTCGAGCGCGTGAAGCTTGCCGCCCGCGTCATGCCGGATTGCCTGGTGCCAGGCGGGCTGGTTGAAATAAACCGGCGGTTGTTCGAACTGGTAAAAAACAAAAATCATGACGCCGAGCAGCAGGATGAAAAACTGCATCGGAATCTTGAGCACGGCATTGAACATCAGCCCCAGCCGGCTTTCGCGCAGCGACGAGCCGGAAATATACCGCTGCACCTGCGACTGGTCGGTGCCGAAGTAGGACAGCGAAAGAAAAAGTCCGCCGAGCAAACCGGTCCAGAACGTGTAACGCCGGTTGACGTCGAACGAAAAACTCACCGCGTCCAGTTTCTTGAAGCCGCCGGCCACGGTGAACGCGTCGCCGAGACTGGTCGGCAGCTTCATCAGCAGGATGACAAACGCCGCCACCATCCCGCCGAAGATGATGGCCATCTGATATTTCTGGGTGAGGCTCACCGCCCGGCTGCCACCGATGACCGTGTAAATAATCACCAGCAGCCCGCTCAAGATGATGGTGAGGTCAAGCCGCCAGCCGAGCACGGTGGAGAGGATGATGGCCGGCGCATATATCGTGATGCCGGCGGCGAGGCCGCGTTGCACGAGGAACAGGGCGGCGCCGAGCAGACGGGTTTTGGCGTCAAACCGCCGCCCCAGGAATTCATAAGCGGTGTAAACATTCAAACGCCTGTAAATCGGCAGGAAGAAGGCGGCGATGATGATCAGCGCCAGCGGCATCCCGAAATAATTTTGCACGAAATCCAAGCCGCTCTCATATCCCTGGCCGGGAGTGGAGATGAAAGTGATGGCGCTGGCCTGCGTGGCGGCGACCGAAATGCCGATGGTCAGCCATCCCACCGTTTCGTCGCCCTTCAAATAGTGGCTCAAATCCCGGTGACGGCGCGTATGCCAAGTGCCGTAGGCGGCGATGCCCAGCATGCTGCCAATCAGGACGACGAAATCGAGGAGGTTCATGAAGAATAGATCACCGTCAGCGCGATCAACAGAACCACCGACAAAACGAAACAGCCGAAGATAAAAAGATAAACGCCGCGCCAGGTGCGGAGCCACGGCAAACCAGTCGCCTCGTCCTTGCCATCCGGAGGCGCTTCAGTGGGTGTGATGCTGCCCTCCGAGGATTTCATTTTCCAAGTGAAACCAGATTGGCAAACAGCCGGTAGGCGCCGGGCACCCCGTCGGGAAGCTCCCGGAAAAACACCAGCCCGGTATATACGAAATAACCCTTGCCGTATTGCGCGACGAGCAGTCCGCCCTTGAGCGGCGCTTCGCCGGGATCGCTGCAGGCGAGGATCGGCGTGAAATGTTCGTCCCACTGGTCAGGATAATAAATTCCACGCTCCTGAATCCAGCCGTCGAAATCGGCGCTGGTGATTTTGTTCGGCGTGTTGAGCACCGGATGGTCCGGCGCAAGGAACGTAACCGGCGCGGTTTCGTCGGTCACGCGGTCGCTCGAAAGGCGCAGGCTGTAGGGCGCGAGCTGATCGGTCTTCAGGTCGCGGCCCGGACGGTTGTATTGCTCGATGACGTTGCCACCGGCCTCGACGTAGGCGAACAGCGCCGGCAATTGTGGGACGAGATCCGTCCGGACATTGAACGCGCGGACGCCGATGACCACGGCGTCAAATGTTTTCAGATTCTCCAGCGTGAGATCCGCGCCGGTGAGGAGCGTGACCTTGTAACCCATGTCTTCCAGACACTGCGCCACGCTGTCACCGGCGCCGGGAAGGTAGCCGATGTTTTGGCCCCGGGTGGCGAGATTGAGACACACGGCTTTGAGCCGGACGGACGGCTGGAGCAACAGCAGCGGGATGTGCGGATAATTGATCACCACGCGCTCGTTGTCGTAACGCCTGCCGCCAACCTTCGCCTCGGCGGTAATGCCGGCAGTCGCTGGTTGCGCCGGCGCGGTGACTGTGAACGTCAACTTTGCCTGCTCCGCGGCATTTCCCAAACTGAACGATTGCGTCGCGGGCGCAACCTTCCAGCCCGCGGGCGCGTTCAGGCGCAGAGTGCCGGCGGTGTTGGGCCGGGCGGCAGTGACTTCCACCGCCACCAGCCGCGTCGCGCCCGGAGCAAACAAGCTGACTTCCGACCCCAATTTGAGCGTGACCGGAGAAATCACCGTCAGGTCGCGGGTTTCACCTTTTGCGCGGTCGGCCGTGAGTTGCACCGGCTGGTCCGGAACAATTACGGCCTGGCCGCCCACTTCAAAAATCTGCTCAATCGGGAAGACCGGAGGATTCTCGGGCCGGCCGATGAGCTGCGGGTCGGCCACGCGGAACATTCCCGCGTCGCTCTCCTCGCGCAGCCAATACGGCTGGCTCACCTGCGCATCGGCGGGCAGCGTTTCCCCCGCATCGCGGCTGGCGGATTGGAAGGCGGCCAAGTCGGCACCGATGGATAATTTCGCTCGGATGGACGGGAACCGCGCCGCGACCCAGCGGACGGGAACAATGTCCGACCGAACCGTCGCGGCCAGATGCATTTTGAGCGGCTCGCCGGGCACGACTTCGGCCTGCGGAATCGTCGTTTCCACGGTCAGGCCGAGGCATTCCTGAATGATTTGATCCAGTTTTTGACGCTTTTCATTCAGCACCGGATCGTCACCGGAAAGCGCGGCCAGAAGTTTTTTGATTTGCAGCAACACCGGCACGGCGGCGGCGGGGTCTTGTGGATTGAATTGCGCAATGACCGCGTCAGCCAGCTTCCCGATTTCCGCCCCGCCGGTCACGCGGTTCCACGTGTCGTCCACGCCGTCGAGGATGTCATTGGTTGCCGGCACGCCTGCGAGCAGCGCGAAGGACTCCATCCTTGGTCCGCCGCCGCCGGAGCCGCCGAAATTCCCAAAACCCTGCGTCTTGTGCATGGAGCGACTGCGGCCCGCAACGTCCGTGAATGATTCGCCGGTCACCGGGTCTTTGCCGCCGTCATCCATCCGGATGAGATTGGTCTCGCCGCCGCCGCGCTGGAATCCGCCCGCGTTCCAAAAAATGCGTTTGGGCTGCCACGGCTTCAGCGTGTCGAACTGTTCGGGAAAGGCATGAGGATCGCCGGCGAGCTTGAAGGCTTCCAGCGCCAGCACGGTGGAGGCCGTGTGATGCCCGTGCGTGCCGCCGGGCACCGGAGAAAAACGCGCGATGACCACGTCCGGCCGGAACTCGCGGATGACGCGCACGATGTCGGACACCACCTGCTGCCGATCCCAGATTCTCAAGGTCTCGAGGTAATCTTTGGAAAAACCGAAATCAACCGCGCGCGAAAAATACTGCCGGCCGCCGTCCACGTGCCGCGCCGCGAGCAGTTCCTCGGTGCGGATGATGCCCAGTTCGTCGCCGAACTCCGGCCCGAGCACATTCTGGCCGCCATCGCCGCGCGTGAGCGAAAGATAAGCCGTGCGATAATCCCGACCGCGGGCCAGATAGGCGATCAACTGGGAGTTTTCATCATCAGGATGCGCCGCGACAAAAAGCACGCTGCCCATCTCGCGGAAACTGCGCAGGTCCTGCAAAATGGCCGTTGCCGGCGGCGGCTCGGCGATCTGGCCGATGCACGAAAGACTGGCCAGCAGGAAAGCACCCACGGCCATGAACCGGACGGAACAGCGCGTGAGCGTCATGGAGTGCGCCAGCCCTCTGGCGCTATCGGCAATCGCAGACCGAATCGAAAGCGCCAGAGGGCTGGCGCAGTCCAAAACCTGTCGGTCTTTCGCACAATTCATGGGAAAAAAAGACCGATCAAGTTTGACCAGATATCAAGATATGTCCCGCTGTGCTATTTCGCGTCGGTGAACGGCACCGAAAATTGCGCGCTTTCCCACGACAGCTTCAGCACGCCGCCGCCCGCCGGATTTTTCGAGATGCCCATCGTGAACTGGTCCACCGGCTTGTCCAGAGCTTCTTTCGTCAAATCCACCTGCGCCAGATCATGCTTCGTGTCCACGGGAATTCCCCACCCGCCGAGGCCCGTGCTGATGGCCAGCTTGGAAACGCCGGTTTCGCTCGGCACCATGTAAAGGGTGTAGGCGCCCGCAGGAACGGTCGTCCCGCCCAGCACGATCGCCTTTTGCGTGATGAGGATCGTGGCCTCGTCCGCGCCCATGCGCCAGGGCTTGTCGTAGGGCACCAGTCCGCCCCAGATTTTGCGGGCCTCGGTTGTGCCGGGCTTGGTTGTGTAGGGCCGGCCATAGGTGATGGTGACCCGGTTGCCATCAATGACCGCGCTGATGGTTTCGTGGGGGCTGACATGCCGTTCCTGGGCCATGACCGGCAGCGCGCCAATCATGGCGATGGTGGTGATAACGAGGGTGGATATGATTTTTTTCATGTTACTTATGACAGTTGTGGTTGATTTATGTTGAATATTTGTTTGGGGCAAAATCTCATGGTTGCAGGTGCGAAGTCAAATCACGGTTCAACTTCGCGGAGGAACCGCCGGCGCCTTCTGCCATGACCAGTGCCAATCCCGACATGGCCGAAACCGAGGAACAAAGCATCTTGGGCTTCATAAGGGCATGAATTTAAATTAACCGAACTGAAATGTAAAATGAAGCATGAAAAAGGAAAAAGCTTCCATCAAGATGCGTCGCCGATTCTCGTTTCTTCATTTTGCATTCTTCATTCCTCATTTTGAAACCCCTGCTGCCGCAGCGCCTCGAACAAAACCAGCGCGACGCAATTCGACAAATTCAGCGAGCGGGATTCGATATTGAACATCGGAATCCGCAGCCAGCGCTCCCGTTTTTGTTCCAGCAACTGTTTCGGCAACCCAGCCGTCTCGCGCCCGAAAACCAGGTAATCATCCGGCGAAAATTTCGCGTCACTGTAAAGTTTCGGGCCGTTGGATTCCACGAACCACAGCCGCGCCTTCGCCGGAAGTTTCTCCGCGAATGCCGTCCAGTTCTTCCAGCGATGCCATTCGACCTGCTGCCAGTAATCCATTCCCGCGCGTTTGAGCTGCGCGTCATCCAGCTTGAAGCCGAACGGCTCGATGAGATGCAAAACGGATTTGGTGGCCGCGCACAGCCGCGCCACGTTGCCCGTGTTCGGCGGAATCTCCGGTTCAAGCAGGACGATATGCACAGGAAAGTTGAAGCATCGAGAATGCCGAATGGAGAAACAAGCTCTTTTGACAGCCAACAACCGCCGCCTCGGTGCCATGCAATAATTGACATTTTGGGCCGCGTTGGATAGTTCTTTGGCACTATTGAGAAAACGCCATGAAATCCAAATTCAATTTGATCGTTCTTTCGATGTTTGCCACGGCCTCGTGCCTGTTGGGTCAGACGCCCGGCTTTCAAGTTTCCACGATTGGCGGCAGTGGCGTGCTAAAAGTCCAAGCGACCGACACTTATTATGACGGGAACAATGGCACGCTTTTCGTGGCGGTGCCGCTGCCAGCAGGCGCGACGCATTTGCAATTTCGGGTCACGGGCGGGGTCATCACCGATGGCAGCGACCGGCTGGCCTCGGCGGACGGATTATATGCAAACCTGCAAACGCCATATAACTGGACCGGCACCGCCTACAGTGGCACTTATCAAGGCGTTAAAATCGGCAGCACCACCGGCGTGGATCCCGCCTTGTTTGGTATTTTTTTCAACCCTGCATTTACGGGCACGCCGCCCAATTCGGCAAATTATCGTTCCGACAGCGGGATTATTCCTGATCCCCGCACACTGCTCACCTACGCTCCGTTGGTCAACCAACCATTCTACATCGGCGACGGTTACAACACCAATAATCCCTACGTCACCAATATTGACTCTTATATTCCAACGGGCGCGATTCAGACTTTCGCCATTCCACCCGGCGCGACGGAATTGTTGCTGGGCATCGGCGCCGACCCGGACATGGCCGACAACGTGAACGCTTCCGACACCAACAGCGCGTTTGTTGTCCACGTGTTTGACGATAGCGCTTCCCCGCCGGTGATTGGCGCTCTCACTCCAGGAGCGGCCGCGCTGGCGTTACAGAATGTCTCATTCACCGCAACGCTGGCTGCTGGCGGCACGCCGGTCAGTTACCAATGGTCTTTTCACGGTTCCCCGCTGGTGGACGGCACCCGCATCTTGGGATCACAGAGCAACACCTTGACATTGTCCAGCCTGCAATACAGTAACAGCGGCGTCTATCAATTGGTCGTCAGCAACGCCTGGGGAACCGCCGTGAGCAACGTGGCGCTGGGCGTTTATCCGACCGGAAGTTATTTCACGACAAACATCACGGTTCCCGGAAATGCGGAAATTCACGGAGCGGGCAACGCCGGCCTGCCGGATTCCTCCGGCGTCGCCCCGGTGCTCGTCAATCTGCCGGCCAATTCGCTGGCTGTTTATATCACCAATGTCTCCGGGACCATTTCCCTAAATGGCAACAGCGGACATAATGACGCTGACGGCGTTTTGATCAGCGGTGGTGGCTATCCCTCGTGGTCTTATGCCGGCCCTTACGGCGGAATATCCGGCATCAAAATCCCCGGCGCGGGGGCATTGGTGGGCGTTTATGAACCCGACACGGCACCGGCCAGCACTGCCACGGCTCCCGGCACAGCGGATTACTATGACGGCCTCGGCACCAGCTTCACCTCGCTGCTGCCGGTCATGTATCTAACATTTTTTATTGGCGACGGGCTGACTGGCGATGGCAGCGGCAAACCACAGCTTTTTCAAATTCCCCAAGGCGCCACCCGTCTGTTTCTAGGCATCCCTGATGCCGGCGGTTTCAACGGCTCCCCCGGCGGCTACGGCGACAATTCCGGTGCCTTTACGCTGTCGGTGAAAGTGCTGGTTGCCAATGTGACTGCACCGATCCTGGCCAATGTCCAGCCCCTTGGCACCAATTTCAACTTTTCTTTCCTGACCACCAGCGATCAATACTATACGATTGAAGTCGCCACAAACCTGTTAATGGGCGGCTGGAATTACTACACGAACGTCACTGGCGACGGCAACATTTTCCATTTTGCGGCTCCCATCAACCAAGCCGGAACGCGGTTTTTTCGCGTGGACTCTCCGTGACCCCATTCGTTGCGCAGGTTCACAATGCGTCGTAGATGGTCGCCTGCCGATTTTGCTACGGGACATCCCTGCACAGTCCTGCTGGTGATTCAGCTCGGATTTGGAAGGCACTTCGCTATTCCCGCACTCTTTCCACTTCGTTGGCTTTTGTAAAAGACTTTCCACAGCACCAGTCCATGCGCCGGCGCGGTCATGCCCGCCACGCGGCGGTCGGCTTTCGCCAGCATCGTCTTGATTTCCTCCGGCGGAAACTTGCCAAGCCCCGCCTGCACAATCGTCCCGACGATGCCGCGGCACATTTTGTAGAGAAACCCGTCACACTCGATGATGAACGTGAACTGCGCGCCGGATTTTTTCACGTCGCAACGCGTCAGCCTGCGCACGGTGGTCTGCTTTTTGTAGCCGGGATTTGCGGAGAACGACTGGAAATCACGCCTGCCGACGAACAGTCTGGCCGCCGCGCGCATCGCCTTCAAATCCAGCTTGCGCGGGACGTGCCACGCGGTCTTGCGGAGCAGGGGGTTCATCGCCGCGTGGTTCCAGACGAAATAACGATACTGCTTTCCGCCGGCGTCAAACCGCGCGTGAAATTTTTCTTTCGCGCACGCCGCCGAAACCACGCGCACGTCTTCCGGCAGCCAGGCGTTGATGGCGAGGGCGAGCCTGCGCACGGCCATTTTGAATTCAGCGCGGGGAATTTCAAAATGCGCCACCATGCCGAGCGCGTGGACGCCGGTGTCCGTGCGGCTGGAGCTGTGCAATCGCGGCGCGCTCGGAAACAGTTTCGCCAGCGCCGTCTCGACGATCTGCTGGACACCGGTGCCGATCTTCTGCACCTGCCAGCCTTCGTAAGCCGTGCCGTCGTAGGCGATGATCAGTTTGAATTTGAGCGTTTCCACAGAAAATTTAACCACGGATGGACACGGATGGACACGGATAAGACATGGATTGATTGGCAGGGCGGGCAGTCCTTTGCCCGCCGTTCGTGGTGGGGCAATCTGCGGCGCGCACGGAGTGACGCGCCCTACCTTCAAAAAATCTGCCCCATCCGTGTTTATCCGTGTTCATCCGTGGTTGAAAAATTAAATTCCATCCAGGTAGCTTTGTAACAAAATCGCCGCCGCCATCTTGTCCACCTTCTCCTTGCGTTTGTCGCGGCGGACTTTGGCTTGGATTAAAATCTTGTTCGCCTGCGAACTCGTTAGCCGTTCGTCCCACATTTTGATGGGAACGGTGATGGCGGTTTTCAGCACGCCGCCGAAGGCCTCCACTTTTTGCGCCGCAGGGCCGTAGCTGCCGTCCATGTTGCGCGGCAGGCCGATGAGAACGAGGTCAATCTCCTTTTCGATGAGCAATTGTTTCAGCCGCGCCAGAAAATCCGCGAACGGCTCGGCGGGGATGTATTCCAGCGGCTGCGCGATGGTCTTGGTCTCGTCGCTCACCGCGACGCCGATGCGCTTGCTTCCGTGATCGAGGGCGAGGATTCGCATTGCGCCCGCAGTTTCGCAGCAAATGCCGGGAAATTCAATGACACGAATTGCGCGAATTTTCGCCAATTCAATTCACGTTAATTGGCGTGATCCGCGGCCAGCGCCGCCGCCAAACTCCGCGATTGAGTCTGGCGTTTTTTCGCGTAACCTTTGCCACGCTATGGCAAGCAGTCGCAGACAATATCCGTTCCATTTGATCGAAACCAAGTGGCAGAAAACCTGGGACGAGCAACAGGCATTTCGCGCTTTCAATCCCGGTGACGAAATTCCTGCGAATCATCCGTTCGCCGTGCGCCACAAGGTTTCCGGCAAGGTGGCCGCAACGCAGTTGCCGCCGAAGTTTTACATCCTCGACATGTTTCCGTATCCGAGCGGCGCGGGCCTGCACGTCGGGCATCCGGAAGGCTACACGGCCACGGACATTCTCGCGCGTTACCGTCGCGCGTGCGGCTTCAACGTGCTGCATCCGATGGGCTGGGATTCGTTCGGCCTGCCCGCCGAGCAATATGCCGTCAAGACCGGCCAGCATCCGCGCGTCACCACCGAGGCGAACATCGCCAACTTCACGCGCCAGATCAAAAGCCTGGGCTTCAGCTACGACTGGTCGCGCGAACTCGCCACGACGGACCCCGATTATTTCAAGTGGACGCAGTGGATTTTTCTGAAGCTCTACAATTCGTGGTTCAATCCGGAAACGAACAAGGCCGAGCCGCTCTACACGCTGCAATATCCAGCGCGTTTGCAAGTCCCGTTGGATAAAGAGACGCAAACACTCCATGACTTGCTGGATATCGGTGGAAAAGAAGGAGTTTATCCTTCATACATCCAAGCAACAGATTTTAAGCTCGAAGTCGAACGCCGCGCCTATCGCGATTCCAAGCGCCTCGCCTACGTCAGCGAAGCGCCGGTGAACTGGTGTCCCGAACTCGGCACGGTGCTGGCGAACGAGGAGGTCATTGACGGCAAGAGCGAAGTCGGCGGCTTTCCCGTCATTCGCAAGCCGATGCGCCAATGGATGCTCCGCATCACCGCCTACGCGGAGAAGCTGCTGGCCGATCTTGACACGATTGACTGGAGCGATTCGCTCAAGGAAATGCAGCGGAACTGGATCGGCCGCAGCGAAGGCGCGGTGGTGAAATTTCAAATTTCAAATTTCAAATCGCAAATCACCGTCTTCACCACGCGGCCCGACACGTTGTTCGGCGCGACTTACATGGTGCTGTCGCCGGAGCACAAACTCGTCGGCGAAATCACGGCGGCGGAACAAAAGCAGGCCGTTGAAGATTACAAAAAGTTTGCCGCCAGAAAATCTGACTTGGAACGCACGGAGTTGGCGAAGGAAAAATCCGGCGTGTTCACCGGCGCTTACGCCATCAATCCGGTGAACGGTGAAAAAATTCCGATCTGGATTGCCGACTACGTTCTCGCCAGCTACGGCACCGGCGCGATCATGGCCGTGCCGGCGCATGACGAACGGGACTTCGAGTTTGCTATCAACTTTCGTCTTCCAATTCGTCCAGTCGTCAAACCAACTTTTGAATGGCTCTCTAAAAATGGAGGGCATCTCGAAGTAGAAGTAAAAGCGGATGGCAAGAAGCTTGCGTGGACTTTCCCTGAATTAGTCAATGTTGCATCGGGCCAAGATAAATCTTTCGAGACACAGGCTTATGAAGTTTACAATCAACGAGTCGCTGAATTCAGCACAGCCTTCGCAGATTCAGGTGTTGCGATAAATTCCAGTTTCATCACCGGCCTGTCCACGCCCGAAGCCAAGGCAAAAATCTCCGCCTGGCTCGAAGAAAAGAATCTCGGCAAGAAAACCATCAATTTCAAGCTGCGCGACTGGCTGTTCAGCCGGCAGCGTTACTGGGGAGAGCCGTTCCCGATTATCTGGAAGAAGGACGCCGCCGGGAATTTGTATCACGAAGCGTTGCCGGAAAGTTCGTTGCCCCTGCTGCCGCCGTCGCTGGAAGATTACAAGCCGACCGCCGACGGCCAGCCGCCGCTCGCCCGCGCGAAGGATTGGTTGAATCTGCCCGACGGCTCGACGCGCGAAACGAACACGATGCCGCAATGGGCCGGCTCGTGCTGGTATTACTTGCGTTATCTCGACGCGAAAAACTCCGGCGCGTTCGTGGGCAGGGACGCGGAGCAGTATTGGATGGGAACTGGGAGGGACGGCGTGCCGTCCCCAATTTCCAGCCAGTCAGGGACGGCGACACGCCATCCCTCCCAAGGTATTAACCTCTACGTCGGCGGCACGGAGCACGCCGTGTTGCACCTGCTTTACGCGCGTTTTTGGCACAAGGTTTTATTCGATCTCGGTTATGTCTCCACGCCTGAACCATTTTTCAAGCTGGTCAATCAAGGACTGATTCTCGGCGAGGACGGGCAGAAAATGTCCAAGTCGCGCGGCAACGTGGTGAACCCCGATGACGTGCTGGTGGAATACGGCGCGGATGCGTTCCGGCTTTACGAAATGTTCATGGGGCCGTTGCAGGACGCCAAACCGTGGAGCACCAGAGGGGTCGAGGGCGTGTATCGCTTCCTTGGCCGCGTGTGGCGCTTGTTCGTGGATGAAAATTTGGAAACGGAATTTGAACAAGCAGAAGCAACCGCCAAGACGCCAAGTTGCCAGGAGTTGTTGAATCTGATCAAACTCGATTCCGCCATCAAAGACGCGGCGGCGACGCCGGCGCAGTTGAAGACGCTGCACGCCTGCATCAAAAAAGTCACGGAAGATTTGGATGGGATGCGTTTCAACACGGCGATTTCGGCGATGATGGTTTTCGTCAACGACGCGATAAACTGGGAGACGAAACCGGTTTCAGCGCTGCGCGAGTTCTTGATTCTGCTCCAGCCGTTTGCACCGCATCTCGCTGAAGAACTTTGGGCAAAGTTGAATTCGTCATTCGTCATTCGTCATTCGTCATTGGCTTATCACCCGTGGCCGAAGTTTGATCCGGCGCTGCTCGTCGAATCTGAAATTGAAATTCCGGTGCAGGTCAACGGCAAGCTGCGCGATGTCATCAAAGTTTCCGTGAATGCGACGGCGGCGGAACTGGAGGCGCTGGCGCTGGCGAATGAAAAGGCAAAACCGTATTACGCCGGCAAGACGATCAGGAAAATCATCGTCGTGCCAAAGAAGCTGGTGAACATTGCCGCCGGTTGATTAACCTCAAGCCCGAACACGAAACCACTTTATGAACAGAAAAATTCTCGAATACTTCACCGCTGTTGACACAGACATCAAGGGGTTGGACAAACAGGTGGATTCGTTTGTGAACGATGGCTATCAACCCTACGGCGATCCTTATGTCGTTCCGGGCGAGAAACCTCAAATCTGCCAGGCCATCGTCATGTTTGAGGAAGACTCGGCCGGTATGAATCTGTCCACGCAAAATCCCCTGTAACACCACCATCGGAGCGCTGCGAAGTCTTGGGGAAATGCCATCATTCATCGCCGGCAAAACGATCAAGAAAGTCATCGTCCTGCCGAAGAAACTGGTGAACATCGCGGCGTGTTTAGCTCACACAATCACCCGACACTTGTCCACCAAATCGAGGCTAGGCCAGTTTACACCTTGAAGGAATCATCCAAAATTCAGGCGTTCACGCCAGAAATTTTGGTGTCACTGTCGGGATGCTCGTCCAGAACGAGGACGCCGTGCGGCGGGAGGTCATAATTGCCGGAGAAGGTGTTGCCGGTGAGAAAATCGTGCATGGGCTTGTAAAACTGGATGCGCACGGGCGAGTTCTGGTGGTTGAGCAGAAAATAAACGCGCGTGCCTTCCTTTTGCCTCATGCAGACTTCGACGTTTTCCGGCACCTTGAGGAGCGGATGCAGGTTGCACATCTGGCGCAGCCAGCCGACAAAGTCGTTGTAAAAATGCTGGTGGCTCATCGTGCCGATGTAAATCGCCTTGCCGAGGCCGAAGGCGTTCATCGTCAAGGCGGGGCGGCTGGCGTAAAAGCCCTTCGCATACACGGCGAGAACCTGGCAGCCCTTCGGTTCGATGATGTCGCACCAGAGCCGCGCCGGGTGCAAATGGCTGGTCGGAAACGCGCCCTTGAACGTGAGATGATTTTCCTCGCCGGGTGGAATGGGGTCGAACTCCAGAACTTCCAGCCCGAACAAATCGGTCATGTCATTTGGAAAGCCGGTGTCGGGCGCGATGTGATGCTGGTCCACCAAGCCGGTGTTGAAGGTGCTGACGAGCGTGCCGCCGTTTTGGACGTAAAGTTTCAGGCGGTCGGCCTCGGCGGGGGCGAGGAGGTGCAGCGATGGCGCAAAGACGATTTTGTATTGCGAAATGTCCTCGCTCGGCCGCGCAAAATCCACCGGGATGTTGCGGTCGTGCAGGGCGTTGTAGATGAGTTGGATGTGCTCGCGCAGGCTGAAATGCTTGTTCGGCTGGTTCGGCTGCTGCAGGGACCAGTCGTTGTCGTGGCTGTAAATGATGCAGACTTCGGAAACAACCCTGGTGTCCTTGAGCGAGGGCGCGAGCAGTTTCAATTCATCGCCGATCTGGCTGATTTCCATGAACACGCGGTTGTTGCCCTCGATGTGGTGCGGGAGGATGGCGCCGTAAAATTTTTCGCTGCCAATCCGGGGCTGGCGCCAGCGGAAAAAAAGGATGCCGCTCGCGCCGCGGGAAATGAGCTGATAGGTGAAGAGCCGGATGAGTCCGGGCTGCACGAGGGAATTCACGTCCTGCCAGTTGACCTGGCCGACTTTTTGTTCCATGGCCCAGAAACCGCAATCGCCGTCAGGCGTCTGGATGTCGGACTTTTTCAGCGAGCGCAGCATGTCCACGTCGCAGGCCAGTTCGGCGGTGGCCGCCTTCATGACGACGTTGCTTTCGATGGAGACAAAATCCACGACGTTGGCCATGTCGAAGTGATCATACTGGCGGAGAAACGCGCGCATCGTGACGGTGACGGGATGCTGCGGGCAGCGTTCATGCAGGATGTCGGCCTGCATCTTGACGAACTGCACCATCGTGTCGCTGCTGAACCGGTTCCAATCCAGGAGCAGGGCCGGGTTGTGCATCGCCGGCGCATACATCGGCATCGGCACCTGATCCCAGGCGGTCACGGTTTGTCCCCAGAAACGCAGTCCCAGCAGATCGTTGAGGCGCTCGATCTTTTCGTATTTGGCCTGGAGCCACAAATGCCATTCCTCGCGCGTGGCTTCGTTGAAGGAAAATTCCGTGTTGTTTCCGCCCATGCTGTTGTCAATCTGCCACGCGATGAGCTGCGGATGGTCGCCGAGCGCCTCGGCCATCGCGGTGACGACGCGTTTGGAATAATCCCAAAAGACGTCGCTGCTCAAACAGACCGCGCGGCGCGTGCCCTCGTGTTTGACCCGGCCATGCTCGTCAAGCGGGAGGATTTCAGGATGTTTTTTGGCGAGCCAGAGGGGCGGCGCGGCGGTCGGCGTGCCGACAACGACTTTGATGCCGTGCTGGCCCATGATGTCCATGACGCGGCGCAGCCAGAGGAAATCGTATTTGCCTTCT
>Ga0224534_1000046_pt1 | contig 83400 bp, 70 predicted proteins | sample 714E12024metaG_FD_172012 | JGI IMG/M metagenome (GOLD analysis project Ga0224534, IMG submission 172012) | Peat soil microbial communities from Stordalen Mire, Sweden - 717 E1 20-24 | ecosystem: Environmental > Terrestrial > Soil > Wetlands > Peat | place: Sweden: Norrbotten County, Stordalen... | reverse complement strand
ATGGACGGTCAATCGGGCATTCTGGTGATAGTCCATTCGATCTCTCCTTGAAAAACTGATTGCTCGTTACAACCAGCTTCTCTCGTTCAGATCGAATGGACAACCTCCTGAAACTTCACAACTAGGGTGGGAAACCTCGAACCCGGGGCAGCCCTTTTCATGACAAGCTCACTGAAGCTCCGTGCCCCATCCTTTCGCCTTCTTTTTGGCGAAAGGGTGGGAGACCTCGAACCTCAATCAGCACTTTTTATGGGCTCAGCAAAGAACCTGGCCTTCAGGAGTCTCCCATGAGAATCGGCGTCGTCAGCGATACCCACGGCCTCCTCCGCCCCGAGGTTGCGCCCGCTCTGGCCGGGGTGGAGCGCATTCTGCACCTGGGCGATGTGGGCAACGCTTCCATTCTCAAGGAGTTGGGCAAGATCGCCCCGGTCACCGCGATTCGCGGCAATGTGGATCGCGAAGGCCCATGCAGTGAACTGCCGGAGACCGAGGTTCTCCTCATCGCCGACCGCTACGTCTACATGCTCCACGACCTGAATACGCTCCACCTGGACCCCGCGGCGGGGAAGTTTGCCGCCGTGCTCTTCGGCCACACGCACGTGCCCAACTTTTACCGCCGCAAGGGCGTGCTCTACTTCAACCCGGGGTCGTGCGGGCCGCGGCGGTTTGAGCTGCCGGTGACGGTGGGGCTGCTGACGGTGAACGAGGATGGTAAATTCGAAGCGAAGATTGTCCCACTCACCTCCGCTTAGGCAGGGGGTAACTTCCGGATTGACGGTCATTCACCAGCTGAAATCCGGGTCGAGTGGCGGGACGCATTCTGATCGCGCCGTTCTCCGGGACCACGTTCCCGGATTGCCGACGATGCTTCGCGATCTGCCGGAGCGTACCATGTGCGATATACTCTGACAAATCGCAGACGCGCAACCTTTAGGAGCTAAACCAGAAAGGAGCGAACATGATGCATCTCACACCCTTCCTATTATTTGACGGCAATTGTGCCGAAGCCATGGCGTTTTACCAATCTTGTTTGGGCGGCGACTTGACGATCACGAAAATGGGTGACACGCCCATGAAGAGCCAGATGCCGCCCGAGCTGCATCACAAGGTGGCCCATGCCCACCTGAAAAGCGGCGTCATAGAGTTTTCGGCTACGGATTGGATGCACGCCAAGCGAACACCGAAACAGGGCAATACAGTCGGCATGTATCTTAACGGCGGGCAGTACAAAGAGTTGAGAGCAATCTTTGACCGCCTCGCGGCGGGAGCAGACAGTGACCTACTTGACGATTTGCAGGATTTGCCGTTTGGAACCTATGGACATCTTGCCGATAAATACGGCGTCCCTTGGTTCTTCCAAGGGGAGAAAAAGGGAGCCTAATACGGTGAAGAATATTCTCTGGCCGGGGTCCCGACTGGCTCATAACGACGCAGGTCGAAAACATGGTCCGAGGTCAGTGCTTCCGAATCACGCGCTACTCGGAAGTTGGGCCTCTGGATGCCGCTCCGTTCATCTGCCCGAAGAGTCCGGCTCCCGGAATATTGTCTTCCCGAGTGGATCGTCGCCAATCCGGAAGTTACGCCTGCCAGCCCCCCGGATCATCCCCGCATCCGTGGATTCACCCACCGATACACCACATCCGTCAGCAGGTTCACCAGCACATAGGTCAACCCAATCGACAGCAGGCAGCCCTGCACCAGAGCATAATCGCGATTGGAGATCGCGCTGACCGTCAGGCGGCCCAGCCCCGGCCAACTGAAGATGGTTTCAGTAACGATGGCCCCGGCCAGCAGCGCGCCGAACTGCAAACCCACTACGGTAATGATGGGTACCAGCGCATTGGGCAGGGCGTGGCGGCAGACCACCGCAAACTCGCTCAGTCCTTTGGCGCGGGCGGTGCGGATGTAGTCCTGGCCCAGTTCCTCAAGCATGGCGGTGCGGACCATGCGGGTGAGGATGGCGGCCAAAGAAGCGCCCATGGCGATCGAAGGCAGGACAAGGTAACGCCAATCGATCGAGCGGCCTCCGCCAGCATTTGCGCCGGAGACCGGCAGCCAGCCGAGGCTGATGGAGAAGACCACGATCAGGATAGGACCGAGGACGAGGCCGGGAACCGAAAGCCCGAAGAGGCTCACGACAGAAAGCAGTTGATCGAGCCAGCGCCCCCGGCGCACGGCGGCCAGAATGCCTGCGGGGAGGGCAAGGGTGAGGCCTAACCCCAATGCTGTCAATGTGAGCGCCAGCGTATAGGGGTAGCGGGCGGCGATCAGGTTGGCAACGGTCGAGTGCAGGCGGATGGAGCTGCCCAGGTCGCCGTGGAGGACGCCGTTCCAGTAGTGCAGATACTGTGCCCAGAGCGGCTGGTCGAGGCCGTACTGGTTGCGCAACGCGCTCATATCTGTTGGAGTTGCGCCCTCGCCCAGCATCTGCAGGATGGGGTCGCCGGGGACCAGGTGAATGAGCAGAAAGACCAGAGAAACCACCAGCCAGACAACCGGAATGGTGAGGACGAGGCGGGTGAGGGTCTGCTTCATGGGCTCGCCTACCACCATAAATCAGATTGCTTTGAAACGGCGCGGCCGGGTGCCGGGGCACCCTTTACGGTCGGGGTGCCGCACCGCTACCTGGCCAAATGAAATTCGGGGCTTTATAGGCTGCGAAAAAAGGCATTCGGAGCTGCAAGAAGTGTCAGGGCACGACTTTAGTCGTGCCGTAAGTGCCATAAAATCAATGCGGGCTTCAGCCCCTGCGGGATGTATCTTGGAATATTCGTCTGCCTTTCCCCCCTTTTTCCGCAGCCTGTCTAGCCCCCCAGAGAATGATGGCGCGGCCTTCGGAATTGATCGGAGATTTCCTCAGCGATACACCTCCGGAATGAAGTTCTGCTCGCTCATGGGAGGACGGACGTACTTGGACTTTTCGAGCTTTGGCAGTGTGAGCGGCTCGGGGGTCAGGTCGCGGTAGGGGATCATGGAGAGCAGGTGGCGGATGACGTTGAGCCGGGCGGCCTTCTTGTCTTCGGCGTTGACCACGTGCCAGGGGGTCTGCTTGAGGTCGGTGACGGCGAACATCTCGTCCTTGGCGCGGGAGTAATCGGCCCAATGCTTGCGGGACTGGAGGTCCATGGGGCTTAGTTTCCAGCGCTTGGTGGGCTTGTTCATCCGGTCCTGAAAGCGGCGCTCCTGCTCGGCGTCGCTGACCGAGAACCAATACTTGAGCAGGACGATGCCGGAGCGGATCAACATGCGCTCGAACTCCGGGCAGCTCTGCATGAACTCCTGATACTGCTGCTCGGTGCAGAAGCCCATCACGTGCTCCACGCCGGCGCGGTTGTACCAACTGCGGTCGAAGAGCACCATTTCGCCGGCCGCGGGCAGATGCGCGACGTAGCGCTGGAAGTACCACTGTGTTTTTTCGCGCTCGGTGGGCGTGCCGAGGGCCACCACCCGGCAGACGCGGGGGTTGAGCGATTCGGTAATGCGCTTGATAGCGCCGCCCTTGCCGGCCGCGTCCCGGCCTTCAAAGAGCACGATGACCCGCATGTTTTCGTGGCGAATCCATTCCTGGAGCTTGACCAGCTCAACCTGTAGGCGGCGCAGCTCGCGGTCGTAGTTGCAGTCCTTGCCCAGATGCAATGCGCCGGCGTTGACTGGCGGCAACAGCGCCCCGGCATGATCCTTGCCGCCCGATTGTTTTCCCTTACCGTCCACGTGCTGATGCTTCCGCTTGCTCTTGTCTGCCATTTGCCTTCCTCCGGCTCAGTGGACAGTGTACTGCGCGGGCGGCCAACGGGTCAGCGCCCATTGGAATTTTGCCGGGTCGCGCACAGGCCCGCAGACCGCTATTCTTTCTATCGGCACGATGCGGGCCCTCGCTACTCCAAATGCCACAGGTTAGCCCCGCTCAAGCGAGGTTAGCGAGTTAGCGGGTTTCGTGGAGATTCCGGCGATTTGGGCCGCGGGTAGATGTATGGGGCGCCCGGCGCCCCGCTGCGTCTCGGAATTCAGTCTGCAACCGGCGGCTCTTCCTCCACCGGCTCAACGCGTATCTTGGCGATCCGCCGCCCCTCCATCTCAACCACCGTCAGCCGGCGCCCTTCGTGAATCACAAACTCGCCGACCTCCGGGATATGCCCCAACCGCATCAGCAGGAAGCCGGCCAGGGTTTCCACGCCGCCTTCGCGGGGCAGGCGCCATTGCATCTGGGTTTCCAGGTCGCGGAGGTTGACGCCGCCGTCCATCAGCAGCGCTCCCGAGGCGGTGGTGAGGACGGGGAGGACGGGCGAGTCGAACTCGTCTTCCAATTCTCCAGTAAGCTGCTCGATGGCGTCTTCGGCCGTGACCAGGCCGACGGTGGAGCCGTATTCATCCACCACGATGGCCAGGTGGCGGCGGCGCTGCTGGAAGTCGCGGATGAGGTCAAGGACGGACTTGGTTTCAGGGACCACGAGGACGTCTCGCATGACCTGCGAGAGTTTGAGTTCGACGAAAGGCGGACCTGGCCGGTCGGGCGGGCTTTGCAGCGATTGAAGGCGCTGGGATGGGAGTCGTTCAGCGGCGGTGCGGAAGTACATAAGGCGGGCGAGGTCCTTGGAGTAGACGACGCCAACGATGTGCTCGGGGCCGCGGGTTTCGTCGTAGACGGGAACGCGGGAGTGCTTGCGGTCAATGACTTTGGCGCTGGCTTCTTCAACCAGCATGTTGGAGGGCAGGGAGAAGATTTTCTGGCGCGGGGTCATGATCTCGCGGATGGAGACTTCATCCAGCTCCAGGGCGCGGTGAATGAGCGTCTCCTGGAATTTGGGCAGTAGGCCCATGCGGCGGGCGGAGGTGGCGATGAGCTTGAGCTCCTCGGGCGAATGGACCTGGGCGCGCTCGGTCATGGGGATGTCGAAGCCGCGGAGGATGACGGCGGCCGAGCTCTTGAGGAAGCGGACGGCGGGACGGACCAGGGCCATGAAGAAGAGCATGGGCGGGGCGACGGCTACGGCGAGAGCCTCGGCCCGGCGCAGTGCGAGGGACTTGGGCACCAGCTCGCCGACGACCACGTGGAAGTAAGTGATGATGGCGAAGCCGAGGGTGACGGCGATGATGTGGGCGTAGATGCCGGTCCATGCCTGATTGACGTTCAGAGCGCCGAGCCAGCCCATGAGAACACCGGCGGCGAGGGGTTCGCCGATCCAGCCCAGGGCCAGGGAGCAGAGGGTGACGCCGAGTTGCACGGCGGGCAGGAAGTCGTCCAGGTCCTGCTGCAGGCGGCGGACGGCGCGGGCTCCGGGAACGCCGGCGGCCAGCATCTGCTCGATGCGGGTGTCGCGGATAGAGACCAGGGCGAACTCGGCTGCCACAAAGAAGGCGTTGGCCAGGATGAGCATGGCCACGGCGACAAATTCGAGCAGCGAAAGACCTTGCATCTCGCTCTGGAGGATAGCATCCGGTGGGGTTGCCGGGATTCGTGCTTTCCCTGGTCAGGCGCGATGAACCACCTCATGGACGAAGACCTGTCCGTGGAGGTCCTGGCTTTGCGCCGAACCTGGGCGCCCGGCACGGAGAAGCCCGCTCTTAGCTCCTGGCCTGAAAAAAGCCTGTACTGAGCAGACCCTGGACATCCTCCGGGTCGATCCACTGCTCGGGCTGCTCCTGAGAAAAGTGGTACACATCGCGGGAATGTTCGCCTGTTACGAGGTACGATCCGGCGCCCTTGAAGACGACGGGCGCGCGCGGCTGAGCAGGTGCGGGTGGTGGTGGAGCGGGCGGGACGGAGATTGTCCGCCGTTGCCGGATCTCTTCGCGCTTCTTGCCGCAGCAGCTCATATCATTGCTCTCCCGGCGGGGTTTGTTGAGTGGTAAGTGAAGGATTGCCCAGTCTCTCCAGCAGACATGCGGCTCCTGAAAGCGCGAGCCAGACGAGCGGCCATTCGCTCCATTTCTTCATGAGCAGGCAGGCGACCGGAGCGGCAATCCACAGACTCAGGCAATAGAAGCAGTCCATGAGTTTGCCGAAGAAGCCGTCTCCGAGCCATTTCCGGAGGATTACGATTGCGTCTCCAGGTCCGTCCTCCATGGCCAGCAGATGAGTCAGGCGCCAGGTTGCCAGCACGGCCAGGATAAGACGGAACCATCGTTCCAGGTCCATCGACAGATTCCTCATGGGGATGTGGAAGCGGCCCGCGGCAGGTTCGCCATGGACCGCTTCGAGTTAGCAGTTAGGGGCAATCAGGCGTTCACAACCGCAATTGCAAAGGACGGGTCTGTCCACTTGTAGATTGGGCTGTAATTCCAATCGTCCAACGGCCCCGCGTCGCTGCCCGCGGGGTTGAATGCGCGGCTGATGGCCCAGACGTCGAAGCTGTAAACCCCTTGCAGCTGCGAGTGGGAGATGATGTAGGTGGCGACATTGGGGAAGGTATTGTCGCCGGCATCCTCGTACCAATGCTGCTCGGTGGCCAACTGAGCGACAGCCTCTGCCGGAGTTGCAGGAGTGGGGTAAGGCGTGGCTCCGCCGTCACAGCCGCCGACACGCAACTGGACAGACCGGAGGTGATTGGCGGTGACGGAGTAAGTGACCTGGATGTAGACGTCCTGCGGCGTAACTCCACGGTCGATGACCACGCAGTCGTTGATGGGCACCGGTTGGGCACCGCTAAGGTCCGAGTTGAAGCTCCAGATGGCGCTGTAGGTGACCGCCGGGACGGAGTTATCGATGACAAACCCCACCGGCGTCGAGGTAGCCAGCAGGCTCTTGCTGCCGTCGGCAACCTCCAGTTGGATGGTGTAAAGGCCATTGGCATTGATTGCTGAGTTTACTGTGTCCCATTCGAGGACCATGGAGTTGGGGAACCAGCCGTCGGCTGGGTTGATGACGGGGTACCATCCACTGGCATCGGAGACGGGCCACTGTTCCTGGAGGTTTCCTCCGACCTCGAGATAGAGCGGCCAGGTGAGTCCGGTGAACGGCGTGAGAGCAGAAGGAGTGATGCTTCCCGGAGCCGTGTAGGTGTAGCGCAAGCGATAGTAGGCGGCGCTATCCACCATCGTGCATCCGTATATCTGGAGAGTGTCGCAATACGGCGCGGTGGAGGGTGGCACACCGGCCTCGGCCAGGGTACCGCCAGGATGGGGCGGGTTGGGGCGGGTTGCAAAGCCCGTCGTGGCATTGATGTACGGCGCGGCCGGTGCAGGCGGATTGACCAGGGGCATCAGGCCGGCATATTCGAGCGAAGGCACATCGCCGCAGGGCACGTTCGGGGTATTGCAGTTGGTGGTGGAGATGGCGACGGGCGAGGCGAGCAGGGTGACGTTGGAGGGAATGCCAGTGCCCCACGGCACGTCGAACAGTCCGCTTGAGTAGATAACCACCGGGGGGGTTCCGGGGCCGTTTACGACCTGCGTAGCGGTGAAGGAGATATCCGGCACCTCGAAGATGGGTACCCACTCAGGCACGAGGATGTCGTAGCAGCGCAGGAAAGGCCCGTAGTAGTGGGCCAGGTTGAGGCCCTCAAGCTGATTCACCTCCAGGCCCAGGTTGTTGGCCAGAGTGCTCCGGACGGCGGCATGGTGTTGTTCCCGGTTGGCGTTATTGACGGGCTTTCTGAACTCCTTGGGCAATGCAGGGGCCAGAGCGGTGGGGAAGGCTGGGCGAGCCAGAAGCGCCTGCTGGCCGATATTGGAGCTGCCAAAGGTCTTGCCGGGCGCGGTGGCGGCCAGTTGTCGGACAACCTGTGTACCGAGCAACTGCTCAGCCTTTTGGTAGAGAGGGGTGCCGGGCTTCAGCGTTACATAGGCCTGCGCCTCGGGCCCAGGGTCAGGGCCGATCGGATGGCCTTGCAGATACGCGATGACGCTGCCGACGGTAGGCTTGTTGAAGAGTTCGAGATAGCAGATGCGCTCGAGGCGGAAGCGCAGAATCCACTCGACCATAAAACGAGGCACCCAGACGCAGAAGTTGCCGCACGGATCGGTCGTTACCGTAGCAACCACCTCGGTCGTGCAGTGGAAGGGGAAGAACCAGGTCCAGGGATTGCCTACGGGGAAGAACCCGAAGAGGGAGCAGACCGTTTCCTCAACTTTGACTGTCGCGTAGGGAACCGGATCCAGATTGCCGGTGGCCGGATCCTGCTTGACGACCTGGCCGCAGACTTGGGTAAACAACAGCAGGTTGGGGTCGATCTGCCAGCGGAATTCCGAGGAAATCTCGGCTACGGAAAGACCTTTGAACTTCGATGCGTCGATTCCGGTGAGAGAGGCCAGGGCGGTTGCCTGGGACGCGGTTAGGGGCGCCTTATCGGGCGCCAATTGTGCGCGAGGTTTTTCGTGCTTGGTCATGGGGGAATGCTCCTTCGGGTTGGGGGTTGACGAATCTTGAATTGAGAGGGGAAGACCGCGGATGCAACGCTCCGAACAGGGCGGTTGGCATCGCGGCAATACTGCACACACGTCAAGCGCTTAGAGTGAATTCTCTGGAACACGCTCTGCAGGGTATAACGCGCTTCAGCACAGCCTTCCTTTCGGCGGCTGGAACCACGGGGCGGCAGGTTGCGTATGAAGGGGCAGGCGGTTGACGGCCGGGAGTGGGCGCCGTCTGACATAGGTCTGCTTCATCGATTTTTTCAGGCCGCGGAGAGCGGCGGCATTTCTCGCGCTTTAGGAGGGTTCTGGTGGCTGCATCGCGAAAGAGCAAACGATTCTGGATTTGGCTGGGCATTGGGGTGGTGGTGCTTGTGCTGGTGGCGGGGGTTGCGCTGGCGCGGATGGTGAAGGGTACGGCCATCGACCCCAACAAGCTGGCCAAAGTGACGCGCGGCGATGTGGCGCGGTCGGTGGTGGCCACGGGAAAGATTCAGCCGATCACTAAGGTGGAAGTGAAGAGCAAGGCCTCGGGAATCGTGGAAAAGCTGTACGTGGACATCAACAACGTGGTGAAAAAGGGCCAGCAACTAGCGCAACTGGACCAGCAGGAGATTCAGGCGCAGGTGGAGGCGCAGCGGGCGCAACTGGCGTCGGCCGAGGCTAATGTAGGCACGTACCAGGCCAATATCGAGCAGGATAAGGTGAACGCGGCGGCGCCGGACCTGCCCATGTACAAGGCCACGCTGGACCGTAATCTGGAGATGCAAAAGGAAGGCATCGTGAGCCGGCAGGTGCTGGACGACGCCAACAAAGACTACCTGGCGGCGCTGACCCGGCGGGATTCGTCACACGCGCAGATCGGCGTGGACACGGCCAAGCTGAAGCAAGCGCGGGCACAGGTGATGCAGAGCCAGGCCAGCCTGAAACAACTGGAGGAGCAGCTCAGCTACACGACGATCGTGGCGCCGATGGACGGGGTGATTCTTTCCAGAGACGTTGAGATCGGAGACGCGGTCAGTTCGATTCTGGTGCTGGGCTCTACGGCCACGCTGATCATGACCGAGGGCGACATCAATGAGGTTTATGTGCAGGGCAAGGTGGACGAGGCCGATATTGCGCACGTCTACATGGCCCAGCCGGCGCGCATCAAGGTGGAGAGCTTTCGCGACCGCGCGTTTAACGGCAAGGTGACCAAGATCGCCCCGCTGGGCGTGGAGAAGGACAATGTGACCACGTTTGAGGTGCGGGTTTCCATCAACAACCCCGGCGGGGAGTTGAAGGCCAACATGACGGCCAACGCCGAGATCCTGCTGGACGAGCACAAGGGCGTGCTGACCGTGCCGGAAAATGCCGTGATCTACGACAACCAGAAGAATGCGTCGGTGGAGATTCCGGACAAGAAGCAGAAGGAAGGCAAGCGCAAGGTTCCAGTGAAGGTTGGACTTTCCAACGGCTCGGTGACTGAGATACTCAGCGGGTTGAAGGAAGGCGACCAGGTGGTGTTGCAACAGTAAAGGCAGCTAGTACCGAGGCCGCGTGATTGTGTAATTTCTGGAATGTAGCGCCGGTCTCCAGACCGGCTGTCGTGCGGGCGTCCGCGCCCGCACTTGTCCAGGAGCAATTACCAAATTACACAGCCAAAGCACTAGAGGCTATCTTCCATGAAACGAGGAGCACGATGAAGCAACTTTTTGTAGTAGCGGCGGCGTTGGCGCTGGCGGCGGTTCCGGCGCTGGGCTCGGAGGCCACCTTCGAGCGCAACCTTTCGGTGAGCGGCAGAGTGGAGCTTTCGGTCTCGACCGGCTCGGGCAACATCCACCTGACGCACGGCTCCGGCAACCAGGTGCATATCTTCGGCAAAGTGAAGTCCAGTTGGGGCGGCAGCGACGCGAAAGTGCGGGAGATCGCGGCCAATCCGCCCATCGAGCAGACGGGCAACATCATCCGCATCGGCGCGCGCCACGAGAGCCTGCGCAACATCAGCATCGACTATGAAATTGAGGCGCCCGCGGACGCGTACCTGGACGCCGGCTCCGGTTCGGGCGACGTGACGGACGACGGCATCGGCGAAAACGCAAAGCTGAACACGGGTTCGGGCAACATTCACGCCACCGGGCTGCACGGGGGCTTCACGGTCAACACCGGATCGGGAGACATCTATGCCGAGCAGACCGGCCAGGGCGACGTGAAGGCCGAGACCGGATCGGGCAATATCGAACTGCGCAACCTGCGCGGCGGATTGCGCGCCGAGACCGGCTCAGGCAACATCAAAGTGGGCGGGACGCCGGCGAACTCCTGGCATCTGGAGACCGGTTCGGGCAGCGTGGAGTTCTGGGCCGGCGACGCGCCGCTCACGCTGGACGCCGAAACCGGTTCGGGCAGTATTCACACCGACCGGGAGATACTGACGCAGGGCTCGCAGGACCACCACCACGTCACCGGCAAGCTGAACGGCGGCGGCCCCGCGGTGCGGATCGAAACCGGCTCGGGCGACATTCGCGTTCACTAGATTGCATTGGCCGGCAATGGTTGGCCGGACGCACAAGTTTGTTCCGCAGGCGAGGCCTTGACTGCTCCATGGGAGGGCCTCGCCTGTCTTTTTTGCCCTCTTCTTCCCTTCCCTATGGGGTGAAAATATGATGTTGGGGTCCGCGCTCTGCCAGATCTTTCGCCGCGGTCCGCCGCGGCGGAAAGCCTGGGGCGCCCGGCTCTAGTTATTGCCACTCCTGAGCCGCTGAAGGAATTCATCGACTCGCTGTTTGTCCACGCCGTGAACCATGCCGTCAACCATAGAAGCCTGCCCCTGGCGCCGATCCCTGCCGTTTTGCAGGACAAACTGGAGGCCGACGCCGTCGTTGCCCCAGCGGACGACACACGCATTTACGGTGATCGAACGCTCGACGGTCGGTTCCCTGCGATCTGTGAGTGTCATCCTTACCACGGTTCCCGGGTACCAGCGCTCAGTGGTGAACAAGTACAATCCGGTCGGACTGACATCTCGAATGCCGTGCTCCTCTGAGACGCCGCCGGTCCAGAAATAGGCAGCGAGGCCAGGCAACGACTCCCGTGAAGCTTTCCTCGGTTCGGGAGGATCGGGAGACAGCAAGCGCTGCAACCAGCTCTTCGCGGGCTTGATGTTCTTCATCTCCGGTTCGACAGGGCCCTTCTCAGGCGGTTGCTGAACCAGGGTGTGGTCCTCACTGGGAAGGTCCTCAATCGGAGAGTCCTGATTGGGACGCTTTTGCCTGGTGCGATCCTCAAATTGCAGCACACGGCCAGGGACGCTGCGGTTTGCCTCGTCCTGCGAAGGAGCGGCACGTTGCGCAACGTCGGCATCGGCCTTTGAACTGGGCAACCGCTCCAGGCGGCGCTTCATCTCCTCGGGCTCGCAGACTACCACCTGATCGCCCGGTTGCGTCTGCGTCGACTCGATCGTGCGGGCTGACAGTACGAGGACGCTTGCTGCGGGTGGGCTAAAAGGGGAAACTTGGAAGTAGGGGAAAGACTCGACTGCTTCAATGACTGCGCAATTCCGGTCCAGATAAAGCAGATCGAGGGGGACTCGAACGCCTAACGGAGAGATTCCCCGGAATGGGACCAGCCAAAGGCCCGCGCCGGACTTGGGCTCGAGCGATGGCAGCCGGGCATTGAGGCTCGCGACGGAGAAATCGCCGGCTTCGACGTCCGAGCCGAGAAAGCATTCCCGAGTCTGGTTGTATGCGCAATGTTTTCCTGGTTCCACATGCGTTGCGCCCCCTGCGAGCGCCCCCAGGCCCGGTTGCTGGTTTCCGATTTCCCTGACCGCTGAATCTCGAAATACCGGCGTTGTCACGTTCAGTCCCTCACGGCTTTCATCGGCAAATTCCGGCCGCTCAATCATTTCGGCGCGGAAATAGTTCGAAACGGCCCGATCCTGTTTCAGTGGGTAGGCAGGACAAGGACCGGTCTTCCATCCTGCGTTGTTTGCCCTCCTTAGTACGGCTTTTGGGAGAGCTAGTACGGCTTTTGGGAGAGCTTTCTCGCATCAATGATAACATATTCATAGTAAATGTAAATACCACTTAAATCTAGGCTGGTGAGAAGCGGTAACTATGGACTAACACTAAGGTGTTGAGCGGGGAGTTACTGTTACGCAGGGATAGAAGTTACCTTTGGGCAGGCCTGAAGTATGTTCTTGAACAGGTATTTCCTTTTTCAGCATTCTCTTCCGTCGAACAGCTGAAACTGCTGGTATTCGATCTCGTGTGAGGTTTGGTCGATTCGGCCCGCGCAAACATGAGCGCATCGATCGCAGGGTTGCTCACGCGCGTTTTTACTCCTGCTTCCGCTCCTTCCAAAAGCCAATATTGCTTCTGGAGAGTCCAAAAGTGTATAATTTTGAACACTTGAGGTATATCATTTTGAACACTATGGATGAACCGATTCTTCAATGTGAGCTTCACTGCAATGACCCGATTCTTCATTATGAGCTTCACTGCAAAGGTTGCGGCTCGCCCATGCTGCTCCCGGCAGGTAAGATTGTATGGCTATTTGCCGATCCGGATGTCCAGCCCAATCGTTCTCACGCGATAGCCGCTGTATGCCGTCTATGCAAGAGTGTGGACACCTATTTTTTTGAGAGAAATTACCCTGGCCACAACCCTCGCGATCTGGTGATATTCGCAGACCCGATCCGCGATACGATGGACGGCCCAATGCTCGGATGCGGCGCGGAAGGTTGCAATGCTCTTGTGCCGCTCTTCGCGCAATGGAGTCCCGGTGCCACCACAGAGGAGCGCAAGGCCGATGTCGAAACCTGGCGCTGGGGGCGCTTGCAGTGCCCGGCGGGACATTCCATCGCCAAGCCCGATTGGGGGCTTTCGTAAATCCTCCATAATCCAGACTGCGCCATTACCCCTTTTCGGCCGGCGGCCCAGAGCGGCCAGCGGCTGCCCGTTACACTGGAAACATGGTTCGCGTACATCGCCCTCTTCCCCTCGAACGGCTGAAACTGCTGGTATTCGATCTGGACGGCACGCTGATCGACTCTGCCCGGGATCTTTGCAACAGCGTGAACGCCACGCTGAGCCACTTCGGCCGTGAGCCGCTGCCCGGCCCGGTGGTGGCCGGCTTCATTGGCGACGGCGCGCAGATGCTGGTGCGCAGGGCTTTGGAGCATGGGAACGGGAACGGCGCGCCTGTGGAGGAGGATTTCCTGGCCCAGGCCTACGCCTGCTTTCTGGACTACTATCGCGAGCACAAGCTGGACTTCACCTACGCCTACGCCGGGGGGCTTGAGGCGCTGGCTGCACTGCGCCAGTTTCCCGATGGGAGGGCCAGGTCGATGTCGGTGCTGACCAACAAGCCGGTTCGCCCGGCGCAGGAGATCTGCGAGGCGCTGAATCTCGCGCCCTTCTTCCTGCACGTTTACGGCGGCAACAGCTTTCCCGTGAAGAAGCCCGATCCGCTGGGGCTGCGCGCGCTGATGGACGAGGCCGGCGCAGGGCCGGAAGAGACGGTGATGATCGGCGACAGCGAAGTGGACGTGCTGACGGCGCGCAACGCAGGAGTCTGGTCGATCGGCTGCACCTTCGGGCTGGCTCCGCAGAGCCTGGTGGACACCCCGCCGGACGTCCTGGTGGATTCGCCGGCGGACTGGATAGCGGCGCTCAATCCTGCAAAGGCCGATCTTCGGAAGTAATCGCCGCAACTATCGCCGCGGACGCTCAAGGCTGAATCCGAAGCCGTAAGCTGAATCCATGGACACGATTGCTGACGTGACTCCGCGCCCCCTGAGCCCCCCGCTTCGCATCGCCTTGCCCGGCGGCAGCGGACTGCTGGGCCAGGTGCTGGCGCGCCACTTTCAGGAGCGGGGTCATCACGTGACCGTGCTGACCCGCGGCCCCTACACGGCGCCCTGGCAGACGGTTCACTGGGATGGTGAGCACGCCGGCCCGTGGACCGAGTACCTGGAAGGCGCCGACGTCTGCATTAACCTGGCCGGGCGCAGTGTGAACTGCCGCTACCATGCGGAAAACCGCGCGGCCATCTACAACTCGCGCATCCGGACGACGCGGCTGCTGAACCATGTGATTGCAGGACTCGCCGATCCGCCGCGGGTGTGGCTGAACGCTTCGGCGGCGACCATCTACAAGCGCGCCCTCGACGAAACCGGAATCGATCTGCCTCTGGATGAAGCGGCGGGCGAGTTGGGCGGCCCTGAGCCTTCAGCCAAAACGGGGCCGTCCGCCAACGCGGCGCCGTCCGTCAAAAGATCGGTCCAGCGCCGGGGCTTTTCCGCGCGCGTGGCCAGGGACTGGGAAGCCGCGTTTTTCTCGACGGAGACGCCGCGCACCCGCAAGGTGGCCCTGCGCAGCGCCATCATCTTCAGCCCCGCGCCGGGCAGCGCCTTTGCCGTACTATCCAATCTGGTCCGGCTGGGACTGGGCGGCCGCCAGGGCAACGGCCGCCAGTTCGTCTCCTGGATTCACGAGGACGACTTTGCCCGCGCCGTCGAGTTTCTCATCCACCACGAGGAGCTGGACGGCCCCGTCAATATCGCCGCGCCCAATCCCCTTCCCAACCGCGCATTCATGGAGGCGCTGCGCGATGCGTGGGACGTGCCCAACGGCCTGCCCGCGCCCAGCCTGGCCGTCGAGATCGGGGCATTTTTTCTGCGCACCGAGTCCGAGCTGGTGCTCAAGAGCTGTCGCGTCGTTCCCGGCCGGCTGCTCGGCGCCGGATTCGAGTTCCAGTTTCCCGGCTGGCCCGAGGCCGCCGAAGACCTGGTGCGCCAATGGCGGCACAGGCACGATTGAGCCCTGCTACTTACTTGCCGGCGTGATGTCGGTGACCGGCAGGTCAATGTGCCCGAGCAGAATCTCAAACCGCCGCTGCTCTTCTCGCTTGTACGTCTCCTGGTCGGGCCAGAGCTCCTTGATGAAGGCCTCTTCTTCGGGGTTGGCGGTGGTGGCTACGGTCGAGTTCTTGTAGCGGATGGTCACGCGAAAGTCCCAGCGGAGCTCCTCCGAAGTGTGGTAGGCCGGCGATTCGATTTTCACGGACAGTATGCGTCCGGTGGCCTGGATCTTCTTGAGCAGCGGGTAGTGGTTCTTGAGGAAGAGTTGCAGGAACTCGGCCTGATGGCCCCACTGGCACTTGTAGTAGTACTCGATGGTGTAGGGCTGGTCGACGCCAACTTGCGGCGGCGCGCCCTGGGCCTTCAGAGGGGCGGCCAGCGAAGCGGCAAAGACCACGGCGAGAACGGCGAGAAGAATCCTGCGCATAGTACCTCCATTCAAACGATTGCGGTCATTGTACCGTGGAGGCGTTTCCGGCCGCCTGGCGGCGCTCGCGGTTCGTTCTTTCAAAATATGATTCCGGTCTCCATGGCGTCGCAGCCGCGCACCCTGAAAAACGCCGGCTTTGTATCAGGGCACGACTTCAGTCGTGCCGTAAATGCAATAAAATCAGCGCGGGCTTTAGCCCCTGAGGGAAGGTCTTCGCGGTTCGCGCGCTCCTTCAATTCTTTTTACAAGCCGCACCGGCCTCTTGTAGAATCGTCCGTATGAAGGGTAACCCGAAAGTCATCGAGCAACTGAATCGCGCGCTCCGCGAGGAGCTCACCGCCGTCAACCAGTACTTTGTGCACTCCGAAATGTGCGAGAACTGGGGATACGACCGGCTTTCCAGGCAAATCAGGAAGCGGTCCATCACCGAGATGAAGCACGCCGAGTCGCTCATCGAGCGCATCCTGTTTCTGGATGCCGCGCCAACCATGGAACCGCTGGCCCTGTCGATCGGCAAAAACGCCAAGGAGATGGCCGAGTCCGACCAGAAACTTGAGATCAGAGCCATAGCCCAGTACAATGAGGCCGCCCGCATCGCAGCGGAGGAGAAGGACAACAGCTCGCGCGATCTTTTTATCGGTCTGCTCAAGGTCGAGGAAGAACACCTGGACGAGCTCGAAGCCCAGTTGCATCAGATCGCGGAGATTGGCTACGAGCGCTATCTGAGCACGCAGACCAGTAAAGACGAGTAGCCCCAATCCGGCGTTGGCTTAATGCCGAGGCTTCGTCGCCAATACGGATTCCCTACCCAAAAAGCGGGCGGAAAAACGCAGGCTTTGTGTCAGGGCACGACTTCAGGCTTTGTATCAGGGCACGACTTCAGTCGTGCCGTAAACAGCTTCAAAATCAACGCGGGCTTGAGCCCCTGAGGGTCGCCGGGGTTTCAACCCCGGCATCAACCCATCCATCCAGATTTGAAGACTCGTCTACGCGGTGCAACCTGCCTGATCGGCCACTTCAAGCGCGACTTGTGGTGAGATTTGCGATTGACACGACTGGCCAGCAGTGCTACCGTTGCTGCCATCACGGAAGCTCATAGGAGAAGTCCCCGCCCAAACAATTCATTCCTCTTCCACGGCGTCATTCAAGGCTGTACTCAGTTCTCCGCACGGCAGGCTCGTTGTTTGAGGAGCAAACAGACTGCGGCATTGCAAAGATTCAGCTGGCCATGGTGGTCCGCCGAATACGTGCGCCGATGGGTCCGGCGGATTCCGCGAGGGGGGGCCACGATTAGCCCCCGCCCCGCAGGCGCCATGAAAGAACTTTCCAATCAGGAGGGGGTAGATATGAAATCTCATCTGGGATGGACGGCGTTCAGCCTCATTGGGGCGCTTGGGTTAATGACGGCGGCTGTGGCCGTGGAAGCGCAGACCAGCCAAAATCTGGTGATCAACGGCGACTTCAAAAGCGGCAACCATGGCTTCACGACGGGATACGCCTTCGGCGATGTATCCGTCCCGGGTACGTACTTCATCGGACCGAACCCCTCGACCGCACAGGGAGCCTTTGGCGACTGGTGCAACTGCGGCGACCATACGACGGGAAAAGGAAACATGATGATCGTGAATGGGGCTGCCTCCGCCACTTGGCCCGTCTGGGAGCAGACTGTATCCGTCGCGCCGTCTATGAACTACACCTTTTCCTACTGGGGAGCCGAGGTGGATCACGACAGCAACTCCTTGCCCCAGCTGTTGGTCAGGATCAACGGCAGGGTGATCGGAAAAAGCACCCTTCCGGAGCTTAGTCCTGACAACGGCGGACAGTGGCAAAACTACACGTTCACCTGGAACTCGGGCACAAGCCATACCGCGGACCTGGCTATTTTCGATCAGAATACAGATGCGAGCTGGAATGATTTCGTACTCGACGACATCAGTTTCAGCCCCATCCCAGGCTCTGCCGGCGAGATGGCATCTCCGGCCCGCGGTGCTTCAAGCTCAGGCCCCATCACCACCCACGCTCAGGTCATGATCAAGGACATGCAGGGCGTTGAGATCAACCTCAAGCAGGAGGAGAAGATTGCGCTGATGTTCATGGAGGCTATCGGTTCATTGGAGGATGGTTGCGACCTTCACCTTAACAGGAAATGTTCGCTTGCTGAACTTGTCGCTGGCCCGAATTCGCCCAATTGGAAAATCGGAAAGCTGAAGTATGATCCCGCTCGCGACTCGAATTATAAGTACTCGGTCACGATTACTCGGACCGGTTGGGTGGCGAGCGCCAATCCGCTGCGCGCCGGGCTGGGAGGTTTCTTCGTCGATGGCAACGGGGGCATGATCGCGAATTCCTACTACAAAGCGAATGGGCCCGCCACGGCGAAAGACAGGAAAGTGGACGAAATCTCCGTTTCAGGAGAACTGTTTCAAGTTCAATGAATCAACATCCCGTCACCGGAGCCACCTGCCTCATGGCATTGGGTGCCGGCGGAGGGATATTTTCGGCAACCACCTGCGGTGGGGCAGACGCCTTCGGCAGGCTCAGGGCGGAGATGAGGGTTGTGGTTTCCCAGGTCCACGCTGCGGTCCGCCGCGGCGGAGGACCTGGGGCACCCGGCGGTGATCTGGCACAAATGAATAATTCGATGCCGGTCCGGTGTCGCGTCAAGGGCGAGGATGTAAGTCTGTCCGCGACCGGGCAGACTTACCATCCCAGGCTTGGTTCGGGCCTAAGCTCCGGCCAGTTCCACCACAGTACCACTAGGCAGATTGCCAACGTGTCCGTTCACGTTGCCCCAGGCCTTCTGCCACGAGCCGTCCCCGTTCCGCACAGTGTGCAGAACCGTCTTCCCGTCCTCCAGCAGAATCGCGATCTGGAAAGTGTTATCGGTTCCCGGCCCGCAGGCCATATCTATGATCGCCTGCGGAGGGGTCCCTGAGTGCGCAAATACATCGCCCCAGAAATTCTGCCAGGTCCCATCCGCATGCCGAAGGGTATGAAAGAGCTTGCCGATGCCCGTGCAGATTACGATTTGCAAGTTGCCTGCTGTATCTGCTCCGCAACCAATTTGTGCGATCGGCGCCGGAGCGTTGCCCACCTGACTCATGACGTTGCCCCACCCGTGCTGCCAAGGTGCGTTGTCACTGCCATTGTCCATGCGTACCGTGTGGTACAGAACATCACCGATGCGTGCTACCCATTGCGACATAGTACCTCCTTGGGGATATGAGCCGGAATCTCCTTTTCGGAGCCGGTTCAAGGCAATTGTATCTTTCGTAATGTAGATTGCAACACCAGAGTAATGCTTGTGCCGAAAAAGTCGTCGTTTGCGGCAGAAAAGCCAGACGATTTTCTGCCGTCCTTGCGTTGTCCGCCTCATCGAGAGCCCTCCAAGTCAATTGGCGGCTGGACCAGCTTTGAACCAGCCACAAAGCTGAGGGTGCCCCATCCTTACCGTCCGCCGCAGCGAACGGAAGGGTGGGAAACCACAAACCCCGGCCAGCCTGCCTTGAAAGGGCACGACTTCAAAGCCTGCCCTGAGCGCAGTCGAAGGGTGCCGCAAATGCAACATAATTAGCCCGGGCTTTAGCCCCGGAGGGAAGGTCTTTGCCGGCATGCGCTGAAAAACGCCGGCTTTGTCTCAGGGCGCGACCTGCCGCTTAGTGTCAGGGCACGACTTCAGTCGTGCCGTAAACGCAACAAATAAACGTGGGCTTTAGCCCCTGCGGCCGGGTTTCAAAGGCCCCTGAGCAGAGTCGAAAGCCTCCTGAGCGAAGCCGAAGGACCTGCGTCTGCTCTTATCCGTTGAGCCTGTCGAAGGGGGTCTCGCTCTGTTCCCATTGCGCGCCGGCGGAGGGATATTTCCCGCAAGGAGCGGAGGAGCTGGGGCACCATGCGCATGGTAGAATTCGGGCTGTGCCGGGCGCGTCCAGAACGCGATTCCTCGGCGCCTGGAGGTCGTTTATGCGCATGATCATGCTGGTTCAATTCCCCATTGAACCGTTCAACACTTTGGTCCGGAACGGCACGGTGGGGGAGAAGATGCACCAGATTCTCGACGCCATCAAACCCGAATCCGCATACTTCACGGAACGGGAAGGCCACCGCGGCGGCATCTTTGTGGTCAATCTTGATGGCCCTTCCGATGTTGCCAGACTGGCTGAGCCCTGGTTCCTTCAATTCAATGCCAAAGTCAAATTCCGCATTGCCATGACGCCCGAAGATCTCGGTCGTGCGGACCTGGGAGCGCTGGGAAAGAAGTGGGCCTGAACCAATAACCCCGGCAAAATGCCGGGTGCCCCAGGTCTCGTCCGCCGCAGCGGACGGGGCCTGGGAAACCACGGACCCCAACCGCGCTCAGACCAGGCATTACGATCCGGAGGGAGGCGGGGGTTTCAACCCCCGCATAACGCCAGCAAAATCGGCGCGGGCTTTAGCCCCGGAGGGAAGGCCTTTGCCGGCATGCGCTGAAAAACGCCGGCGTTGTATCAGGGCACGACTTCAGTCGTGCCGTAAATTGCTCCAAAATGAATCCGGGCTTTAGCCCCTGCGGCACGGCTTCAAAGCCTGCCCCTGAGGCCGGGTTTCAAAGCCTGCCCTGAGCCTGTCGGAGGGGGTCTCGCTCTCTTCCCATTGTGCGCCGGCGGAGGGATATGTTCGGCAACCACCTGCGGTGGGGCAGACGCCTTCGGCAGGCTCAGGGCGGAGATGAGGGTTGTGGTTTCCCAGCAACAGCCTAGCGGATTATCTTGCGAATGAATTGTTTAGCGTCGTCTAGCTCGGGGTCGGTCCTCAGATTCCTCTTTAGCGCATTGGCGACCCACATTGGCCCATGGCCACTCTCTGTCCTAAGGAAGCCTTCGAGCTCGCCCACCGGTACGACGAAGATGCCTAGGCGCTCAAGCGTGTTCATTAGGTTTTTGGCCGCTTGGCTTGCGTCTCCGCTCGGTACAAACGCGATTCCAACCGATTTGGCGGTGGACCAAGGTGACGATGCTCTCAGTGCATCTTGAATGGTCTTTTTCGTCGCTTCCGGGATTACGTGCCCCGTGATGGTACTTAGTGCCGATTCGATTTCCCTTCTGACCTCTCCGGTGCTGAGTTCGGGCTTTTTGTCATCAATCGCCTTCTTTACGACCTTCCAGTCAGGTTTGACATCCTTCCATTGTCCCCCCGCCGCCTCGACGATCTCCATCAGCGGACTCTCTGCATTGAGTACATCAAAATCTGTGACAATTGAGATTGGCACCTCCAGTCCCCTAAGGGAGCGGATGATCAAGGGCAAGCGTTGCTTTCCTCCGCAGTGTGTGAACATAATGTCTGGTCGACGGTCGCCGCCGGATTCAAATATCGCATCCGTAATTGCCGAGTAGAAGCGGCAATCTGAATCGCTCTCGCAGAGGATTACGCGTTCGTGAAACAGGCCGTCCAGAATGTTCGAGTAGCGAAGAAGCGAATCACTCCATAACTGGGATATCTGGGCATTGCTCAGCTCTCGCGCAATGTTCACATCGCCCTCGCGTCGGAGCCTCAGGACACGGACTCGGTGATTTTCGGAGTCGAGCGCGCCGCGCAGAACATCGCCGCTGTGTGTTGCGACGAAGAGTTGCCGCTCGGCACCGGTTTCATTGACTAGAAAGTCGCCAAGATGTCTCGCTTGGGGCGGGTGGAGGAAGGCCTCCGGTTCATCAATAAGCAGGATTGGCTCAGAACCTACTGCTGTGAACAGCAAAACTCCGAGAAAGCTTCGCATTCCATCGCCCTGGGTTTGAACTGGCGGCAGCTTCTCCAAATCTCGAACGTATTCGATACTTTGTCGGTCTTTCCCGGGCTGTACTTGCGGTGCCTTCCCAACGAGAATCGGAACGATTTTGCCGGCGTTGCGGTGGACGACTATTCCGGTCCCAAACGCTCTCTCGAAATAATCGCTGATTCGCTTCTCGACCGAGTCGTTCCACTGGAGGAAGTGAATCGGATGCTTGGGTCCATCAATGGTTATGGCGACGTTGTCGGGCGGATTGGCGGCTCCGAGCCTCTCCTCCGCGTTGAGGAGGGTGCAAAAGAAGCCGGACAATGAGCTGCCCATTCCGCGTTCTTTTTTCCACCACATCTCGATGTGACTTCGTTCGACGAATTTTCCCAGCAGCTGGAATTTTTCGCCTAGAATCGTGGCCGTTGCCCATGTCATGGACTGTAGCCATGACACCACCTCTTCGTGCGAGCCCTCTTTCTGATATGAGATCGCTCGGACGACCGGGCTCGACCTATCAGCATCGGCGAGCTTTCCCGCGATTGCGCGGAGCGTTTCGCTCTTTCCACCGTTATTTGGACCCACGATTATTACCACATCGCTGCGGTCCATCTCGACGACGCTTCCGTCGCTGAAGGTAATTCTGCTTATCCATACGCTGGGTTTCATGTTGAGATCTCCAGGGGGCGGGTGGCCCACCTTTTTGTTGGCGATACGCTACGGGTGCCCCATCCTTGCGCCGGTTTCATCGCGGCGGGTGGCCCACCCTTCGGGTCCTACTGAATTGGGTGCCCACCCTTCGGGTGCCATTTCCAGCTCTCAATCGACGGGAACAGCCCTTAGCACTCATTGAGAATAGTTTATGCGCCGAAAGGCCGATTAGTAATCAGGAACACCCTCGCGGCCACCAAAGTCCCGAGCGACCGGCAAACCTCACCGTGCCTATGGCGTGAGCCTCTGAGGTCAAAACCACCCCAATCCCTCCCGGTCCGGCCTCAAAACACGCTAAAAATGCGGCAAAAACGCCAAAAAACGACCAAAAACAGCCCATTTTGCGCCTGTTTTTCAACTTTTGGCCGGCTCATAACCCCACATTTCCCCCTTTTTCCGTCCACCTGCGGCCCGCCGTTTTCTCGCTTTGAAAACCAATACGCTCCTTAGCCGGACTGCGGGCCTACAGAACCGCGCTCTTTTGTCGGGCTGTTTGCGCAAATACGCGACGACCTGCAGGTCTATATACGCAACTTAGCTTTCCCTGCCCCGTAGTCCCTAGTCCCTAGTACCGAGGCCGCGTGATTGTGTAATGCAAGGGATGTAGCGCCGGTCTCCAGACCGGCTGTCGTGCGGGCGTCCGCGCCCGCACTTGTCCAGGAGCAATTACCAAATTACACAGCCAAAGCACTAGTCCCTAATCCCTAATCCCTAGTCCCTACTCCCTGCCATCTTCGCCAACTTTTCGCTCTTCGCGTATAATCTCTGCATGGACTTTCAACTGGTGACCAGCTATAAGCCGAGGGGGGATCAGCCGCGGGCCATTGCCGAGCTGATGTCGGGCCTTGCGGCGGGCGAGAAGCACCAGGTGCTGTTGGGCGTCACCGGCTCCGGCAAGACCTTCACCATGGCCAAGATCATCGAGCAGTCCAACCGGCCGGCGCTGATCCTGGCGCACAACAAAACCCTCGCCGCCCAGCTTTATCACGAGTTCAAGCAGTTCTTCCCCGGCAATGCGGTCGAATACTTTGTCAGCTACTACGACTACTACCAGCCGGAGGCCTACATTCCGGCCGGCGACCTGTATATCGAGAAGGAAGCGACGATCAACGAGGAGCTGGACAAGCTGCGCCTCTCGGCCACGCGCAGCCTGTTCGAGCGGCGGGACTCGATCATTGTCAGCTCGGTGAGCTGCATCTACGGCCTGGGCTCGCCGGAGGCTTACTTTGGAATGTTGCTGCTGCTGGAAAAGGGCCAGCGCATCAGCCGCCAGGACATTACGCGGCGGCTGGTCGAAATCCTCTACGAGCGCAACGACACGGACTTCCGGCGCGGGACCTTCCGCGTGCGCGGCGACGTGATCGAGGTCTTCCCTACTTACGACGAGACGGCCTACCGCATCGAGCTCTTCGGCGACGAGATCGAGAGCCTCTCTCAAATTGACCCGCTCTTCGGGACGGTCAAGCAGAAGTACTCGCGGCTGCCGATCTATCCCAAGAGCCACTATGTGGTGCAGCCGGAGCGCCGCGCCGAGGCCATCGACTCGATTGTGGCGGAGTTGAACGCCTGGGTGCCCGAGCTTGAGTCGCAGGGCCGCATGGTCGAGGCGCAGCGCATCCACCAGCGGACGCGCTTCGACCTGGAGATGATCAAGTCCATGGGCTATTGCCACGGGATCGAGAACTATTCGCGGCACTTTTCGGGGCGCCTGCCGGGCGAGCCTCCGCCGACGCTGCTGGATTACTTTCCCCGCGATTTTCTGCTCTTTGTGGACGAGAGCCACGCGACCATTCCGCAGGTGCACGGGATGTGGTTCGGGGACCGCAGCCGCAAGCAGAACCTCGTGGACTACGGCTTCCGGCTGCCCTCGGCGATGGACAACCGGCCGCTGAAGTTCGAGGAGTTTGAGAACCGCGTGCAGCAGGCGATTTACGTTTCGGCAACGCCGGGGCCGTATGAACTGACGCGCTCGGCCGGGGTGGTGGTCGAGCAGGTGATCCGCCCCACGGGCCTGGTTGACCCGGAGGTGGAGATTCGCCCGGTGAAGGGGCAGATCGACGACCTGCTGGGGGAGATTCGCGACCGGGCCAAGCGCAACGAGCGCGTGCTGGTGACCACGCTGACCAAGCGCATGTCCGAGGACCTGGCCGGCTACTATTCGGAAGTTGGAGTCCGCTGCCGCTATCTTCACTCGGAGATCGAAACGCTGGAACGGGTGAAGCTGCTGGCCGGCCTGCGCAAGGGCGAGTTCGACGTGCTGATCGGCATCAATTTACTTCGAGAAGGCCTGGACCTGCCCGAGGTCTCGCTGGTGGCCATTCTGGACGCGGACAAGGAGGGTTTTCTGCGCTCGGCGGGTTCGCTGATTCAGACCATGGGCCGCGCCTCGCGGCACATCGAGGGCCGCGCCATTCTCTATGCGGACCGCATCACCGACTCGATGCGGCGGGCCATGGACGAGACCGACCGCCGGCGGAGGATTCAGCGCGCCTACAACGAGGAAAATGGGATTACGCCGCAGTCGATTATCAACAAAATGGATATGGGGCTGGCCTCGATTCTGAAGGCCGAGTACGGCGACGTGGCCGAGGAAGAGACGGCGGGGCTGCCCGAACTCCGCTCCCAGGCGGACCTTGACGCTCATATTGTCCGCCTGGAAGCCGACATGCGCGCCGCCGCCCGCAAGTTCGAGTTCGAGAAAGCCGCCCGCCTCCGCGACACCATCAAGGAGCTGCGCGACAAGGAGTTCCTGTTCGGGTAAGAGCCCCGGCGAGCCCGGTCCCGATCCGGCTGCCAGAACGCCGTTGCACCACTCCCTCGCGGCATCCCCCGGCAGCATCCCTCGATTTAGGGGGTCTCGGTTCATGGGGGCTATAAAACAGCCCTTGCGGGCAACCGGACCGGGTTTCGTAACATCCTAGTTGCTCAGTTAGTAAATATAGCGCCCGTCCATCGCACGGGGCGCGGGGATTCGGGGACGCATGGCAATCATCTTATTGGTGGACAACGATCCGCTCCAGGCGTTCCTGCGCAAGTCGGTTCTGGAGCGGCGATTCCACGACGTGCAGCGGGTTGGCGATGCCGCCGAGGCTCTTTGCCTGGTGGAGCAGCCCCTGTTTGCCGGGAATCTCGGGCTGGTGATCTCCGGGCTGCACATGCCGGGGATTGGCGGACCGGTGTTTGTGGCCGAGCTGCATGAGCGGCTGCCCAACGTGCCGGTCCTGGTGCTGGGCAACGGCAGCGAAGCGGCAGGCGATTACTCCAGCGATGGCGTGTGCTTTCTGCCAAGGCCCTTCGCGACCGACGAGATGCTGGCACTCGCCGGCCAACTGCTTGCACAAAGCGAACAACAGACGGTCTGACGGGCAGATCTTCCCCTCTCCGCAAAGCTCCCGTCTCAATCTCCACCCAAGGTGTGAGCCAGATCACACGCCGAAAGCCTATGATGGATTGAGAATACCCTCGTTGGGAGGCCATCTGGCTCCCCGCCCGCGTGCGAGAATCATCATGGAGTCTGAATGGCAGCGTTTGGCAGTTTTGCTCTTCTTATCGCCTTGGCGCTGGCCGCCTACAATCTGCTGGCTGGGGCTCTGGCGCTGCGGCTGATTGCGACCGGACAGCCGGCCGCAATCTCGCCTGAGCGGCTGGCCGATACGGCGCGCCGGGCTGGGATCGCGGGGTTTGTGGCCGTCACGGCGGCCGCCTTCGCCTTGGTCTGGTCGGTTTTTGCCAACGATTTTTCCATCGCCTACATCACGGAGCACTCGAACCGCGCCCTGCCCGGAGCGTATAAATTTTCCGCGCTGTGGAGCGGCCAGGAAGGCTCGCTGCTGCTGTGGGCGTGGCTGCTGGCGATGTATGGGTTTGTGCTGCGGCTGACGCACAAGACCGACGTGAAGCTGTACGCCTACGCGGGCACGATTCTGGCCGGAATCCAGGTGTTTTTCCTGGCAGTGCTGTGCTTTGCCGCGCCGCCGTTCGCGCTGCTGCAGGTAGCCATTCCGGACGACGGCAATGGGCTGAATCCGCTGCTCCAGTACCCGGAGATGGTGATTCATCCGCCGATGCTCTATTTGGGTTACGTGGGCTTCTCGGTTCCCTTCGCGTTTGCCCTGGGAGCGCTGATGATGCGCTACCCCGGCGAGAAATGGATCAAGGTGACGCGCGTGTGGACCATGGTGACCTGGCTGTTTCTGACCGCCGGCATCTTCCTGGGCATGCACTGGGCCTACGCGGTGCTGGGCTGGGGCGGCTACTGGGGATGGGACCCGGTGGAGAATGCGAGCTTCATGCCCTGGCTGACGGGAACGGCGTTTTTGCACTCCGTGATGATGCAGGAGAAGAAGGGCATGATGAAGAGCTGGGACGTGTGGCTCATCTTCTCGACCTTCCTGCTGACGATGCTGGGAACGCTGCTGACCCGCGCGGGGCTGGTGAGTTCTGTACACGCGTTTGCGGAGTCGCCCATCGGCACCTGGTTTGCGATCTTCATGGGGATTGTGCTGGCGGTGTGCATCTTCACGTACGTCTTGCAGCGCAGCCACCTGAAGAGCGAACACCATCTGGAGTCGCTGGTGAGCCGCGAGTCGAGCTTTCTGTTCAACAATCTGGTGCTGCTGACGGCCTGCTTCGTGATTCTGTGGGGCACGCTCTTCCCGATCCTCTCGGAATACGTAGTGGGCAACAAGGTCACGGTGGGCGCTCCGTGGTATAACCGCGTGGCCGTGCCGATCGGCCTGTTTCTGCTGTTTTTGACCGGCGTAGGACCGCTGCTGCCGTGGCGGGCGACGTCGTTCAAGAGCATTCGGCGGAACTTTGTGCTGCCGACGATCGCTCTTTGGGCTACCGTGTTCGTCTGCCTTGCCGTGGGCGTGCGGCCGTGGAAAGACGGCGCGTTCGACACCGGCAACTTCTACGCGCTGGTGGCCTTTGCGGTGAGCGCGGGCGTGCTTACCGCCATTCTGAGCGAGTTTCTGCGCGGGGCCGGGGTCATTTCGCGCCAGACCAGGCGCAACCTGGTTGTGGCTACGTGGCTGCTGACGCGCCGCAACACGCGGCGGTATGGGGGCTACATCATCCATATCGGCGTGGTGATTATCGTAGTGGGGCTGGCCGGCTCGGCCTTCAATCGCAATGTGGAGAGCGAGTTGGGGTTGCACGACAAGCTGGCGATCGGTCCTTACACGCTGGAGTGCGTCGGCTTTACGCAGGATTCGAACGCCAACTACAACTCCGAGTACGCCTTGCTGGACGTCTTCAAGGGCGGCAAGAAGCAGTTCCAGATGACGCCGGAGAAGCGGGTTTATCTGGCCAGCGAACAGCCGCAGACCATGGTGGCGATCCATTCGACTCCCGCCTGGGACCTGTATGTGGTGTATGAAGGCACAAATCCCGACAGCGGGCAGCCGATTATCAAGGCGTTTCTGAATCCGCTGGTGGGCTGGATCTGGGCCGGGCTGGCGGTGCTGGTCTTCGGCACGCTGGTGGCGCTGGTTCCCAGCTTGAGCCCGGCGACTGCTGCTTTGCGCATGCCCGCGGCGCGATCTACTCCCACTGAGCCGGCGCTGAAGGGAGGCCATCTGTGAGGCGTTCCACGCCTTTGACTTTTTGGATTAGGGCAGTGGAAGCGGCGGCGCTGGCCGTCGCTGTCTGCTTCTCGCTGGGTGCGACCGATGCGAGCTCGCGGTTCAACGACCTGGGGCACAGGCTGATGTGCACCTGCGGCTGCGCGCAGATGCTGGGCGAATGCAACCACGTGGGCTGCCCGGAGAGCGGGCGGGAGCGCAACGAACTGAGCGCAGCCATCGCCGCTGGAAGCAGCGACAAGGAGATTCTGGCGTCGTTCGCCGCCAAGTACGGAGCAACCGTGCTGGCCGCGCCCACTACCCATGGTTTCGACCTGGTGGCCTGGATTGCTCCCTTCGCTGTGTTTGCGGCGGCGCTGCTGGGCACCATTCTGCTGGTGCGGCGGTGGGCAAATTTGTCAGTGGGCAAGACGCAGACTGCCATCCCCGACCCGGCGAATGAGGACCCGGCCGACCGGGCGCGGCGGGAAAAGATTCGCCGGGAGACCGGCATCGACGGAGGTTTTTGAGCGATGACAACCTTGCAAGGCGAAGTGGTGGGCGCGCTGTTGACGCTGGCGCTGCTGGTTTACACCTTCTGGCCGGAGAACGTCTTCGCCAGCCAGCGCGAGAAGACCCGCCTGGACTATTTGCTGGAGCGCAAGGACCAGCTCTACGAAAACCTGCGCGATCTGAACTTCGAGTACCGCGCCGGCAAGTATCCTGAAGAGGATTTTCAAGCCCAGCGGGCGCAGCTTGAAAACGAGACGGCCCTGCTGATGGCCGAAATCGAGCATTTGCAACAGGCTTAAGAACCGGCACGCTGCGCACAGAATTCGATGCACCTTACGACCGAAGGATTCCCTCACGACCATGAAATCGACCCAGATTGTTTTTCGCACTTTTGCTTTGAGCCTGATTCTCACGGGCGCTTTGGCGCAGGCCGCCACCGTCACCGGCACGGTGACCGACAAGACCACCAACAAGCCCGCGGTGGGCGATACAGTAGTGCTGGTGGACGTGCAGGCCGGCATGGGCGAAGTGGCCCACGCGACGACCGACGCCCGCGGGCACTATTCGCTGACCAAGCCCGGCAGCAGCAATTACCTGGTGCGGGTGACCCACCAAGGCGCGACCTACTTTATCGGCGCGCCCGGGGGCAACACGCCGGGCGACCTCACGGTCTATGACGTGGTCGCCAAGGTCCATGGCGTCTTTATCGAGGCAGACGTGCTGGAGGTGGAGAGCCAGAACGGCCAGCTCAAGGTGACCGAGCGGTACTTTGTCCACAACACCAGTTCGCCGCCGCTGACCCAGTGGAGCGAACACTCGTTCGAGATTGTGCTGCCCGCCGAAGCGGTGGTGAACGGCGCGGGCGGACAGCGTCCCAACGGCCTGCCCACCTCCGTCAAGCTGGACCCGGACGGCCCCAAGGGGCACTACTCCTTCAACTTCCCCATCCAGCCCGACGACGGCGACAAGGACACGCTCTTCCAACTCGCCTATCACGTGCCCTACAGCGGCGGCAAGTTCACCTTCAAGGCGCAGGTGACGCTGCCGGCGGACAACCTGGCCGTTCTACTGCCCAAGAGCATGACCTTCACGCCAGGGTCGGGAACAGCCTTCAAGTCCGTGCCGGAAGACCCCGGCGTACAGACCTTCGTGGCCAAGAACGCGATTCCGGGCAAGCCGGTGGAGTTCACTATTTCAGGGAACGGGTCGATTCCGCGCGAGCAACAAGGCGCGTCGGCCGGGGACAGCGGTGCTCCTGGAGCAAGCGCAAGCGCACCGGGCAACCAGCCGGGCGGCGGCATCGGCAACCCCATCGGCACGCCCGACCCGCTGAGCAAGTACAAGGGGTGGATTCTGGGCGGGCTGGCGCTGCTGCTGGTAGTCGCGGCGGCTTTTCTGCTGCGCAAGCCGGCAGTCTCACCCGGAACCGGAGCAGCGGCCGATGCCGGAACTGGAGCTTACCCGGCCTTTGCTTCACCGGCGGCAAAGCATACCACCCTGCTCAATGCGCTGAAGGAAGAACTGTTCGCGCTGGAAAGCGAGAAGATCTCGGGCGCGATTGCACCCGAGGAGTACACGCAAGTGAAGGCGGCGTTGGAGACGGTGCTGAGGCGGGCATTGAAGAGAAGCTAGTTGTCAGTTTTCAGTGGTCAGTTGTCAGTTTTCCGTGCCGGGATGCTGCACCAACCTCTGTGGATGCGCTACCCTGAGTTCGTAATGAGCAATTGACAAGCTTCCAAGTCCGCAATCTTCTCATCTGGCCATTGACCTCGGACGACTAAAGACTGACAACTGACCACTGACAACTGAGAACTGGATTTATGAAGACTCTACTTCGCACGCTTCTTTATCTCGCGCTCATCGTATGGCTGGGCGCGGAAATCTTCTTTCCTGTCGTGGCCGCCATTACGTTCACCGCACTGCGGCCGGACACGCACACGGCTGGGTCGATTGTGGGTGAATTGCTGCGGATTCTGCGCGGGATGGGGCTGGTGTCGGGGATGGTGGCGCTGGCTTTGCTGGCTCTGGCTCCGGCGTGGGCCATCTACAAGCCGCGCACGGTGTTGGCGCCGATGGGCCTCGTGGTGCTGATGATCGCCTTCACCGTCTACTCGCAGTTCGCGATCATTCCTGCCATGGAGCGCGATCGGATTGCTGCCGGCGGGGCGATCGACGCGGTGGATGCAGCCAACCCCAGCCGCATCGACTTCAACAAGCTGCACAACCGCAGTGAGCACATGGAAGAAGCGATCTTGCTGCTGGGACTGGCGACGGTGGTGCTCGTGGCGAAGGCAGAGACGGCGTAAAGGTAAGGGATCAGAGATCAGTTCTACGCTGCCGCCCACCCGAGATGCAACCCTCCCTGTTCCCTGCTCCTGTATCATCGAAGAGGCTCTTGGGCGCTTATTTCACTCTGCCAAGAACCCCATGGGAAGTGCATGAAGACTGGCATTATCGGCCTGCCGCAGGTGGGCAAGACATCGTTGTTCAAGATTCTTACCAAGGCGCGGCTCGAGGAGCGGGGCCACTCGCGCGAGGAGCACATAGGCGTGGCCAGGGTGCCGGACGAGCGGCTGGACAAGCTGTCCGCCCTCTACTCGCCACGCAAGACCACCTACGCGGCAGTTGAATTCGTCGACGTGGCGGCCATCGGTCAGGAAGCGCTGAAGGAGACCGCGTTCCTGACCAGCCTGCGCCAGGTGGACGCGTTGATTCATGTGCTGCGCGCCTTCGAGGACGAGTCGATTGCCCACGTGGGCCCCATCGATCCGCTGCGCGACATCCGGAACGTCGAGTTCGACCTGATGGTCAGCGACCTGACGCAGATTGAGAAGCGTCTGGAGCGCGTGGAAAAGGACCTGAAGAAGATGCGCACAAGTGAGCTGGAGCGGGAACACGCGCTCCTGGTACGGTCGAAAGAGGCGCTTGAAAAGGAGCAGCCGCTGCGCGAGCTGGAGATGACGGCGGAGGAAAAGAAGCTCATCAAAGGCTTTATGTTTCTGTCGCAAAAGCCCATTTTATATGCACTTAACATTGGCGAGAGCACTACGCTAGGCGACGACCTGGAGGCGGCAGTGAGCCGCTTCAAGCTGGATGAGGTTGCGCACCGGCCGAACGCCGGAGCCACGGCCATCTGCGGCAAGGTGGAGGCCGAACTGGCGGAGATGGACGAAGCCGAGGCGGCGGATTTCCTTGAGAGCTACGGGCTGCGCGAGAGCGGCCTGGTCAGGCTGATCCGCAAGAGCTACGAGCTGCTGGGATTGATCAGCTTCTTTACCGCCGGCGAGGACGAGTGCCGCGCCTGGACCATACCTGTTGGCTCGAAGGCGCCGCAGGGGGCGGGAGCGATCCACTCCGACCTGGAACATCACTTCATCCGCGCCGAGACGATTCGGTGGGACAACCTGCTGGCCGCAGGCTCGGAGGCGGCTGCGAGAGCCAAGGGCACGTTGCGCCTGGAAGGCAAGGAGTATGTGGTGCAGGATGGGGACGTGATGCACATCAGGCACAGCGGGTAAAAGCAAATGCTGAAGATTTCCCTCATCCTCGGCGCCATTGCCGCGCTGGCCGACGTGGCCGGCGGGCTGGTGCTGGTGCGGGCTCGCGGCGTGGAACGCTATCTGCGCTACTTTGTCGCCCTGGGCGCCGGGTTTCTGATTGCCACCGCGCTGCTGGAGATGATGCCCGAGGGGCTGCGGCTGAGTCCGCGGCTGGGACCGGTGCTGATCATGGGCGGCTACTGCGTGATGCATCTGCTGGAACACACCATCAACGCGCACTTCCACTATGGAGAGGAGACGCACACCGGCGAGTTCGTCTCCCGGCACACCGGCAACGCGGTGATGGCCGGGCTGAGCGTCCATGCGCTCTTTGACGGGGTGGCTATCGGCTCGGGGTTTGCGCTCTCCAACTGGTTGGGCTGGCTAATCTTTCTGGCCATTTTTCTGCACAAGGCGCCGGAGGGCTTCACCATGGCCTCGGTGATGCTGGCCAGCGGACGAAGCCGGGTGGCGGCTTTTTATTCCGCCGTGGCATTGGCGGCAGCTACATTGGCCGGCGTGCTGTTGATTGGACTGGCTCCCGGCCTGGTGCTCTACGGACTTCCCCTCTCGGCCGGCGTGGCTCTTTACGTGGCCGCCACCGACCTGGTGCCGGAGGTCAACCGCGAGCCGGGCATTCGCATGGCGCTGGTGTTTTTTGCGGGCGTGGGCGCATTTCTGTTGCTGCGCTTGATTTTGCCGGCGCTCTAGATTGAGGCACGGCGCGCGAAGCCGAATCTTCCGGCGTAGAGCCTTGCCAGCAGCCGCGCATATTCCCAGGCAACCTTGAAGTTGGCTTTGCTTGCGCCCCGGTAGCGCTGGCCGAAGATAAACGGAACCTCTTCGATCGACTGGATGCGTCCGCGCACCAGAACATCCAGCAACAGCTTAAAGCCTGTGGGCTGAAACATGACTTGCTCCAGGCAATGGCGGCGCACCAGGAAGAAGCCGGACATGGGATCTTTGGCGCGAATCCCCGCTCTTTGAATGGGCCAGGTCACCCATACGGCGGCGGCAGAGATGAACTTTCTGGCCGGATTCCATTCGCCCAGTCCGCCGCCCGGAGTGTAGCGGCTGCCGATGACAAGGTCCCGGCCCGCCAGGATCGCCGATAGCAATTGCGGCAAGAGCTCCGGCGGATGCTGGAGATCGGCGTCCATCACGCCCAGAATCGCGGCATCCGTGCGCTGCCAGCCATAGAGCACGGCGCCGGACAATCCCCTCTCCCCCTTGCGCACCAGGAGGCGGACGCGCGGGTCTTCAAGAGCGATGGCGGAGACCACTTCGCCGGTTCCGTCGCGGCTGTCATCATCGACGACCAGAATCTCGTAGGGAATCTCGAGGGGATCGAGGACGGAACGGACATGGTCGAGCAAGCCACCGATGTTCCCGGCTTCGCAGAGCGTGGGAATCACGAGCGCCAGCTTTTCCCGCGCGCGTTCCGGCTCGCATGCTGACGGCGTGGCCAGCGTTGCCCCTCTGTTCCCGTACATGTAGGATCGTTTTATCACTGCGAACGAAGTTTTGTAGCCGAAGGTAAGTATACGGAGTTCCTACGCTTGAAGCGACACAATTTCCTGGCCGATTTTCTGCTGATCCTGGTTTTTACCGTGCTTGGCTTTGCGGTGATGGGCTACCATCCCGGCGCGGAAGATGACGGCGTCTATTTGACCGCGGTCAAGGCGGATTTGAATCCGAATCTCTTCCCCCACGATGCGGCCTTCTTTCAGTTGCAGATGCACAGCAGCGCCTTCGACACATGGATGGCGCACTTTGTGCGTTTGACCGGGACTCCAGTGGCCTGGGCGGAATTGCTGTGGCAGTTGACCTCCATCTTCCTGGTCCTCTGGGCCTGTTGGAGCATTGTCCGCCAGCTCTTTGAAGGAGCCGCGGCGCGCTGGGCGGGAGTTGCCATGGTGGCAGCGATGTTGACGCTGCCGGTGGCTGGGACCGCACTGTTCCTCATGGACCAGTATCTGCACCCGCGCAATTTGGCCACGGCACTGATCCTGTTTGGCGTCTCGCGGATTCTGGCCGGGAGACGATGGCAGGCCGTGCCGCTTGTAGGGCTCGCAGTTATGTTGCACCCGCTGATGGGGGTTTTCGGCATTTCATTCTGCGGCGTGCTGACGCTGACGCTCTCTGAACCTCTGCGCGTGCAGCTTCGACACCTGCGGACACGCGTGGTTCCGGAGGGAGCCGCTCCGATTGCGGCGATCGTTCCGTTCGGATGGATCTTCGATCCGCCCACACCGGCCTGGCTGGAGGCATTGCGCAGCAGGCACTGGTTTCGCCTCTACCAGTGGAAGTGGTACGAATGGGTGGGCGCCATCGCACCGCTGGCGCTGTTCTGGCTTGTGGCCCATGTGGCGCGCAAACGCGGAGAGATCAATTTGGCCCGTTTCGCGGCGGCGATTTTCATCTATGGCGTCTTCCAGCAGGCGGTGGCGATGGTCCTTCTCGGCCCCAGGGCGCTGATCGTCTTCAGCGCCCTGGAACCGATGCGTTACCTTCACCTGGTTTATGTTTTCATGGCGCTGGTGGGCGGAGCCTACCTGGGCAGATATGTTCTGAAGGCGCGAATCTGGCGCTGGGCGGTCTTCCTGCTGCTGGCCAACGGCGGAATGTGCCTGGCGCAACGGCAACTCTTTCCAGCAAGCGAGCACCTTGAACTCCCCTTCACGGCGTCTGCCAGTCCCTGGCTCCAAGCCTTTGATTGGATCAAGCACCATACGCCTGAAGACGCGTACTTCGCTCTGGACCCGCGATACATGGCCGCCCCCGGCGAGGACTTTCACAGCTTCCGGGCTTTGGCCGAGCGGAGCCAGTTGGCCGATGCCATCAAGGACACGGCCGTAATCACCAAGGTTCCCGAGTTGGGGCCGGCGTGGAAGCGGCAGTTGGAGGCGCAGGAAGGCTGGCCGCGCTTCCAGCTCGCGGACTTCGAGCGGCTGAAGGCGGAGTTCGGCGTGGACTGGGTGCTGGTTTCGTATCCCCAACCGGCTGGCCTGGCCTGCCCATGGCACAATGACGCTCTGACGGTCTGCCGGGTTCCGTAACGCCGATGCAGGCCCGCAATTCCACATTCCTTTGCGCGTTGGGGCAATTTCCGCGAGAATGGGTGAGTTACCCTTAACCTGCACGGAGACCGCTTGATGCTCAACCTTTCCCAGCGACTGATTCTCGGCTGTGTGCTGCTTGCCGGCCTCATGGTGGGGCTGGTGGCGGCCGCTCACCGTGCCCTTGCGGCGGCGGGACAGACCAAATTGGCATGGGCTTTCGTTCTGGCTGCGCTGCTGATCGAGTTGGGAACCATCTACTTTGTGCTGGGCCCAATCCACATGCTGGCCAGGGACACCCGCAAGATTGCCGGGGGCAACTTGGAGCATCGCGTCGAGTGGCGCAGCCGCGATGACTTCGGCATCATTGCCACCGAGTTGAACCGCATCGCTCTCAGGCTCAGGGATCTGCGCGACTCCGAGGCCGGACGGCGGCAGATGGAGTTTCAACTCTCCGACGCCGTGCTGCAATCCATCTTCGAGCCGATCATCGTGACCGACGGCAAGGGCCACGTGCTCAAGGTGAACCAGGCCGCGGCGGAGCTGCTGGGCGAAGCCGCCGGCGACCGAATGGCGCTCGCCAATACCCCCGGCGGCGACAAGATTCTGAGCGCCATCCGCGATGCCGTATCCATGCAGAAGGCGGTGGCCGCCGAGGACGAAGCGTCCATGCTGCCGATGCGGATCGGCAAGCAGGAGCGCAGCTTCCGCCTGCGCACCACGCCGATGCGCGACTCCGAGGGGCGGCTGCTGGGCACGGTGACCACGCTGGAAGACGTGACCAGCCTGCAGGATACCGACCGCTTCAAGACGCAGTTCATCACCGTGGCCAGCCGCAAGCTGCGCGACCCTCTGCTGCAATTGCGGCGTGGGCTTTATGCGCTGAGCCAGGGCTTTGGCGGGGAGTTGCTGCCGCTGCAGACTGAATTGGTGGCCCAGGCCAGCCATGAGTCGGAAAAGCTGGACGATATTATGGGCGACCTGATTGAAGTGGCCGAACTGGACACTGGCAAGCGCGAGTTCAAACTGGAACGGCTGCGCCCTCTGCAGGCCCTGGGCGAGGCCCGCGACCGGTATTGTGACGAGGCCGCCCGGAAGCGCATCCGGGTGGAAGTGAAGGCCTATGCAGACCTGTCATTCGTACAGGCTGACCGGCGGGCGTTGCGCTCGATCCTGGACAACCTGCTGTCGAATGCGCTTCGCTATACGCAGGCAGAGGGCGAAATTCTGCTGGCGGCCGAGGAGGTGAAGGACTTTGTCCAGTTCACCGTGCGGGACACAGGCCGCGGGATCGAGGCGGAGCGGCTGAGCACCGTCTTCGACCGTTTCAATGCATTTTCAGAGAGCGGGTCCGGCCTGGGACTGGCGCTGGTCCGGCGGCTGGTCGAGTCGCTGGGCGGGCAGATCGCCGTGGAGAGCCGCCTGGGCCACGGAACCACCTTCCGGTTTACTCTTCCCGTGGCGGCGGTGGGTGAAGTCCATCATCCCGTCGAGGTGGGCTGAGCCATGGCAGAGATCCAATTGGAGAAGCAGCAGGAACCCGCCAGGCTGCGCATCTATATCGGGGCGGCGCCGGGCGTGGGCAAAACCTACGACATGCTCAACGACGCCTACAACTTGCTCCACCAGCAGGGCGTGGACGTGGTGATCGGCCTGGTGGAACCCCACGGCCGCAAAGAAACCGAAGACCGCATCCGCGACCTCGAGATCGTGCCCCTGCGCGTGATTCCCTACCGCGGCGTGAATCTGAAAGAGATGGACGTGGACGCCATTCTGGCCCGCCATCCCAACACCGTGGTGGTGGACGAGCTGGCTCACACCAACGTCCCGGGCAGCAAGAACCGCAAGCGCTACGAAGATGTGCAGGAGCTGCTGGACGCCGGCATCAACGTGATGACGGCGGTCAACATCCAGCACCTGGAAACGCTGAACGACGCCGTCAGCCGCTCGGCCAACACCACCATCCGCGAGACCATCCCCGACAACTTTCTCAAGCGCGCCGACGAAGTGGTGAACGTGGACGTGACCGTCGACGAGCTGCGGTCGCGCCTGCGCCAGGGCAAGATCTACGCCGCGGAAAAAGTGGAGCAGTCGCTGGCCAACTTTTTCCGCAAGGGCAACCTGAACATGCTGCGCGAGCTCTCCCTGCGCACCACTGCCGAGCAGGTGGGCAACCGTGCCGCCGAATACCGCCGCACGCAAGGGCTGGAACAGGCGCCGATCCCGGAGAAGGTGATGGTGTGCCTCAGCACCCGGCCGGGCACCGAGCGGCTGCTGCGCGTGGGCTCTCGCATCGCCGGCCGCCTGGCCAGCAACTGGTACGCGGTGTACGTGACCCGCCCGGAAGATGACAAAGGCCACGGCGACCCCGAGGCCTACCACCGGCTGGAAGTGTACCAGCGCATGGCCCGCGACCTGGGCGCCAAGGTAGTCACGCTCACCGACCGCAACGTCTCCAACGCCCTCATCCGCTTTGCCCAGCAGGAGAGCATCTCCCACGTGGTCTTCGGCCAGTCGGTGCGCTCGCGCTGGGATATTCTACTGCGCGGCTCGGTGCTCAACCGCTTTCTCTCCGAGGTCCGCGACGTGACGGTGCAGGTGGTCCCGATGCAGAAGCCGGTGCGGCGTGTGTGATCGATGCTGTCCCTGCTTGCGAATAACGATCCATGACTGGTTGGCGTTGGGTTGGAACCCTGTGCGTGTGATCTACGGTCGGCGGTGGAGCGGCAAAACCAGCCTTGTGATAGTTTGGAAAGAGCGGCCTTGAACGAGCTCGTAGCTCAGTAGGTAGAGCAACGCCCTTTTAAGGCGTGGGTCCTGGGTTCGAGCCCCAGCGAGCTCACCACCCCTCCCGGCCGCAAACTCTTTCGATTCTGGATTAGATTCCAGGCCAGCCCGCACTCAGGCTCTGGGCCAGAAGTGCTCTTCGGCGCAGGCGCGCAGCCGCTGGGCGGCGTCCTCGGGGGTGATATCCCGCTGCGGCATGCCCAGCATCTCAAAGCCCACCATGAACTTGCGGACCGTGGCCGAGCGCAGGAGCGGCGGATAGAAGTGGGCGTGGAAGTGCCACTCTGGGTACTCCTCAGTTGTAGTCGGCGACTGGTGGAAGCCCATGGTGTAGGGAAAGCTGGTTTTAAACAGGTTGTCGAAGCGGGTGGTCAGGCGCTTGAGCGCGTCGGCCAGCCCGTCGCGTTCCGCCGAGTTGAACTCCGGCAGCGCCCCGGCGTGGCGGCGGGAGACCAGCAGCACCTCAAAGGGCCAGACGGCCCACCACGGGACCAGGGCTGCAAAATGCTCATTCTCGAAGACCACGCGCTCACCGGCAGCCCGCTCGGCCTCAAGGTAGTCGCACAGCAGGCAGTGGCCGGTGTGGGCAAGGTGCTCGCGCTGGGCCGCGGTCTCGGCGGCGGGTTCGTCGGGGATAAAGCCGGTGGACCAGATCTGGCCGTGCGGATGAGGGTTGCTGGCGCCCATCATGGCGCCGCGATTCTCAAAGATCTGGACGTACTCGATCCAATCCAGGTTGCCCAGGTCCTGGTATTCCCGCGTCCAGGCGTCCACCACACGGCGAATCTCGTCTTGGGTCATGCGGGCCAGAGTGAGGCTGTGGTCGGGATGATAACAAAGCACCGTACAGAGGCCTCGGGCGGGTTCGGCCACCAGCAGCGGCGAAGCCTGCGCATCGAGGACGGCGGGGGGCTCGGGCAGAAGCGCAGCATAATCGTTTACAAATGAGAAAATGCCGTTGTACGCCGGGTTCGCCGCCCCGCCTGCCCGCTGGTTCCCAGGGCACAGATAACACTCTGGATCGTACGAGACCCCTGAGGGCGCTGCCTTCTGCCCCACTTCGCCCTGCCATGGCCGCTGGGTGCGATGCGGCGACACAAGCACCCACGACCGCCGCAGCGGATTCCACCGGCGATGAACTGGCTGGGCTTGCGTTCCCATGCTTGCTCCCGAGGCCATTTTAGATGAAGACGTTCGGTATGATCAGTCTTCCTCCTCATCTTCTTCTTCGGGCTCGTAGTCCGGGCAGCCGTCAGCAACGTCACAGGTGGCGCATTCGAACGGATACGGGCAGGTGGGGGTTTTCGGACCCAGCTCATCGCCGCCGGAGGTGTGGGTCATGGAGTGCACCGCTGTGATGGGGACGATGTCCTGGTTGCGTTCGACATTCTGCGAGGCGATCTGGAGGGCGTAGAGAAACAGGCCGGCGTGGCGCGGGTCGAGCTGCGAGGAGCCCAGGGCGTCGAGAATCTGGGCGAGGGCGAGCTGAATGGCGCTGCGGTCTTCCATGATGGGGAGCTTGAGGGGCTCGTCCGGGGCGCGGGGCGGAGCCGCGGCGAAGCGGTGCAGGCGGGTGTGGAAGTAGCAATACGGCTTGCCGCGGAGGGCGGGCGCAAGGCATTTGCGGCCGTTCGGCATGATGTGGCGACATTCGTTGCACATTTTATTACCCTCCCTACCCCCACCCCGTCTCTGTAAGGAAGTTCCTTGTTTTCAATGGGACGCAGGGAGGGCTTCGTTCTAAATTCTTGATTCTGCTGGAGTTGTTTGCAGATTCTTGATGGCAAAGGGGTTAGGGGCGTTTTGACGGAGCTTTTAACTCTTAGCTTCTAGCTCCTAGCTCCTACCCCCGCAAATTCGCTTCGGCCTGCATAGGTTGTGAAGGACACTATGGAACGATTGTGCGCCAAAGGAGGGTAATTTTCTGCAAAAGGCCCGCCGCGAGCTTCTAGCTTTTTCAGGTTTTGGGACGGGTTGGGGTTCGTGCTATCCCACCCATGACCGCGATGAGGCTGCGGTCATGGATGGGGCACCCGGCTTCCAGGTAGTGGGCCAGATGATTTCCACAGGCCCAAATTCACCTGAGAGTAGGTGGCAAAAGCGGCTTGAGTCCAAGAGCTGTCGATTCCGGTATGGTTCGTTCCTTGTTGAGCCAATCCCAAACCCATTGAGGCATGAGCCCTACAGCTATTAGGGGATCGGTTAGTTCAAGGATGAGGACGCTGTCCTCAGGTCCGAGGACAGCGCGAATCCACCCGTTCCATTCGAGGAAGCTCCTGCTTGTATATACGATCCAGTTATTACCTCCATACATAATCCAATCTTCCGCAAGATCGAAAATCGGCGTCAGCTCCTTCAGCTTAGCTGGGCCTCTCCAGATAAATCCGATATGGAGGTACTGTCCATTCAACGCGTTGGCCCTCCGTTTCGTTGCATTGGCATTGAGGCTGATGCCGTGCCAGGTGAGACTTGGATAGCATTCTCGGACGGAACGGAGGTATGCCCTTTTGCTGCCAGTAACATCTGGTGTTCTGACCACTGCATCCCATCCAAGAGGGCTTCTGCCGGGTGTTTATCGCAGAACTTTAGGAATGGCATATACCAAAGAAAGAAGGTTCCAACAGCCAGAATCATCGCTGCCAACTTCATCCAATCAGAGTGAAGACTCCATGCAACGATCAGAATTCCAGCCACCAAAGGCCCTACCACGACGGCAGATTTTCCCAAGAGACCACTCCCCCACCGAAATACGCCGCCGTATCCCTTAAACGCCGCATTCAGTGTCTTGTCGTCAAGCATTGAAGTGTCTCGGGTTGCATAGTTGCACACTGAGGCGTTCCCGATGTACACTTTTCCTCTGTACCCGGAAGGGCCGCAACGAAAACCCACGCATCCCGCCAAGAATGAAAGTGGGGTTTCGGAGTTCAATATGCTGCTCTGATATTACTCCTAGATTTGCTATGCCGCTTGGAAGATTCCATCCAGAATTGACCGCCCATCCAGCAACTTCACCATTTCTTCAATTGACCAAACGTGATTTTGAGATTCCCGCTTCCATCGCAGGGGTAACACGCAACGTTTGATGCACACGGCAGAAGTTGTAGTAAAAAAAATAGATAGCAAGCATGTGCTCATGGTTTTCCAGCTTCTTTGAGAAGGCATTCGTGAGCCGAGTAAACCGCCGCATCGACATCCGCATGGTGCGTTTGGACCCCAGGTGCGGATAGTTCTACCATAGACGCTGCAACCGCAAGCGGCGGCCCTGCGCCAAGGATGGATTCAGGATGCTTTCAGCAGACGCAATCATCGACCTGCACGACCAACGGACTCGCGCGTGGCATCTGGCGCCAGAGAACCTGGGCGAACCCGCGCCGTCCAGCATCAACTCAAATACGAAATTAGATTGGCTTGGCCTGGTGGCCTGCCAGCATGGCGCCAACTTCGACCTCTGGCATATTGAAGACGAGGCTCGCGCACCGGGCGCGATGGACGCGGAACTGGCCGGCGTGAAGCGCCAGGTAGACCAAACCAACCAGCGCCGCAACGATCTGGCCGAGGAACTGGACCGCGCGCTGCTTGGCTGGCTTGCAACCCAGGGCCTGCCCAACCTGGAAGCCCCGCTGCACTCCGAGTCGCCGGGGTTGATCATCGACCGGCTGTCCATCCTGGCGCTGAAGATCTACCACACTCGCGAAGAGACCGAACGCAATGATGCACCGCCAGGCCACGCCGGGCGGAACCGCGAGCGGCTGGCCATATTGGAGGAACAGCGCGCCGACCTGGCCGGCTGCCTGGATGCGTTGTGGCGGGAGACCCTCAAGGGGACGCGGCGCTTCAAGCTCTACCGGCAACTGAAGATGTACAACGACCCGTCTCTGAACCCGGCGATCTACCGAAAACAATCCAATGAACCGGGCGTATAAGTCGCACTTTCCGGGCTGCCCATTTGACGTAGCACGGGGTTGTGCGTATAAAGAGGGCCTGAGGAGCGCAATTCCCAAGCGCAGGTTTTCAGCCGGCAGCAATGCGGCTCAACCGAGCGTCCGGGGATGTGCTCTCACGGCAAACCCATGACGCACGAGGACAGATCCGGGGCTCCCGGCCGCAAGAAAACAACCCCAACGGGCACGGGACCCGCTTTCCAGCACTACCAGGCGGCCGTGCATCTGTTGCAGCAAGGGAAATACGAGAAGGCGCTGGCCGCCTTTCAAAAACTGCTTCCCGAGGCGCCGGCCGAGATCAAGGAACGCTGCCAGATGTATATCAGCACCTGCCAGCGGCAACTGGAGCGGCCAAGCCTGGCTTTCGCCACGCCCGAGGAACATTACGACTACGCCATCTCGCAGTTGAACACCGGCTACTACGAAGAGGCGCGCGAGCAGTTCAGCAACATTCTGGCCGCCCATCCCGGCGCAGACTACGCGTTTTACGGGCTGGCCCTGCTGGACTCGATTACCGGGCGCACGCAGGATTGCCTCAGCAATCTGGCCCGGGCCATCGAACTGAACCCCAGGAATCGGCTCCAGGCCCGCGCAGACAACGACTTCCAGAGCATGGTGGACGATCCTCGCTTTACCGAGTTGCTGTATCCTGAGATTCCCTAAGGCCTGCTTTGAACGCTGCGACGCCTGCAAACACCCCACGATCGAGCCAGGAACTGTCTGAGGAGCCGTCTGCCGGCACGGAAGAGTCGGCCTTCGCCCAACCCGTGCGCGTAGTGGCCATCGGGGGCGGCACGGGGCTCTCTACGCTGCTGCGCGGACTGCGCCGGCACGTAACCGCGGCCGGGCATCCCGCCGCCGCGCCGGGGCCGATCTCCGACCTGGCCGCCGTGGTCACCGTGACCGACGACGGAGGGTCCTCCGGCCGCTTGCGCAAAGGCTTCAACATGCTCCCCCCCGGCGACCTGCGCAACTGCATGGTGGCGCTCAGCGAGGAAGAGGACCTGCTGGCCCGGCTTTTCAACCATCGCTTCCGCGCCGGCGATGCGCTCCAGGGGCACAACTTCGGCAACCTCTTCGTTGCCGCGCTGACTGAGATCACAGGCGACTTTGGCCAGGCCATTCAACTGGCGTCGAGGATTCTTGCCACTCGTGGACGCATCTACCCGGTGACCACCGCAAACGTCACCCTGGTGGCGCGCATGGACGACGGCTCGCTGGTGCGCGGCGAAACCGGCATCACCGCCAGCCGCCGCCGGATCGTCGAGCTGATGCTCGATCCCGTGGACGCCGCTCCCCTGCCCGAGACGCTGGAGGCCATCGAACGCGCCGATCTCATCACCGTGGGGCCGGGCTCGCTCTACACCTCACTGATCACCAATCTGCTGGTTCAGGGCATTCCTTCGGCTCTGACCAACGCACGCGGCGTGCGGGTCTACATCTGCAACCTGATGACCCAGGCCAACGAGAGCCTGGGACTGACCGCTTCCGAACACATTGAGCGCATCTACGAGCACACTCGCGCGCCCATCTTCGACTATGCGCTGGTGAACACCGCGCCCTTTTCGCCCGAAACACTGGCCCGCTATGCGGCCGAGGGGGCCTCGCCGATCGTTCCCGACATCGAACGCATCGAGGCCCTCGGCGTGCGCTGCATCGCCGGCGACTTCGCCAGCGAGGAGAGCGTCGTCCGCCACGCCGCCGGCCGCGTGACCGGCGCCCTGCTGGCGCTGGGACGCACGGCTCTTGCTGGCCGGGCTTGAGTTTTCTCTTTCCTGCCGATAGCGCGTTGCGATAGAGTGAAAGCTCGCGCGGCCAGGAGCCTGCGCGATCCATCAGGAGGTTCGATGCGCAAGACTCGAGTTTGGATCACTATGGGCTGTTGCCTGTTCGCATTGGCCGTCTTCGCCTGGGCGCAGTCCAACAGAAAGCCCGGCCTGTGGGAGATGACCACCAACATGACCTGGCAACAATCGCCCATGCCTCCGGGCATGACGATGCCCCCCGGCGCCCACTCACCCTTTGGCGGCGGCCCCATAACCGCGCAGGTCTGCCTTAGCCAGGCCATGATCGACAAGTACGGCGCCCCGATGCCGCAGAGTCGCAACGGCGAATGCCAGATCGCCAACGTGGTGATCAAGCCCAACAGCATGAGCGCGGACTGGATATGCAGCGGCAGGATGGCTGGCAAAGGAACTCTGGAGTCCTCGTGGGCCGATCCCAATCACGCCAGGGGCAAGGTGCACTTTGTCGGAGTCATGCAGTCCGGCCAGAATTCGAGGCCGGTCGAGTACACAATCGAGTCCTCCTCTATCTACAAAGGCCCCGACTGCGGCAGCGTGAAGCCCGCGCCCGTGCCAGGCAACTAGCGGGGAAGCAAACTTCGGCTGTTGAATCGGGCGGTTGACCTGCCCCGCGCCCTGTCATCCTGAGCGACCCGGAGCGCAGCGAAGGGGAGTCGAAGGACCTGCGGTTGTTCTTCACTTCGCAACGAGCGAAGCCGAGATGGGCCTGCGGTTGCCCTTCGCATTGGCCGCTTTCGGTTTTGACTGGGGCGGACTAAGTTATTGGTGTCTTTTGTGCTACCATTCCCGAGGCTGCTCACGCTCTCAGGCGGAAATACAAAGAGCGAAGGCGGGAGGAATGATGGCGCTAACAAAGAGCTTCAACGAGACAATCAAGAGCCGGCTCCAGCAAAGCGAAGGATTTCGCCGGGCGCTTCTCAAAGAGGCTGTCGGCTGCATGATCGCCGGAGATGTGGAGACGGGAAAATCCGTACTTCGCAAGTACATTAACGGGACAATTGGCTTTGTAAAGCTGGGAGCCGATCTTGACCGTTCGCCCAAGGTGCTGATGCGGATGTTCAGCACGACCGGCAATCCGCAGGCGAAGAACCTCTTCGAGATCGTCGCCTATCTGCAAAAGATCGAGGGAACAGTGCTTGAGGTGGTGGAGCGGGCGGCGGCCTAGCATCGATTCTTGAGTTTCAGAAACGAGACCTATGGCATTCGGTTACTTAGCTTTGCGGTCATCCTCTTTCCTGACCTTTGGTTGTGGAACGCACGTGAATGTCAAGCTGTCATTGAGTTGGTTCCTCATCTTTTGCTCTTGAATGCCTAGCGGAAGATTGTGGCGGGTTAACTCCCCAGCAATCCCGAAAAGGGTCCCAAGGCCCCCGGTTGCTAGTTGGGATATCCAATCCACCGAATTACTCGGAGACGTCACCATCGAACCGGCTACCACACCCGAAACAAGCCCTATTCCCGCTGACTTAAGCAGTGCTATATCTATCCTCTTCTTCTTCGATGAAACGATCTCCGAGGCCAGATCAGCACTTACCGCAGCCCATGTATCCCTTGCTTTTTCAAAAGTCACTTCGTTGTCAAGGTTACTCATTGCTGCTCTCATCGCCGCCACGCTTTCTTTTTCTCTGACAGTATTGATTATATGAGCGAAATCTTCCCCCGGCCCAGGTAGAGGCAAAGAAATGGGCTTCAAGGAGACCTCAACTTTGAAAACGTCTTGGTTAATTCCCGAAGGGACTCTCGAAAGGTATGGTAAGTCAGGCAAGCTCTTGCCATACCTTCCCTCAGATCCCTCATCCTGGCAGAACGGTCTGGCGAAGACCATTTCGGTCAAGCTTTGCAGCTGAGTAGCTGCCCCATCATCATGGAAAGTCTTCGCAAGCTGAACGGCGAGTGCCGTGCTGAAAACCACCTGTTCTGACTGGGGTGTATACCTCGGTGGATTGCCCGATTTGACTTTTTCCAAGTACGCTTTGGCACTTTCTGGATCATCGATGAATCCGACAAACTTCTTCGCAATCTCTGGTATTATGGCTCTAAATCTGGTCTTCAACCATTTTCTGTAGTCATCGTCCTCCAGTACGAATTTTAGTAGCCGTGCAAACTCCTGCATCAAGTCGCCGCCTAGCATGTTCTTGGAACCCGCCTCACGGTGGGCACTTTTGTTAGCTCCCATGAGAACTTCAAGTCTATTGTGAAACTGACCCTGCTCCTTAGTAAACCGAATGGACTGCCCTTTGTTATTGACGCTGTTTCTCAATAAGTGTGCTTTGCGCGCGGCGATCGGTTGTTGCAGGGCACGTTCCTGAAGATCCACGGGAAATCTTGCTGTCGGGCGCTTCAGAATCGTTAGCCCACCGCAATCGACTAACTGCTCCAGCAATCTAAAGCTGTGGTTATCTGAAAACCACGTAGCCATTCGCTTGCTCAACAGGAGCGTTTCATCTTGCGCGAGCACCTCATCATACAGGAGAGAAAGCAACATCTGATGCCAGAGAAACTCCTCGCGGTTTCCTGACGTAGGCGTGTTATCGCGCGCCCAGTCGACCATTACGATTGATCGTTTCATGACGACACTCCGCAGTCCTTCGGAGAGAACTGCTGGCATATTAACATTAATTTGTCTAATGAATCATTTTGATGTGGCACTTAAGGAGCTATTTCGGCAGATTCCTGCATCTTGATTTTGAGATGTGGGAGTCCTACCCTTCGACTGTTCGCTTCAACTGCCCGCAGGCGGCGAAGATATCGCGGCCGCGCGGCTTGCGCAGGTATGTGGGAATGCCCTCACCGGCCAGCGTGCTGCGGAAGGCTTCCACCACTTCGGGTTGCGGCGTGGCGTAATCGATGCCGGGACCGGGATTCCAGGCAATCAGATTGACCTTAGCGGGCAGGCCGGTGCGGCGAATGAGGCGGACGATTTCTTGGGCGTGCTCCGGAAGGTCGGTCACCCCGCCCAGCAGCACATATTCAAACGTAATTCGCTCGCGGGGGCGGAGTTGGATCTGGCGCACCGCGTTTACCACCGCGTCGATGGGCCACTTGCGGTTGATGGGCATGATCTCGTCACGAATCGCATCGTTGGGCGCGTTCAGGCTGATGGCCAGCTTGGGCCGCAGCTCTGCAGGCTCCTGGGCAAACCGCTCGATGCCGGGTACGATTCCAGAGGTGGAGACAGTCATCCGCCGCGGGCTCAGCCCCACTTCCTCCACCAGCAGCCGCACGGCGGCCATGAAGCTCGAGTAGTTGAGGAATGGTTCGCCCATACCCATGAAGACCAGGTTGACGCGGTCGCGGCCCACCACCACTCCGTGGCGGTCGAACACCGCGACCACCTGCCCCGCAATCTCGCCCGCGCTCAGGTTGCGCTGGAGGCCGAGTTTGGCGGTGAGGCAGAACCGGCAGTTGACGGCGCAACCCACCTGGCTGGAGACGCAGATGGTGGCCCGGTCCCAGGTCTTCCCCTTCCGGTCGTCCTGAGCGAGTTCCTCACGGACGGATTCTTGTTGGTTTTTTTGGTCTCCCACCCTTTCGCCAGAAAAAAGGCGAAAGGATGGGGCACGGGGCATTTCTGGAACATCCAGATCGCTCCCGTCGCCGGTTTCGCCGTTGTCGCCCTCCGGCATCCAGACGGTCTCCACGGTTTGAGCGTCCTGACCGTGACCCTGGCCCTGGACCAGATAGCGCTCTGTCCCATCCACCGATTGGAAGACCTGCGCAATCCGTGGCCGGCCCACCTCCCAGCCTTCGGCGGCCAGCCGCTGGCGCAGGGGTTTGGGCAGCGTCGTGATTTCATCCAGTGAACCGAGCCGCTGACGATACAACGCTTCAGCCAACTGCCGGCCGCGCCAGGCTGGTTCGCCCGCCTCCACCATCCGCGCCGCCAGCGCCTCCGCATCCAGGCCAAAGAACGGAGTCCGGCGTCCGCCTGCCGGGTCGATGGCGTTGAATGGAATTAGTTGGCTTGGATTCTCCATCACGGCTGGGCTCAGCATAGAGCATTTCTTCTCCTCATGCAGCCATGGCGGGTAGAGTCCGGGCGAAATCCGGCGCCTGCGCAGAGGTTCCTTAGGAGGAGTAGTCGGCGTTGATGTGGATGTATTGGACGGTGAGGTCGGTGGTCCAGAAGGTGCAGGAGCCTTGGCCCTGGTTTAGCTGGATGGCGATGGAGAACTCGCGTTGGGCGATGTAGGCGTGGGCGGCGGACTCGTCGAAGCCGGGGGCGCGGCCGCCGTCACGGCAGATGGGCAGGCTGCCGAACCAGATGTCGATGCGGTTGGGGTCGATTTGGGCGCCGGAGTAACCGATGGCGGCGATGAGACGGCCCCAGTTGGGATCGGCGCCGGCCCAGGCGGTTTTGACGAGAGGCGAATGGGCGATGGCTTTGGCGATGCGAAGAGCATCGGCATCCGTTGCCGCTCCTTCGATGTGCAATTCGACGACGTGAGTGACGCCTTCGCCGTCGGCGACGATCTGTCGGGCGAGCGAGGCGCAGACCTGGGTGAGGGCGGCGGCGAACTCGGCGTTATCGGGGCCGATGGTTGCGCCGCTGGCTCCGGAGGCGAGCAGCAGGACGGTGTCGTTGGTGGAGGTGTCGCCGTCAACGGAGATGCGGTTGAAGCTGATTTCGATGGCCTGGCGGAGGTAGGCGTCGAGGACGGCGGGCTCGACGGCGGCGTCGGTGAGGATGTAGACGAGCATGGTGGCGTGGGGTACGAGCTGAGGGTGAATCATGCCGGAGCCTTTGGCCAGGGCGGCGATGCGGATTTCTTTACTCGGGCCGGACGGGCAGGGGATGGCCGGACTGGCGATGGCCGGGTCCGAGATGGCTGGGTCTGGAACTTTAAGGCGGGCGAAGGCGGTTTTCTCGGCGGTGTCGGTGGTGAGGATGGCCTGGGCGACTTGCTGGAAGTGGTCGAAGTCGGAGCCGAGGGCGGCGGCGAGGGCGGGAAGGACGGCGATGAGCTTTTCAGCAGGGAGGGGGACGCCGATGACGCCGGTGGAAGATGGGAAAACTTCTTCGGGGAGGCAGTGGAAGAGCTGAGCGGCGGCGGCGCAGGTGGCGCGGGCGGCGGCGAGGCCGGCTTCACCGGCGGCGCAGTTGGCGTTGCCGGCGTTGATGGCGGCTACGCGGACGCGGCTGCCGGTGGCGCGGAGATGTTCCTTGTCGATGATCAAGGGCGCGGCGGTGACGCGGTTAGCGGTGAAGACGGCAGCGGCGCTGGCGGGGACGTCGGCCACGATGAGGGCGAAGTCGGCGCGGCCACTCTTTTTGAGGCCGGCTTTGGCAGCGGCAAAACGGAAGCCGCGGGGAAGGAGGAATTGGGAGGCGTCAGGCATGATGGTTAATCCATTTAATCTAACAGGTGGTTGGGGCAGGTGGGTGGGGGTGGGATGACGGAGAGCCGGATGGATGGCGCGGAGACTGTGGAGCAGAGCGAGTTTCTTGAACTGCGCCAGGTGGATATTGCGCGCGGGGAGCGGGTTGTGCTGCACGATGTAACCTTGCAGGTTCGCGCGGGGGAGCACGTGGCGATTCTGGGGCCGAATGGGTGCGGGAAGTCGACGCTGATCATGGCGATGACGTGCCAGGTTTATCCGATGGTGCGGCCGGGGATGGTGGCGCGGATTTTTGGGCGCGAGCGATGGGACCTGACCGAGTTGAGGAGGCACTTTGGGGTGGTGGCGGCTGGGCCGGCAGGGGAATTACCGGGAGAGCGGACGGCGGTGACAACGGGCTTGGATGCGGTGATTGCGGGATTCTTCTCGGCGTCGACGCTATGGCCGAATCTGCATGTGACGGCCGAGATGCGGGAGCGGGCCGTGGAGGCGCTGGAGCGGATGGAAGCGCTGCATTTGGCGGGGCAACTGGTGGGCGAAATGTCGGCTGGGGAGAGGCGGCGGATCCTGATTGCGCGGGCGCTGGTGCACCGGCCACGGCAACTATTGCTGGACGAGCCCTCGAACGCGCTGGACCTGGCGGCGCAACGGGAGCTGCGCGAGACGCTGCGGAGGCTGGCGCGGGAGGGAACGGGGCTGGTGTTGGTGACACATCATCTGGGCGATATTCTGCCGGAGATTGAGCGGGTGATTCTGATGCGGGGCGGGCGGATTGTGGGGGATGGGGCAAGGGAGGAATTGCTGACGGAGGCGAGGCTGAGCGAGCTGTTCCGTGCGCCGGTGAGGATTGGACGGGATGAGGAGTGGCTGCATAGCTGGTGAGGGAACAGAGAATAGGGAATAGGGAATAGGGGGTGGTTGGGTCTTGATGGCGGCAAAAACTTTTCTTGACGGGCGGAGGCCGGCAGGATAGGTTAACCGTACACGGGAAAGGAGGTTGATCCAGCCGATGCAAAAAGATTATTCCAGTTGTTTGGTACGTGAGGTGACTGAGGCCTGAGGCCCAAGCGCCCCAGCCCCAGATAAGACCCGGCGGAGGGTATTTCCGTCCACGGCTCTGGCACTCGCGGTAGGCGCGAAGGCCTCCAGTCCAATCCCAACAGCCCACCGGCAGCGGCCTGAGCGGTAAGTGCTCAGGCCGCTGTTGCTTTTGGGGTGCGTGGCGGGCGGGCGTGCGGTAGACTTGGACCCGATGCGGGTGTTTGGGATCGATTGCGGGACGGAGATTACGGGGTTCGGGGTCGTGGAGTCGGAGAACTCCGGGCGGGAGCCCAAGCTGGTGTGCAAAGCGATGGGGGCAATCCGGCTGAAGAAGGCGCTTTCGACGCCGGAGCGGCTGGAGCAGGTGTTCAGGGAGTTGTCGGCGGAGCTGGAACGGTGGAAGCCGGACGCGGTGGCGATCGAGGAGGTTTTCTACTCAGTGAACGCCAAGTCGGCGCTGAAATTGGGGCAGGTGCGGGGCGTGGCGCTGCTGGCGGCGGCTACGCAGGGGCTGCCGGTGGCCGAGTATGCGCCGCTGAAGATCAAGTCGAGCGTGGTGGGCTACGGGCTGGCGAAGAAGGAGCAGGTACAGTTCATGGTGGCGCGGCTGCTGGAGTTGAAAGAAGTACCGGAACCGGCGGACGCGGCGGATGCGCTGGCGATTGCGATTTGCCACATTCATACGGCGCAGACGCTGAGCTTGCAGGGCGTGGGGCGATGAGAGCGGCGTGGCTGGCTTTGGCCGTGGCTGCGCAGGCTCGGGCGGAAGGATAAACAGGCTGCAAAGAAATTCAGGCGTAACTTTCACTGGAAACAAGTGTCCTATATATGTCGGCCTGCGGCGGCAGTATGGATTGCGGCCGGTGGACGGTGAAAAGGCGAGCCGGGGCGGGCAGGGGAGGCGGGTTCCATGCAGAGCATTGCGAATCGCGGAGTGTTGGTTGGACGTCTTTTGGGCGCCTGGAAGCTGGGGTTGACGGGATTTGCCGTGGGCGCGGTCTTGCTGGCATCTGCGATGCGGGGCGAGGATGCGGCGCCGGCGCCGGGAACGCGGGCGGTGCGGCTGAGCAGCGTGGACGGGAAGGTGAGGATCTCGCAGGGCAGCCAGATGCTGGCCGATGCGGCGGTGGGGAATACGCCGCTGTTTGAGGGGACCCAGGTGGTGACCGATGACGACGGCCGGGCGGAGATACAGTTTGAAGACGGGAGCGTGGCGCGGCTTTCGCCGAACAGCTCGCTTACGCTGACGGTGCTGCGCGGGCAGGGCGCGAGCGGCCAAGCGGAGGTGGTGCTGGATGCCGGGCTGGGCTACTTTGAGCTGGAGGGCGGGACGCAGACCGGGACGATTCGGGTGCGGTTCGGAGACAGCGTGGTGACGGCGGGCGGTCTTGCCGTGCTGCGCATCAACCTGGACAACTCTTCGGGCGAGTTGGCGGTCTTCGCGGGCAATGCGCACCTGGAGCGCGGCAATGCGCTGGCGCTGGATTTGCACGGCGGCGAGAGCGTGGCCCTGAACGGCGCCGACCATTCTCAATACAACCTGGCGGAATCCATCGAGCCGGACTCCTGGGACACATGGAACGCCGACCGCGACCAGATGCTGACGGGCGAGGCCGCGGCAAAGACCGGGGCGACGAACAGCTTTGCCGACAACGGCAACCCTGCGTGGAACGACCTGGACGCGAACGGGAACTGGTACAACGTGCCGGGGCAGGGATATGTCTGGTCGCCGTATGAGGCCGCCGACACGGGGTTTGATCCGTATGGGAACGGGAACTGGATGTGGACGCCGCGTTTTGGCTACATCTGGGTATCGGGCTATGGGTGGGGCTATATGCCGTTCCAGTGCGGAAACTGGAACTGGTACGACACATTCGGCTGGGGTTGGGAGCCGGGAATGAACGGGTGCGGGACATGGTGGGGGATGGGCTTTTATGGCGGCCCCTATATCGGCTCAAGATTTGGCGGCTATCGGCCCCCGTTGCGCCCTCGCCGGCCGCATCCATATACCAGCGGCGGCAATCATCCGGCTAACCCGATGATTGCCGTGAACCGGCGATTCCCGAGCGGGACCACCCCACTGCCGGCGCGCGACAGGACGACTGTGGTTTCGATTGCCGGGCGTTCGGTGCAGGCGCTGCGGTCGCTGAGCCCGCGGCCGCAGTATGCACGCACGGCTTCAGGGTTTGTGAATCGGACGGCCTCTCCGGGAATGGGGACGACGGGTGGGGCGGCACGCGCCGGCGGGCCTAATTTTGGCGGCAGCCGGGCGGGTGGTTCGGCTAATTCGCCTGGGGCAAGGAGCTCCGGCGGCAGCCAACATGGATCGACGGCGAGCCACTCTTTTGGAGGCGGATCGGTCAGCCATTCCTCGGGTGGTGGGGGTGGCGGCGGCTTCCATGGCGGTGGCGGCGGTGGTGGTGGTGGCGGCTTCCACGGCGGTGGCGGCGGTGGCGGTGGCGGCGGCGGTGGCGGACACCGCTAGAGCCGGGACGATTCAGAGTAAAGATGATTCAGGAGGGGCCACTTTGCCTTGCAAGGCTAAGTGACTCTTTCTGTTTGCAGGCTATGCCAGAGAGCGGCAAGCGCCTCGATAGGCAAGGCTTCGGCGCGGGCGTGGGGGTCGATTGCGGCGCGGGCGAGGGCGGCAGCCACGGCGGCAGGGGGAATGCCGGCGGCGCGGAGATTGTTGGCGAGGGTTTTGCGCTTTTGGGCAAAGGCCTTGCGGACGAAGGGAAGAAAGCTGACCTCATCAAGGCCGAGTTCGGCGAAGCGCGGGGCAAATCGCCAGCGGAAGACGGTGGAGTGGACGTCGGGCGGGGGCGAGAAGGATGAAGGCGGGAGGGTGAAGAGCTTCTCGGCGGGGCCGTACATCTGCACGGTGACGGAGAGCAGGCCGTAGTCGCGGGAGCCGGGCTGGGCGGCGATGCGGTCGGCCACTTCGCGCTGGACCATCAGGACGGCGCGATCCAGGACTGGACCGTTGGGCGCGGCGTGGCTGGCGGCGAGTTTGAGGAGGATTTGCGAGGTGATGCCGTAGGGCAGATTGCCGAAGACGAGCAGGGGCTGGCCGGCGGCGGCCGAGGCCGCGGAGAAATCGAAGTGGAGCACGTCCTGCTGGATGACGGTGACGCGGCCGGACGGAAACTGGGCGCGGAGATGGGCGGCAAGGCCTGGGTCCAGCTCGACAGCGAGAACATGGGCAGCGCGAGCGGCGAGGGCTCTGGTAATGGCGCCGGCGCCGGGGCCGATTTCGACGACGGTGCGGCCTGAGAGATCGCCCAGAGAGGCGGCGATGCGCTGGACGGCCTGCGCGTCGTCAAGGAAGTTCTGTCCGAGCCTGGGTTTGTCGGGCATGGGCTTCCTTGATGGTAGATGAAGGGGGACGGCTGGGGCAGCTTGGTTAGCCGGGGTTTTTCAGCAGCCAATAATGGAAGCCATCCACGATGGCCATCAGTGCCGCCTGGTTCAAATCGCCACTCACTCCCGCGGTGATCCAGGGTTCGTGACCGTCGGCGTGGAAGCTTACAGTGACGCGGACGTGGGCCGCCGTGTCGTGGGCGGATACGTCAAGGGCCGTGACGCTGAACGTGCCCAAACGCATCTGTGCGAGAGCCGGGTACCAGTTTTCCAATTCGCGCCGCATGGCCTTGGTAAGCGCATCCACCGGACCGGCGCCCTCGGCTCTGGTTGTCGTGACCGCGGAATCGCCAACGGACAACAACATGGAGGCCTGAACGTATCTGTTCCCGGTTTCGTCGGATTCGTCCAGGACTCTCCAGCTTTTGACGCTGAAGCGATTTTGCAGGGTTTTGAGCACCTTCATGCAGGCCAGCCTGAACGAGACTTCACTGGCCGTGAAACCGCCGCCATCAATCATCGCCTGGTTGGCGTCAATGAAAGCCTGTGCTTGCGCGGAATCAAGAGGAACGCCAAGCGATTCAGACAGCAGAACGATGTTGGCTTTTCCCGATTGAGCGTTGACCCCGATGACAGGGCTGGCGCCGACTTTGGCGGGATCGCACCAGAGGTATGCCCCTGGGTTTTTGCGTTCGCTGCTGCCATGCATGCCGGCCCACGTGCCAAATGCGCCTGGGCCGACGATCGGCGAGCCGTGCGGCGCCTCAAGCGAGAAAGCCGCGTAAGCCGAGTGCGCCAGGCCGGCAAGCCCAGCGAGCGATTCGGGAGCGACAAATTCAGCTTCACCCCTGAGTTGCATGCTGCCGATGACCGTAGTCAGGTTCACGTTGCCGCAGCGTTCGCCGGTTCCGATCACAGTGCCTTGAATTTGAACTGCGCCGGCAAAAATGGCGGCTCGGGTGTTGGCAACTCCAAGGCCGCGATCCGTGTGACCGTGAAATCCGAATTTGACATCGGGGTAAGCCCGCGCCAGGCCGCTGATAACCTGGGTAACTTCTTCAGGGCTGGCGCCGCCGGTGGTGTCGCAAACAACGATTCGGCTTACTTTCTGCCGGACGCATTGTTCCGTCATCTGGTGGAAGTAGTCCAGGCTCTGCTGCCTGAAATCGGCGTCGCAATCTTCGCCGTTCTCACGGCGGCCGCAAGCGGCATCCATGGCGTGTTCCAGGTCCACAATGACTTCCAGGCCGTTGTCATGAAGGCACGCAACGGTTTCGCAGGCCATCCGCAGGTTTTCTTCCGGCGTCGTTTCCAGGGACTTCATCACATCCAGCAGACGGGATTTGACGACAACGACCGCCACGGGAACGCGCTTTTTGTGGCTGACCATGAATTGCACGTCGGGCCATTCCTGGACCTTGGCGCCGCGGCCGCGCGTTCTGCCGAACAAGGCCAGTTTTAGGTCTCCCGTATCCACCGGATAAAGAGCGCTGGTCAAATCTCCTACAAATCGGTTGGCGCCGGCAAAACCGATTTCTGCATACTGGACGCCGAAGGCGGCCATGCGCTGAAGAAGGCTGACGGCATTCGGCACGGAGATTTCGAGGTTCGGCTGTTGCATCCCGTCGCGAAGGCTTGTATCAAACAGTTCGACTTTTCTGGTTTCAGCTTCCTTCATTTGTCCCTGCTCCAGATGGTGAAAGTGTCCTTGGTGAGATTGTCCTGCAAGCAGGTTTCCGGCTTTCCATCCTACTTTTACTGATGTTTCCTGGAACGTCCCAGAATACTACTACCGGGACAAACGGCCCCGGATCTTCCTTGCGGAAAACCCAGAGCCATTGGCTTACTGAGAAGACTACGGTTGAAGGACAAGAGGAGCGGCGATCGTCGAGCCTCCGGCGCAATGCACGCCATTCACATCGGCAGCGAATCCGCCGATTAGTCCGGTTGCGCACGCGCCGATGCCGGAAGTGTAATTCCCCGTCGTCGGATCGATTGCGCCGATATGCGTCACCTCTTCCCCTGTGCCGAGGAAATAGTTGACCCACACGGCCGAACTCGATGCGCTTTCCTGCGCCGCGATGCCGATAGGAAATTCCGGCACGGAAACGGTGTGCGTGATCGCCATCTTCGCCCCGCTCGACGTGTTAGTGTTGATGGTCAACACCTTTCCGTCGGTCGAGTCGGACATGAAGAGCACGGCGGCGGTTGACGTCAAGCTGAACGCCTGCACCTGGTAGATGCCTTCGTACGGCGTCGTTCCTCGGATGAAAGTGACCTTTGGAACATCCAGCAGATCCACGAAACCTTCGGTGGTTCCCGAAGGAACGCTGATCTTTGTGAGCCGAGGGACTCCATTCCCCGCATCGTCGCGCGAGAAGACGTCGGCAACAAGATCGCTGCCGTACGTCGACATCGCGACTGCCCATGGCTGGCCGGCAACGGATACTGTTTTGTATCCGGTGCAGTCCATCTTTGCGATGCCCACAAGATTTTCCGTGGAATCCGTAAAGACCATGTAGCCGCCCTTGGCTGCGATGCCAGAGACGTACGACATGCCAGTGGCAGTAACGCTGCATACCGCTGTTCCCGTTGGAGTGTATACGGAAATATAAGGGACGCTTCCCGTATTATTCTTTCCCGTATGCAGATATGCAACATTTCCGGTGACATCATCGACTGCGATTTGAACGGCTGATTGTTCGCAGATTAGGCTCGTGCAAGTGGCAAAGAAGGCCCCTGTAGTCCCGCCTGTTGTGCGGGTATCAACCTGGCCAGTTGATTGTTCAATTTGGAACGCCGTTCCTGTCGTCGGAGAAATCACGAGCGTGCTTTGATTTCCGATGCCGAGAAATGCCGCTGCATACTGATTACCGTTCTGGCCACCAACATGGGCATCCGTGACAGCGATAGACTGCGGGTTAGAATCAGAGCCATTGAAATTGATATAACCCGATATCGTCGTCGATGTGGAGGAGGAGAGATAAAAGTTGCCATAGCCATAAATGCTGTCGGCGTTGGAATAAATCAGGGAAAAAGTATCCCCATACACAAATCCTTCGCCAGTAACAACAAACAGCAGATACGTGTTCGAGAATTGATCCATTGTGGCATACGACCCACCACCAAGCGTAAAGTTTGTGATCTGCGGCGTCGCCGGATTGACGACAACCGGCACGCTGCCGATCACCGACATGTAGTCGATGGCATCGGTCGGCGTGAAGGTCGCGCTTTCCGAATTCGTTCCCACTGCGGGAACGGTACTCGACGTAGTCCAGGCAAACGCGCCCGGAACCGATGCCGTGCCGCCGGTCAGCGTCGAAGACGCCAACGTTTGGCCCACGGTGATCGCGCTTGCGGTTGGCAGTGTCAAGATGGTCGGCACCGCCGGGTTCACGGTGAGTGTGACGCTGGCCGACGCTGCGTAGTAGTCGGCGGTGTCGTTCGGCGTACACGTCGCGGTGAGCGTCTGCGCTCCCGCGTTGAGCACGGCGCCTGCGGTCTGATTGTATGTGATCGTGCTTGCCGTCACCGGGCATGTCGCGTCGAGCTGCGTGCTCGAGAGCGCTGCGCCGTAGGTGATGGCAGCAGGCGTTGCGTAGGAAGGTGTGTCTGCCGCCTTTTGGGGCGGTGGGTTCCCTGCCCCTGAGCCGCCGCAGTCAACGAGTGTCATCGGCAGCGCGGCCAGGACGATTAACAGAGTGAACCTTCTGCCGATGCTGAAGTTCATCAAGTCTCCTTTTCTGTTTGGTTTCTTCGGAACGTCCCAGAATACTACTACCGGGACACAGCATGGGTTTCCGGTTCTCATCCGCCGCGGCGGACGAGAAGCACCGGCCTGTCACGCCATTCTTGCGCGTGGGCGTAGTAGACTGGCCCTTTGGTTGCGCGTTCTGGCCGATTGGGGCCGGTTTTTGCGCTGGCCTGGGAGATTGCTTCAATGCACATCGTGTTTGCCGCTTCCGAGTGCGCTCCGTTTGCCAAGACCGGTGGGCTGGCCGACGTGGTGGGAGCGTTGCCGCCGGAGCTGGTCAAGCTGGGGCACGAGGTTACGGTGTACCTGCCGCTGTATGCGACGGTGCGGCAGCACATTGAGGGGGAGTGGAAGTACGCGGTCCGCTCCATTACCATTCCGTTCGAACACTACAACCGGTTTGTGGGGATTGTGGACGGGGGCAAGCGGAACGGGGTGCAGTACTACTTTGTGGATTGCCCGGAGCTCTTTGACCGGCAGGGGCTTTACGGGACCAGGACGGGCGACTATCCGAACAACTGGGAGCGGTTTGGGCTGTTTTGCCGGGCGGTGCTGGAGGCGGCGAAGCTGCTGGGCGTTCCGCAGGTGTTTCATGTACACGACTGGCAGGCGGCGCTGATTCCTGTGTACCTGCGGACGGTGTACTCCCTGGACCCGGTGCTGCGCGAGGCGGGAGTGGTGCTGACCATTCACAACGCCGGCTATCAGGGGTGGTTTCCGCCGGATACGACGGAGCGGCTGCTGTTTCCCTGGGAGATCTTCACCATGGACAAATTGGAGCAGTTCGATAACTTCAATTTCCTCAAGGGCGGGTTGGTCTACTCCGACATGCTGACCACGGTGAGCCGGAAATATGCCGAGGAGATTCAGACGGCGGAGTTCGGAGAAAAACTGGACGGCGTGCTGCGGGGGCGCGCGGCGGACCTGCGCGGTATTTTGAACGGCGTGGATTATGCGCAATGGGACCCGGCCACGGACGGGAACCTGGCGGCGCGCTACACCCCGGAAGATTTGGCGGGCAAACGGGAGTGCCGCGCGGATTTGCTGCACGCGTTTGGACTGGAGAAAGTGCCGGAGTCGACGCCGGTCATCGGCATCGTCTCGCGGTTTGCCACGCAGAAGGGCTTCGACTTTGTGACGGAGATTGCGGACGAGTTGGCGGAGCGGAATGTGGCTTTGGTGGCTCTAGGGACGGGCGAGCCGATATACGAGAGGTTCTTCCGCGAATGGGCGTTCCGGAACCAGGCCAACGTGGCCGTGCAGATTCGCTACGACGACGCGCTGGCGCACAAGATTGAGGCGGGAGCGGATATGTTTCTGATGCCGTCGCGGTATGAGCCTTGCGGGCTGAACCAGATTTACTCGCTCAAATACGGGACGGCGCCGGTGGTGCGCGCGACCGGCGGGCTGGACGACACGATCGAGGAGTGGAATGCGGAGTTGGGAACGGGGACGGGGTTCAAGTTTGAGGGGTTGAAAGCATCGGGGCTGCTGGAGGCGATCGACCGGGCGCTCAAGGCGTTCGAGGATAAAGAAGGCTGGAAAAAGCTGATGCGGAATGGGATGGCGCTGGATTATGGGTGGGAGCGGCCGGCAAAGGAATATGCCGAGGTATATGAGGAAGTGGCTCGGCGAAGGACCTGAGGAGATGGCTTTGGTCTTTAACTGCCGGTCGCGAGCAAGTAGAATTCGGGCCAATCCGTGCGAAAAAGGAGGCTTCTGTTGAAGGCGCAAACTGCGTTCATGAATCCTGCGAGGAAGAGACTTATCCAGCTTCTTGTGTTTACGTCCCTGGCATTGCTTGTGCGGGTTTGTATTGCGCAAAGCCCCGAAAAGATCGCGCACGACCAGGCTGTCACACTGTTGCGGCAGCAAATCGGGCTGGATAATGCCGCTCCGAATGAGAGGAATCCGAAAGGGCTGCGCATCCAGTTTCAAAAGATCGCAGACCAGCAACTGCCGGAGGGTCATTCTGTTCGTTACCGGCTACTGATCCCTGGCGCGCCAGAAAAGCAGAGCTATACGCTGGCGGTGTGGAGGATCGGCGCGCCGGTGCAGTATACCCCTGGGCAGATCTATACCAATGCCAAGGGCCTGGTGATGTGGCATTTACCGCTTCCGGGCCAGGAAAAGAAGGTCTCGCTGGATAGGGCGGACGAGATCGAAGTCGACTTGAAGGCCGCTCGTGGCGAGCCGATTCGCTACATGCTGGAAAGTCAGGATGGGAAGCTCTTCTTTCCGGGCACGATCGTTCCGTATCCGGTTGAGAGCAAGGACGGAAACTGCCGGCTCGAGGCCAGGCTCGGGCTCCCTGAAGGGGAGGGGTTGCTGGTGTATGGCGATGGCCTGCCGCCAGGCGGCCTTTTCCCTCTGCAATCGGTGTCTGAGGGAGAGACGCATGCCCCCATGGAGACCGCAGACGCACGGGGACACGCCGTTGCGATTGTGGCTCCAAACGTAGCCGGAAAGGACGCGGGCGTAGTCAAGATTTCCGTGGCCATTCCGGGGTGTTCGGTATCGGTCGAGGTTCCGTGGGGTCAGGGGAGCTACCGGCCGCTATAGCGTTGCTCGAGGTCGGCGGCGTAGGTGCGCTTGCGGTGGCGCAGCCAGAAGTAGTGGTGATGCTCGTGGTCCATGATCCAGGGCGCGTCGAAGGCGCCGAGATCGATGACTTCCGCGTAATAGTCCGTGTAGTCCTTGGGATCGTTGCCCAAGGTGAGGACGGATTCGCCGGTGTAGCCGTTCCAGCCCCAGTAGAAGTAATTCTGATGTCCGCTGATTGCGGTAGTCCAGGCGATTGTACGCAGATGGGGGGGGAGGGTTCCGTCAGTTCATTTGAACTTACACTATCAGTAAAAAAGCTTGGGGAATGTTGAAAGACTTTCGTCGTTTGCGGCCCGGCTCAGTCGTGCGGAATCTCCAGCGCACCAGTCAACCTGGCGACGCGTTCCACCTGGTGGCTGCGGCACCATGACTCGAGGCCGCGCGCCACCCGCTCGGCGGCTCGCGGGTCCGCGTAGCTGGCTGTGCCCACCTGAACGGCGGTGGCGCCGGCCAGCAGGAATTCGACGGCATCTTCCGGAGTGACGATGCCCCCCATGCCGAGGATGGGAATTGTGACGGCGCGCGCGGTTTCATAGACCATGCGCAGGGAGATGGGCTTGATGGCCGGGCCGGAGAGGCCGCCGGTGACGTTGCTCAGGCGCGGCCGGCGGGTCTCCACGTCGATGGACATGGCCAGGAAGGTGTTTGTCAGGCTTACCGCGTCCGCGCCGGCTTCAGCGGCGATCCTGGCCATGTTGGAGATGGATGTCACGTTGGGCGAGAGCTTGACGATGAGAGGCCGTCTGGCGGCGGACTTGGCCCGGTGGACCAGGTATTCGAGCGAGCTCGGATCGGCGCCGAAGGCCATTCCGCCGGCATGGACATTGGGGCAGGAGACGTTCAGTTCATAGGCCGCGATGCCCTCGGCCTGGTTGAGCCGCTCGATGACGCCGATATACTCGCCCACCGTGTAGCCGAAGACGTTGACGATGACCTTGCAGAGGGGATAACGCCGGAGCGGCGGCAGCTTGCGCTGGATGTACTCCTCGACGCCCACATTCTGCAATCCGATGGCGTTCAACATGCCGGCCGCAGTCTGCACAATGCGCGGCGCGGCGTGGCCAGCCATCGGCTCCAGCGAGATGCCTTTGGTGACGAAACCGCCGATTCGCTCCAGCGAGACGATCTCTTCAAATTCGATGCCATAGCCAAAGGTGCCGCTGGCGGCGATGACCGGGTTGACCAGTTCCAGACCGGCCAACGAAACTCTCATGTCGGGTTTCACGCGCGGCAAACTTCCTTGACCATGAGATATTTTACTTCCCGCCGGCCGGGTGGGCTGGCTTGATCGCTTCGGTGAGGATGCGGCCCACAACTGCCGACTGTCGATTGATGCGCGCAAGCGAAGCCAGCGATGCCGCCGGATCGACTGGGGCACACCTTCATGATACTCGCCTAGCTGTAACTGAGTACCGCAGAGCACCCAGGGGTCGCGGGAAACCCATCGCGCAAAAAATGCGGGCGGCCTATTGGGGCCGCCCGGCAGTTCCTGTTGTGAATTGCGGCCTGCTGCGTGGTGGCCGGTTTCGACTCACTCCCCTCCGCTAGGCGGTTACGGGCTCGGTAGCGGTGACTTTGACCGGGGTGAGCCAGCCGAAGCGGTCGGGTTTGAGGCCGTTGGCGATGCCGAAAAATTCGTCGGCGATTTTTTTCGTAATTTCGCCGGGTTTGCCGTCGCCTATTACTATCCGGTCAATAGAGCGGATGGGGGAGACCTCGGCGGCGGTGCCGGAGAAGAATACTTCGTCGGCGATGTAGAGGAGCTCGCGGGGGAGTGCCTGCTCGGTTACAGCAAGTCCCAGGTGGCGGGCGATTGTGAGGACGCTGTCGCGGGTGATGCCGGAGAGGGCGGAGTTGGCCAGGGGTGGGGTGTAGAGGACGCCGTTGCGGACGACGAAAATATTCTCGCCGGAACCTTCGCTGACCAAGCCGTTTACGTCCAGAGCGATGCCCTCCTGATAGCCGTTGATCTCGGCTTCCATGTGGATTAACTGAGAATTCATGTAGTTGGCGCCGGCTTTTGCCAGGGCAGGCAGAGTGTTGGGGGCCATGCGGTTCCAACTGGAGATGCAGACGTCCGCGCCGCCGTGGCCGGTGATGTACTTGCCCCAGGGGAAGTTGGCGATGTAGACCTCGATGGGCGAGCCCTTAGGGCTGACGCCGATTTCGCCGTAGCCGCGCAGCGCAATCGGGCGGATGTAGCAGGGCGTGACCTCATTGGCCTCAATCACATCGACGACGCCGGCGCAGAGCTCTTCCAGAGTGAAGGGCAGCTCCATGCGGTAGATTTTGGCCGAGTCGAGGAGGCGCTGCATGTGCTCCGGGAGGCGGAAGACGGCTGAGCCGTGGGGCTGCCCGTAGCAGCGGATTCCCTCAAAAACACTTGAGCCGTAATGGATGACGTGGCTCATCACGTGGAGGGTGGCGTTCTCCCAGGGAATGAGGTTGCCGTTGTGCCAGATTTTCGAGGTGGCTTGGATAGGCATGAGGGTTGAAATGCTCCTTCAGGCGCGCCAGGCGCGCATACACATCAGGGTATCGCGATTCGAGGCAGCATGTCACGGGGGGTAGCGCGTTGGCAAGGGCGAGGGGATACCAAATTGGCACTGCCGGAGGCCGGGAGCAGCCGGAACTGTTTGTTTAGAAGGTGCGGTTCGCTGGCTAAAGGTCGGCCTGGAGGGTTGCGTTTGGGGGGCAAACGCCTGTCTGGATGGTTGCGAAAAACCGAACGATTCACCACTAGCTTTCGTTGCCGGCGTCTCGCCAGCCGATCAAGCGCCGGGAAGTCTTTGCGGAGGATGGCTCAAGAGCGAGCGCGAAGGATTACTGGGGAAGGACTTCAATGCCGGTCACGGTTGCATAGCCCTCCACCGGAACGAAACTCAGAAGCAATTTCCCCTGGGCATTCGGTTCGAGGCCCGTGGCCTTGCGAATGACCACGTCCGTCTCGCGCGCCTCCCTGGTAAGGTTGAAGTTCTTGAGGAGCGCATTTCCATTGCAGAATACATCGAAGATATGGGCAACCGCGGTCCTGTTGTCGCCGGATGGGGATGAGGACTGGTCCCAGTCGCCGTGGCGCGCGGCGAAATACAGCGTTACGGAGTATTTTCCCGGCGTCACGGGAATCGCATAGGAGAAGTTTCCCCAGCGCTCGGTTTCGTAGAGTTCAGGATCGTCAGTCCCTCTTACCGGAGTCGTATAGGCAGCCAACTGGCCACCCTCAAAGTAGCTGTCCGGGCTCCACCAGTGGCTATCGTTGGAGTAATAGGGGGTCTGGCGGGCCAGCAGGCGCACGGGCCGCATCTGTCCCCGGAACCCAGGGAGAATCTCGATAGCCGAGAGGATGGCCTGCTTCCCTTCCTCGCCGGAAAACTCGAGATGCAGCAGTCCATCCGGCGCCGGCGCCATGCCGGTGAATACCTTGACATCGGCGGTGCGGCTGGCTCCGGTATCGGCCACGATATCGAAGCGGGCCAACAGCGTCCTGCCGTTGGCGCGCACGGTCATGAGACGGCTGCCTTCCCCGCCCGTTCCGGTGGACTCCGGGTCATAGACCGTCTCGGCAAAGTGCAGGCGCAGTTCGTAAATGCCCTGTTTCAGGGGAATCCCGTAGCGGAATCGTCCCTGTCGGCTGGTGCGGTAGAAGCCCGGGTCCTGGGTGCGCCAGATGTTCTGCATGGAGCTTTTCACGGCTGTGCCGCCATCGAACCAGGCATCGGCGTTCCACAACTTGCCTGCATGATCGACAAAGCTGCGGCCCGCACCGGCCAGGATGCGGACCTCCTCGCCCATGGGTGGGCCAAGCTGCGATTCCGCGGGCAGGGCAGAGGACTGATTCGAACCTGCTGCAGGCGTGGTCTGCTTCATCTGCCGGAGGATAAGCAAGGCGCAACCGAGACCGAGAGAGAGAAGGGCGAGCGCGGCGACAAGCCACCAGGTCCGGCGGCCGGAGAGGCGAAACCACGGTTCCGCCTGCCGGGTTCGAGCGCTCTCGATTCCGGACCGGCTTGCCTCGGGGGGATCGGCGAGAGCCGGCTGTCCTTCCCCCCGTCGCGGAGCGGCAGATTTGAATTCCGGAACATATTGTCCCAATGGAATGGCGATATGGAGCCGATTTGAAGCGCCGGCGCCGGCGTAGTACTCAGCGAGGCTCTTGCGCAGGCGGTTGGCTTGGACCCGCACAATCGAGTCGGCGTTCTGATCGAAGGAAGATCCGCGATGGAAGACTTCCACTCCGACGGAATATTCCTTGATCTGGTTGGCTTCCCCGGAAAAGCGCTTCTCGCATAAGTACGACAGCAGATGAGCGAGCGTGGGCGCGCGAGTAAAGTACTCGGAATGAAGCACCGCCTCCAGTTCCGCGCGCTGTGCTTCCAGATCGATCGACTCTGGGCCTTCAATCGCCATCGTTTACCTGCCCGTCCATACTCGGACTGACTGTAATGCTAGCGCTCCCTGGTCCTTTAGATGGTATTTAACGGTGGAGGCGGTGGGGAAATTGGCATATAGCTGCGTGTAACCCCTCCCGCTTCCTCCCGTCGAGCCACTTCCGTGCTGGATACCCAACAGCCGTAAGTATAAGCAGGACTAGGGGTTCGGCTGCGCCAAGCGGAGATTTAACCCCCGGCGAAACGGGCAGGTAGCAGGTATAGCGTTGTGGGCTGCCGGCGCGCGATCTCTACTCGGATCGATGCGGGGAGCAGATCGCTGGAGCCGGCAAACTCTACAACCGCCTACCACGAAATGCCCATGCGCAGGAGAGGTGAACCATGAGAAGACTGATGATGATGCTGGCAGCGACGAGCCTGCTGATTTGTGCGGCCCCGTACGGAAGGACAGACCCCATCCCGGACGCGGCTAAGAAGGACAAGCTGGAGCGCGCCAGGATGGCAGAGGTGAAAGGAGACGTGGCGCGCATTCACGACGATTATGAATTGGCCGCTTCCTACTATCTGGCAGCCCTGGGCGTCGACCGTCAGAATGCCGTGCTTTATAACAAGCTGGGCATTGCCGAGCTCAAACTGAACGAGAGGGGGTCCGCGCGCAAACACTTTATACAGGCAGTGAAGTACGATCCTCGGTACGTTTCCGCGCTGAACAACCTTGGAGCCGTAGCCCTTCTGGACAAGAGGTACAAGTCTGCCATCGTCTATTTTAAACAGGCGCTGGCGCTGGATGAGTCGAGCGCGCCCACCCATATCAACCTCGCGGAAGCCTGGATAGGCCTGGGCGAAACAGATCGCGGCATGACCGAATACGCCCGCGCTCTGGAGCTTGATGCCGACGTCCTGACCAGCAGCCCGGAGGGGGTTATCGCCCAGGTAATGACGCCGCAGCAGCGCGCCCGCGTTTCGTACTTGATTGCGAAAGCGTATATGAAACGCGGCAATATCGAAGGAGCTCTGGATTATTTGGGCAGAGCCAAGGAGGAGCACTACTCCGATCTGGCCAAGGTGTATACCGACCCGGATTTCTCCGCTCTCTGGCAGGATCCCCGTCTGGCTAAAATCATCAAGCGATAGACCCCCCTGTCTATCCAGCCAATGCTGCGCGCCGCCGTGGGCCGGCACGGCGACGGGCGGCAACCCGCTTGTGGCGGGCGCGACGATCGGCGCTCGATCAAGCGCTGGCGGCCTGGACACGAAACCACATCCCTGGGGCGGAATTCACGGAGGCAAGAGGGGATGGGCAGCTCGCCGGCTATGCCGAAACGATACTTTGGAACAGATATGCAATGAGAGGCCGGCATCTCAAGGCCGATATTCAGGGCGCACGGACAAAATGGCGGTTTTTCACCTATTGAGTTCATCGGCCCCCATTACAGTAACTTAGAAATTGCTATAAGGTTCAAACCGTGAAAGTTGACACGAAAGAGAAAAACGGCGGGACGGCGAAAGGCGCAAGGCGGTTGTTGCCGGGGCTGGCGGTGGGGGACGGCTTTACGCGGCATCCGTTCGATTTGGAGTTTGGGGTGCGGACGAGCGGGCTGATTGCCGGGCGGCACCTGAAGAGCGGGCACCGGCATGACCGGCACAACACGGCTTACTACGGGGTTGCGCCTTCGGTGTTTCAAGCGATGGTGGTGCGCTGGCGGCGGAGCCGGCCGGTGGCGCCGATCGACGAGTTTACATTTGTGGATCTGGGGGCGGGGATGGGGCGGGCGGTGCTGCTGGCGTCGGAGATGCCGTTCAAGGCGGTGGTGGGGGTGGAGTTGCATCCGGCGCTGGCGCGGATTGCGCGGAAGAATGCGGCGGCGTGGCGGGCAGCGGGACGGGCGCTGGTGCCGATGCGTATCGTTTGCGGGGATGCGGCGGAGTTCCGGTGGCCGGAGGGGCCTTGCGTGGCGTTCCTGTTCAATCCGTTTAGGGCTATGGTGATGCGGCGGCTGCTCAAGGGTTGGAGCAAGTGCCTTGCGGGACGGGCGGGGGAATTGGACCTGCTTTACGTGAACAACGAGCAGGAGCGCGTGCTGGAGCGGCAAGCGGGGTTTGAGCGGCTGTTTCTTGGGGAGGTGAGGCGGTCGCGGGCGGATGCGATTGCGGACCACAGGATTCTGGCGAACCAGGCAGATGGGGAGTATGCGTCGTCTAGCTGGGAGGATTGTTCGATTTGGCGGTGGGGTGGGTAGAACAGGGAACAGAAAATTGGGAGCAGGACAGGCGCGATAGATGCACCTTGGAGCAGAACTTTGACGGAACCGCATCTGATTTTGGGATTGGGCGAGTTGTTGTGGGATCTGTTGCCGGAGGGACCGCGGTTGGACGGAGCCCCCATCGACGGGTTTTTGCCGATGGGGTCGTTAGGCGGGGCGCCGGCTAACTTTACGGTGATGGCGGGGCGGCTGGGGAACCACGCAGCGATTTTGAGCCGCATTGGGCAGGACGAGCTGGGGAAGAGGGCGCTGGAGCGACTGGGGCAGTTGAATCCAATGCCGGCGGACGCGCGTTTTGTGCAGGTGGACCCGGCGCACGAGACGGGCCGGGTGACGGTGACGTTTGAGGGCGGGCAGCCCGAATATACAATTCACCAGCCGGCGGCGTGGGATTTTTTGGAGCTGACGGACGAGTGGGTGCAACTGGCGGAGCGGGCGGACGCGATATGCTTAGGGTCGCTGGCGCAGCGAAGGCCTGAGTCGCGGCAGACGATCCAGACGCTGGCTGGGCTGACGAGTTCCGAGTGCGTGCGGGTGTTCGATGTGAACCTGCGGGCGCCGTTTTATTCCGGCGAGGTGATTCAGGAGTCGCTGGAGCTGGCGACGGTGATGAAGATGAACGACGCCGAGGTTCCGCTGGTGCTGGGGCTGCTGGGGTTGCCGGCGGGCGATGGGACGGAACCGGGCGCGTTGCGGCTGGACGAGTTGCGGAGGGGAGCGGAGCGGCTGCTGGAGGAGTTTCCCATGCTGGGGATGGTGGCGGTGACGCGCGGCGGGCAGGGGAGCTTGCTGGTGACGCGGGAGGAGTGGCACGAACACCCCGGGATTGAAGTGAAGGTGGCGGACACGATCGGGGCGGGGGACGCGTTTGCGGCGGCGCTGACGCACTACCTGCTGCGCGGAGCGGACCTGGCCACGCTGAACGAGGCCGGGAACCGGTGGGGCGGCTGGGTGGCCTCGCAACGGGGCGCGATGCCTGAGCTGACGGACGAGGTAAGGGCGGGGATGGCGGCGGCTATTGAGGGTTGAGCGTTGTGGTTTCCCAGGTCCCATCCGCCGCGGCGGAAGACCTTAATGGGATAAGCACGAAGGCTTCAGCGATCTATCAGGCTTTGGGTATTGAGGACCAGAGCTGCTGGATCAGGAGAAGCCTCCTATCACTGCTGTCCGGTTAAACTTGGCGGACTGAGCTGCAAGTGTTTGCAAGGCAAACGCTTAGGAAACATTTTGTCTTGCCGCGATTTGAATTGTGCGCGATCGGCATAGACCTCGAACAAAGCCTGTACGCGCTGGATTCAACCACCATCGATCTGTGTCTGTCGCTGTTTCCATGGGCCAGGTTCCGCAAGCACAAAGGCGCGGCGAAGATGCACGCGTTGCTCGACCTGCACGGCAGCCTCGACAATTGGCATGCCCGAAAAGTCCCCTTTTCGGCAAGTTCCCGAAACCTCAGAGATGGAGATTCGAGCCTTCGACGATTTGCCTTCAAATCCGGGCGAGTCACGGACAATTTGAATGCATGCGCGCAGCTAGAATTTTCCCAGCCCAACGGCGTATAACGCTGGAATGGGGCAAACACCGGAAGCTGAGTCAGGATCGGAGGCTGAGATCGATGCATGGCTGCGCAATGGAGGCCTGGTGGTTACGGCCAGTGATCGTGCGGCGCGCGCCCTTGGCTCCGCCTTCCATCGCGTCCGCCGCGCGGAGGGGCTCACAGCGTGGCCCGCGCCCAACATTCTGTACTGGAAGAGCTTTGTCCGCGCCGCCTGGGAAGAGCGCACCCTGGACAAAGAGGATAGCCGCCTACTGCTGAACCCCGCGCAGGAGCAATCCCTCTGGGCAGACATCGCCGCCGCTGGCCAGCACACGGCCACTCTGCTCGAAGGCCCGCGCCACCGCCTGGCCGCCCTGGCCATGGAAGCCCACGAATTGTTCTGCGGGCACGCGCCCCGCTTCTTGCGCCCGCAGGCACGCTCCGCCTGGCAACAGGATGCGGCGGCTTTCAGCGCTTGGCTCACCGCCTTTGACGAAACCTGCCGCGCAGGCAACCTGCTCAGTCCCACCCGTCTGCCCCTCGAACTGATCTCACTGCTCGAATCGGAATCCGCCCAACGCCCACCCCTTCTGCTCGCCGGCTTTGACCGCATTCTGCCCGTCCAGCGCAGCCTCTTTGACGCCTGGGGCGCCTGGCAGGAGGCCGTTCCCAACCAACCGGCCGCGCAGATCCTCTACCACCACGCCCCCGACGCCCAGGCCGAACTCGACGCCTGCGTCCTCTGGTGCGCTCACCAGCTAGCCGCCCATCCGAACGCTCGTCTCCTCGTCGTCACCCAGAACGCGGCCGCAAGCGGCCTCCGCGGCCAGATCGAACGAGCCTTCCTCCGCCACACGAGCCCCGCCAGTTCCCCGCTCTTCGAGTTCTCCCTTGGAGTCCCGCTCAGCCAGGTTGCCCTGCCACACGCCGCTCACCTGCTGCTCCGCTGGCTCTCCGGCCCGATTGCCGAACACGAACTCGACTGGCTCTTCTCCACCGGCCACGCCGCCAACCCGCAGGAGTCCACGGCCCTGCAAGCGCATATGCGCGATCTCCGCCGCCACAGCCAGGAGCAGCCCCACTGGACCCTCAATGCCTTCATCGCCCAGTCGCCAGACAAACTGCTGCCCGCTGCTTGGGTCGCACGCATGATCGAAGCCCAACGCCGCCTGGCTGAATTCGCGCGCCGCCCGCAAACTCCGCTCGACTGGGCCGAACTGGTTCCGCAGTTGCTCGATTCCATCCACTTTGCAAGTGCTTCTCCGCTTTCGAGCGCCGAATTCCAGGCCGTCCGCCGCTGGCAGCAGACTCTCGAAACCTGCGGCTCGCTGGGCTTCGATGGCCGACGCATCCAATGGCAGGATTTTCTCTCCATACTGGCCCGCACCCTGGACGAAACCCTCTTTGCCCCCGAGTCCCGCGACGCGCCCATCCAAATCGCCGGCCCAGCCGAGTCCGCAGGCCTCACCGCCGATGCCGTCTGGTTCCTTGGCGCAAGCGAGGACGCGTGGCCCCCCAGCGGCTCAACCCATCCGCTGTTGCCGCCCGAGGTGCAGCGCGAGGCTAATATGCCCCACGCCACACCCCAGCTCGACTGGGATCTGGCCCGCGCCATCACCACCCGCCTGCTGGCAGCCGCGTCTGAAGTCCATTTCAGCTTTGCCCGGCAAAAGGAGGGCGTCGAGGCCCGCCCGGCGCCGCTGATCGCGCAACTTGCCGGGGAGGCGAAGGAGTTGCCGCCAGAACTGAAAGCGCCGCCCATCCCAGCGCCGCTCACGGTGCCCATCGAAGACGCCAGCCGCGTTCCCTTCGTCGCCGCGGCGACCAAAGTCCCAGGCGGAGCCGGCGTCCTTACCAACCAGTCGCAGTGTCCCTTCAAGGCCTTCGCCACTGCCCGCCTCGCCGCGCGAAGCTGGGAGCCAGCCGAAGCCGGCCTGACCGCCGCGCAGCGCGGAAAACTGCTCCATGCCGTCCTCCATGCCGTCTGGGCCGGTCCGCCGGACGGCATTCGCACCCATGCCGAACTCCAGAACCTGAAAGACCGAATATCCTTCGTCGCCGCGCACGTCCACCGCGTTTTCCAAGATGAGATCCGCTCCGAACTCCGCCAGCGCATGCCCCGGCGCTACCTCGAACTCGAAGAACAGCGTCTCATCCGCCTGGTCACCGAGTGGCTGGACTACGAAGCCACCCGCATCGACTTTGAAGTCACAGAAACCGAGGCCGCCCGCACCATCCACATCGCCGGGCTCGCCTTCGACCTGCGCCTCGACCGCATCGACCGCCTCATCGACAATTCCCTTCTGGTCATCGACTACAAATCCGGCGAAGTCTCGCCCAAATCCTGGAACCTGCCCCGCCCCGACGATGTGCAACTCCCGCTCTATGCCGGCTTTGCCCTTGAACCCGCGGAAAAGCTGGGCGGTCTGGTCTTTGCCAAGGTGCGCGCCGGGAATTACGAATTTGCCGGGCGGGTTGGCGACGCCAAAGCCACACTGCTGGGTAACCTTTCCAACAGCAGTGGCCTGGTCAAGGACTCGCTCACTGCCGAGCAACTCATCGATTGGCGCGCGCACATTGAGCAACTGGCTGAAGATTTCCTCGCAGGCCGCGCCGAAGTCGATCCACGCGAGTACCCAAAAACCTGTGAGCGCTGCGGCCTGCAAACCCTCTGCCGCATTCAGGAGAACCAAGCTCGCTTCGAAGCCGAAGACGACCCCGACGGCCTCACCAATCCGGAGGCAGCCGATGAGTAAACCCGCGGCCAAGTCCGGGCGGGCGCCCTCTGGGCGCGGCGATGCCCAGTGGGCGCCCACTTCGTCGCCGGAGTGGAAATCTCCGCCCCCCGACCAGCCCCAGCGCGAGCAAGCACTCGATCCCGCCCGTTCCATCCTGGTGCAGGCCCCCGCGGGCTCCGGCAAAACGACCTTGCTGACCGAGCGTTTTCTCACCCTGCTGGGCGAAGTGGATGAGCCCGGCCAGGTAGTGGCCATTACCTTCACCAATGCCGCCGCAGCCGCGATGCGCAACAGGATTCTCGATGAACTCCGAGCGGAACAGCCCAGCGCCCTCGCCCGCCGCGCGTTGGAGCGCTCCCACGCGCTCGGCTGGAGGCTGCTCGACCTGCCCGCGCAACTCCGCATCTCCACCATCGACTCCTTCTGCCGCGAACTGGCCCTGCAGCAGCCCTTGCTCTCCGGTCTCGGCGGCGGCCTCGCCATTGCCGAGCAGCCCGACGATCTCTACCGCCGCGCCGCCCGCCAGACCCTCGAAAGAATCGGGCAAGCCGATCCGCTCCTGAGCCAGGCCATCGAGGATTTGCTCCTCTGGCGCGACAACAACTGGCAGGAACTGGAAAACCAGTTGGTCGAAATGCTCAAGAGCCGCGACCGCTGGATGCACGACTTCCTCCTCGTGCGCGAGCCGGACTGGGATTCGCTCCGCGAGCGGCTGGAACGTCCCTTTGCGAATGCGGTCCGTGAAGCGCTCACAACGCTCGGCCAGCTCTTCAGCCAAATCCCGCAAGCCCGCGAAGAGGCCCTGCAACTGGCCCGCTTCGCCTGCACGCAAACCGGCGGCCAGCTCCACCTCGAATTAGCCGAACTTGCCGAATTCCCCTGTGCTCCGTTTTCTGGCAGCGACGCACTCGAAGAGGCTCGCCAGGCCTACATCAACCTGGCCGCATTGCTGCTCACCGGCGAAGGCGCCTTCCGCAAACAAATAAATGTCCGCCTCGGCTTCTCCGCCGGCCGCAAACGCGAGAAAGCCCAACTCCTCGACCTGATCGGCCGCCTCAACTCCATTCCCGGCCTCGAATCCGCCCTCGCCGCCGTCCACAACTTGCCCCCCGCCCGCTACACCGAGGACGACTGGCAAATCGTCCGCGCCTGTTTCACCCTCCTCCGCCACGCCGCAGCCCAACTCAAGGTCGTCTTTGCCGAAGCCGCCGCAGTGGACTTCATCGAGGTTGCGCAAATCGCTCAAAGCGTGCTTAAGGGCGCGGACGGCCTGCCCACCGACGCCGCCTTCGGCGTTTCCGACGGCATCCGACACCTGCTGGTCGACGAGTTCCAGGACACCAGCCGCCGCCAGCTTCAGTTGCTCGCCGGCCTCATCGCCGCATGGCCTGAGCGAACGGGCCGCACCTGCTTCGCCGTCGGCGACCCCATGCAATCCATCTACTTCTTCCGCGACGCCGACGCTGAGCTCTTCCAGCGCGTGAAGACGGTCGGCCTTGAGATCCCTGACCCCGACCCCTCCCATCCGGACCCGCTCCTCTTCGACTTCGTCCCCCTCGCAGCCAACTTCCGCGCCGCCCCATCCCTGGTCAACCGGCTCAATGAGATTTTTGTTGAAGTTTTTGCTGCAAATGACGGCAGCGGCGTCACTTTCTCGTCCGCCAAGCCCGCCCGCCAGGACCAGGAGGGCCATGCGAGCCCGAATCCGCGCTTCTCACTGCATCTTGAATTTGTGCCGCGAACCGGGCCGGGAAAGGTCGCCGATCCGGATGCTGGCAGCGAAACGGAAGCCGCCCACGCCGCCCAAACCCAGGAGATTGTCGCCCTCATCCAAAGCCACATGCAGCCCATGGAGCAGGCCCGCGCTCGCTCCAACGATGCGGAGAAGACCAAATACCGCGTCGCCGTCCTCGCCCGCACCCGCAACGCCCTCGCGCCTATCGCCCATGCCCTCCGCGAAGCGGCAATTCCCTTCCGCGCCGTCGATCTCGAAAAACTCTCCGCCCGCCCCGAGGTGCTTGATGCTCTTGCGCTGGCCCGCGCCCTGCTCAACCCCCAGGACCGCGTCGCCTGGCTGGGCGTTCTCCGCGCTCCATGGTGCGGCCTCGCCCTCGATGACCTGCACCGCCTTGCCAGCGCCGACGATCCCGAGCTGCTCGCCCGCCCGGTGCCGGAGTTGCTCGCCGAACGCCTCCCGCTCCTCAGCGAACCCGGTCGCCGGGCCGCCGCACGCGTCCTCAGCGCACTCACCTCCGTGCCCGCGTTTCGCGCCTCCCTGCCTACTGCATCCCTGGGAACCTGGCTAGAACAAGTCTGGCTGAGCCTCGGCGGCGCCGCCTGCGTGGACTTGACGGCGCGCGCCAACGTTGACCTCTTGTGGAGCTGCCTGGACCGTCTCCCTGCCGGTGAGCAGGACCTGCTCGGCCCAACGCTGGATGCGGCGCTCGAAAAACTGACCGCCCTGCCCGACCCCGCCGCTGGTAGCGACTTCGGCGTCCAGTTGATGACCATCCACAAGTCCAAAGGCCTGGAGTTTGAAGTCGTCATCGTCCCCGACCTGCAGGCCGGCACGGGCCGCAGCGGGCGCAAGCTCCTCTCCTGGCTGGAACGGGGGCTAGCTCAACCCGACGGCTCTGGAGAGATCACCGAATTTTTGATCGCACCGCTCCAACCCAAGGGCGCTGATCGAGGAAAATCAAAGGCCTGGGTCGATCGGGTCTATCGTGACCGTGAATCGCAGGAGGACCGCCGCATTCTCTACGTCGCCGCCACCCGCGCCCGCGAAGAGCTGCACCTCTTCGCCCGCCCGGCCTACAAGGTCGAGACCGACGGCGCCCTCAGCCTTCCCGACCCCTCCCGCAGCCTGCTGGCCACAGCCTGGCCCGCCTTGGCGGACGAGGTCCGCGCCCGCTTCGACGACTGGAAATCTGTCTGGAAGCCCGCCGCCGAAACCGTAGAGACAGAAATCGCTTCCATCGCCGCCTCCGGCGAAAGCAATCTCCTCGTCTTTCCTTCTGCCATGCCCACTCCGGCCAGGCCAACGCCGCTGCGCCGCCTACCGCCCGATTACCAGCCCGCGCACAGCGAGTCCGCCGCTCCCGCGGTCACGAAACCAGTCATTGTTGGAATGGGCGCATCCCGTCTCTACGCCCGCCACGAGGGCGGCTTGCTCTCCCGCGCACTGGGCGCCGCCGTTCACGCGCTGCTGGAAGAACTGGCCCGCCTGCGCGCAACAAACGATTGGGACGCTGCCCGCGCAGCCCTCCAGCGCTTCGAACCCCGCATCGCCGCCCAGGTACGCGCCTCCGGCGTGGACCAGGCCAAAGCCGCCGCCATCGCCGCCAATGCGCTCCAACTAGCGCTCAGCGCGTCACGAGACCCCATCGGCCAATGGATCCTTTCGCCCCACTCCGACGCGGCCAGCGAGGTTAGCTGGGCGGGAGTCGTCGCCGGAACCCTCAGCACCGTTCGCGTAGACCGCGTCTTCCGCGCCGGCCTCGATCCGCAGTCCGAAGGCTGGCAAGCCTGGTGGATCATCGACTACAAAACCGCCCACGCCGACAATCTCGACCCAGCTGCGGCTTTGCCCGAGCTGCGAAAACTCTTCGCGCCACAACTCGAAGCCTACGCCCAGGTTCTGCGCAACCTGCACGGCGCAGACACAATCCTCCGCGCCGGCCTCTACTATCCCCGCATGTTGATGCTGGATTCATGGCAGATTTAGAGCAGTCCGGAACTGTCGAAGCCCTCGAAGAGAGAATATAATTTTCACTCTGAACCGAACGCTGCGGAACAGCGCGCCATGGTTCGGTGATGGAGGGGTGATGGGCGATTTCAAACTCTTTGGCAAAGTTGTCTGCGTGGTGAGCGTCGGTTTCCTCGGAACATGCCTCTTTGGCTTCTATGCGATAGCGGCCGCGGGCCAGGATGCGCAACCGGTCAAGAACAGCTATATGCCTGTGGACGACAAGGAGAGCTTCACTACGGTGCATGACCGCATGGCCGCCGCGAAAGCAGCGATCATGCTGCGGCAGATGAACCTGCTGGCGGAGCGCTACGATCTGAGCGACCGTCCGGCAAAGGGGGTTGTCATGGATCGCGCAAAGCCTGTCCAGGAAGGCCTGCGAGTGAAGCTGACGACTGGCGTGACGTGGGACGAGCTTGCGAAGATGACCTCCGACGATATCCGTGAAAAGGGTATCTTCCCCAAGGGCTTTCTGCCGCTGCCACATGCCAACCATCCTGAGGGCGGCATGGTATTTCCCGCACAGGAAATTCAGGAACTGCTGAAACAAGAGAACCGCGATCTGACGCGCTTCGATCTGGACTTCGATATTCCGGAGCGCTTTCTGCCGGAGTTTCCCCCGGCAATGTACCTCACCACGCGGCCGGATCTTGGCGACGTGTCCAAGGGGCAGTTGGTCACCATCGACAACTACTACAATATGTTCTCCGGCATTCTGAACCCGAAGCAGATTGAAGGCTTGCGGCTCCTGCTGACTCCGTTTCCGCAGCAGCAGTTCAATGAAACAATCGACCGGCGCTCTGAGAAGCCGAGCCGCGGGGTGGCGTGCCTGGACTGCCATGCGAATGGCGGCGCCAATGGCGCCTTCCACCTGGTGGGCGATATCCGGCCACAGGAGTTTCGCCATCGCATTGAAACTCCGGCGTTGCGCGGCCTGAACATTCAGCGGCTCTTCGGTTCCCAAAGGGCCTTGAAGACGGTTGAGGACTTTACGGAGTTCGAGCAGAGAGCCGCCTACTTCGATGGCGATCAGGTGATTGCGGCAAAGAAAGGCGCCAATGTATTGGAGCGCGGAAGCCAGGTGCATTCTATGGCGGAATTTGAGGAGATTCTCGACTTCCCTCCAGCGCCCAAGCTGGGATGGGACGGCAAACTGGACCCAACCAAGGCCTCCCCCGCCGAGTTGCGCGGGCAAGAGGTCTTCTTCGGCAAGGGACAGTGTGCAAGCTGCCATGCAGCCCCGTACTTTACCGACAACTCGATGCACGATCTTCATGCGGAACGCTTCTACAAGCAGCATATGGAGAACGGCATGATGATGGCTCACGACGGCCCGATCAAGACCTTCCCGCTCCGCGGCATCAAGGACACGCCGCCCTACCTGCACGATGGGCGATTGTTGACCCTGGATGACACAGTGGAGTACTTCAACCTGGTTTTGGGCATCAGGTTGACCGATCGGGAAAAGAAGGACCTGGTAGCCTTCATGCTCGCCCTGTGAGGGGATACGATTCCTTGACATGGGGCGGACCGGCCACCGTGCCCTGCGCTCAGGCGAATGAACGATAGCGGGATTATCCCGGCAGGGCCCCTCACCCCATCGCATGGGGGTCGCGGCCCCCGGTCACGCTCTTGTGATGCCGCACGTCCGCGCCCTGCACCCAGAAGATCACGTCTTCGGCGATGTTGGTGGCGTGGTCGGCAACCCGCTCCAGGGCGCGGCTGATCATCAGCGCATTCAGGGCCTGCGGCGCCAGGTGGCTTTGCTCTTCCATCACCTTGGTCAGCGCCTTGTAGGCCGCGCGATTCATCGCGTCCACGGCGTCGTCCATGCTGAGCACGCTGCGGGCCGTCTCGGCGTCCGCCTCGATGAATGACTGCAGGCACTTGCGCACCATTTCAGCGGCCATCGACGCCATGCGCGGAATGTCCACTGGCAGTTCCACCACTGCCATCTGCTCCATGCTGCGCACCCGCTCGCTGATGGCCTTGGCCGCATCGCCCACCCGCTCCAGATCGGCGTTGATCTTGATCACCGCCAGAATGAAGCGCAGGTCGATGGCCATCGGCTGCTCCATGGCCAGCAGGTCCAGCGCCGCCTGGTCGATCTCCCGCTCCAGCCGGTTGATCGCGATCTCGCTCCGGCTCACCAGGTCGCAGATCGACAGGTCGCGCACGCGATAGGCTTCGATGGCCCGCTGAATGGCCTGCTCGGCAAGGCCCGCCATCACCAGCAGTTGCTCCTTCAATTCGTCCAGGCTTTGCTGAAAGCGTATGCGCGTCATCCGAACCTGCCTGTGATGTAATCCTCGGTGCGTTTGTCGCTGGGGTTGGTAAAGATCTTGTGGGTCAAGTCGAACTCCACCATCCGGCCGTTCAGAAAGAAGCCCGTCTTCTCCGCCACGCGAGCTGCCTGCTGCATGTTGTGGGTCACAATCACAATAGTGTACTGCGATTTCAACTGGAAGATCAGGTCCTCGATCTTGGAGGTGGAAACCGGGTCCAGCGCCGAGGCAGGCTCATCCATCAGCAGCACCTCGGGGTCCACGGCCAGCGCCCGCGCAATGCACAGCCGCTGCTGCTGCCCGCCGGAAAGGCTCGCGCCCGACTTCTTCTTCAGCTCGTCCTTCACCTCGTCCCACAGCGCCGAGTTCTTCAGCGACTTTTCCACGATCTCGTCCAGCGCCCGCCGGTTGCTGTAGCCGTTCAGCTTCAGCCCCGCGGCCACGTTGTCGTAGATCGACATGGTGGGAAACGGATTGGGCCGCTGGAAGACCATCCCCACGCGGCGCCGTATCTCGACCGGATTGGCGTCTTCATAGATGTCCAGGTCGCCGATGCGCACCGTGCCGGTGACCCGCGCGATTGGGTTGGTCTCGTGCATGCGGTTCAGGCAGCGCACAAAGGTGCTCTTGCCGCAGCCCGAGGGACCGATCAGCGCCGTCACATGGTTGGCCGGTATGTTCAGGTTGATGTCCTGCAGCGTGTGGTTGGTTCCGTACCACGCATTCAGGTTGATTACCTCGATGCCGACGCCCACTTAGCTCGCTCCCTTCAAAACGCCGCGGCTGGTCACATAGCGCACCAGCGATACCGCTAGCACGATCAACACAATCAACACCAAAGCCCCCGCCCACGCCAGCCGGTGCCAATCGTCGTAGGGAGAGAGCGCATAGACGTAAATCTGCAAAGGCAGCGCGGCGATGGGCTCGTCCAATCTTGAACTCCAGCCCACGTTGCCGAAGGCGGTAAAGATCAGCGGAGCGGTCTCGCCCGCCACGCGCGCAAAGGCCAGCATACAGCCTGTGATGATGCCGGAAGAAGCCGTTCTGACCGTAATCGCCAGCACCGACCGCCAGTTGGGCACACCCAGCGCCAGAGCCGCCTCGCGCACCGCGTTCGGAACCATCAAAAGCATCTCTTCGGTGGTGCGGCAGACGGTGGGAATCATCATGATGCCCAGCGCCACTCCGCCCGAGAAGGCCGAAAAGTGCCCTTGCGGAACCACCACCAGCGAGTAAACGGCAATGCCCATCACAATCGAGGGAACGCCGTTGAGCACATCCGCGGTAAAGCGCACCGCGTTGGCTAGCTTGGTTCCGCGCCCGAACTCGGCCAGAAAGATGCCCCCGCTGATGCCCACAGGAATACCGATCAGACTGCCCACAGCCAGCAGAATTGCCGACCCGGCAATGGCGTTGGCCATGCCGCCGCCCGCCTCGCCCACCGGCTTGGGAACGTCGGTGAAGAAGGCCCAACTGAGCGAACTGGCCCCCTTGTAGACAAGGTAGATGAAGATAGCCACCAGCGGCGCCACCACCAACAGGGTCGAAAGCACCGCCAGACCGGTGGCCAAGCCATCGGTCAGCGTCCGTATCCGGGCCTTCAGTTTGTGTTCAGTCGGCAGTATGTGTTCTTCCACGCTGTTCCCTATTCCCTAACCCCTGATCTCTGACCCCTGTTCAGTGCGTCGACGCCGGCTCTCCGCGCGTAACCGCCCACACCAGCAGCCGGGCAAAAGCGTTCACGATGATGGTCACAATAAACAGCGCCAGTCCCAGCTCCATCAGCGCGCTCAGATGCAGATCGCCCGAGGCCTCGGCAAACTCATTGGCGATCACCGACGCCATCGAACTTCCATTGGCAAGCAGCGAGCGGTGAATCTCCGGGCTGTTGCCGATCACCATGGTCACCGCCATGGTCTCTCCCAGCGCGCGGCCCAGGCCCAGGATCACCGCGCCCACAATCCCGATGCGCGCGTTCCGCAGTACGCCCGTGCGGATCATCTCCCAGCGCGTTGCGCCCAGCGCCAGCACCGCCTCGCGCTGCGAGTGAGGCACCGCCGTCATCACCTCCCGCGTCAGCGAGGAGATGATGGGCAGAATCATAATGGCCAGAATCACGCCCGCCGCGACAAAGCCCAATCCGGTGGGATTGTCGTCGTTGAAAAAGCCCGTCCAGCCAAACAGTTGAATAAGCAGCGGATTCACGTGTTCCCTGAGCAGCGGCACCAGCACAAACACCGCCCACAGTCCATAAATCACGCTCGGAATGGCCGCCAGTAGCTCGGTGATGAAGGCCAGCGGACCGCGCAGCGCCTGCGGGCACATTTCGGTCAGGAACACGGCCACGCCAATGGCCAGAGGAACCGCCAGCAAAAGAGCCAGAAACGAGGACACCAGCGTGCCATACACAAACGGCAGCGCACTGAAATGCCCGTTCACCGGGTCCCAGTACATCGGCTGGTTGGTGTAGGTATCCAGGTACGCCTTGTAGAAGAAATCCAGGCCGAACTTTCCCCAGGCCAGTTGCGAACGTATCACCAACTCGGTGGCAATCAGCACCACAATGGCGAAGATGCTCAGCGCGCACAGCAGCATCAACCAGGAAAATCCGCGATCGGCGATCGCCGAGTTGCCGCGCGATAGCAGGAACGTGCGTATCGCCGAAACCTCGTACGGAGCCGCCTCCACCGGGCGCTGCCCGCCAGGAAGACTTGGTTCCGGCTGAAGCTGGGCTTGGGAGATGCGAATCTCAGGCACGTTAGCGATCACCTAAGATAGGCTACCGTCGCTATGTGAATGGCAGGTTACAACGCTGCAAAATCAAGCGCATACAACCGCAAAATCCCGCTTTCAGAAGGCCCCGACCGCCCATTGCTCTTCCACTCGGAGCCTCGGCCCGCAAATCCAGGCCCCGTAGAACGGACCACCCAGCCTCTTTTCCACCCCTGCGGCCAAAGGCCCCGCCGCGGCGGGCTGGCAACCCGCTGTCTTGAGCGAGAGCCGTTCGCCCGTAGCCATTCCGCAAACCCCAACTGCAAAATCGATTGAGCCGCCAGGAAACAGTGTTTTCCATTCATGGAAAACGTGTTACAACTCCAACATGGCAAAAGGAAAGAGCGCTGCGCCATCAGGGCACGTCAACCTTAGAATGCTCGCCGAGCATCTTGAACTCTCGCAGACCACCGTCTCCCTGGTCTTGAATAACTCCCCCTCCGCCAAGTCCATCCCCCCTGAGACCCGCAACCGGGTCATCGAAGCCGCCGAGCGGCTCAATTACCGCCCCAACTACTTTGCCCGATCCCTCCGCCAAAGCCGGTCGATGAGCGTGGGCGTACTGGCCCCGGACCTGAGCGAAGGCTACTTTACACGCGTCATGAGCGGCGTCGTCCAGGAGTTGACCGCCGCTCACTACTTCTACTTCACCGCCTGCCACGACTGGAAGCGCGAGCTCATCGAAAAGTACCCGCGCATGCTGGTGGAGCGCGCCGTAGATGGTTTTCTGCTCCTCAACACCTCGGCCGGCCACATCGCAGTGCCGGTTCCTGTAGTGGCCATCTCAGCCCACAGCCCGGTTGCAAACGTAACCAACATCGTCCTCGATCACCATCTGGCCGTGCAGCAGGCTCTCACCCACCTCCACGCGCTCGGCCACCGCCGCATCGCCTTCATGCGCGGCCCGCGCGCCATCCCCGATTCGGAGTTCCGTTGGGAGGCAATCCAGCAGGTGGCGCGGGAAATGAATATCAAACTCGACCCCGCGCTCGTCCTCCGCATCGACTCCGCCGGATGGTCCATGAAGGATGGATACCACCCCATGGCCCCCGAGATCGGCTACAAACCCATGCAGGCCCTCCTTAAGAAGACCCTCGGATTCACCGCTATCTTCTGCTTCAACGACATCGCCGCCATCGGCGCCATCCGCGCCCTCAAGGATGCCGGGCTCACCGTGCCCGGAGACGTCTCCGTGGTCGGCTTCGACGACGTTCAGTCCGCGGCCTACACCACGCCCTCGCTCACCACCGTCCGCCAGCCGCTGCTGGAGATGGGCAAGCGCGGCGCACAGGTCCTGCTCGAACGCATCGCCAACCGCGACAAAGAGTTCCCCGCCGAGATCGTCATGGCCCCGGAACTGGTCATCCGCGAATCCACCGGCCCGGCGCCCGCCAAACAGTAGGCCTGAGCGGTCGCCAGGCGCGCCAGGCTCAGCGGATGTTTGCGTTTCCAGCAAGAAGCACGTAAACTTGTGCTACACGGAAACATGTGCAAACATGAAAACTAACGTCACGTTGAAGATTGAGGCGAATTTGCTCCGGGAAGCCCGCGTTCTTGCCGCTGAACAAGGCTCCTCCATCAGCGCCTTGCTTGCGGCCCGGCTTGAACAGGCGGTTCGCGAGCGCAAGGGATACGATCAGGCGCGCCGAAGCGCCCTTGCAAGGCTACGGACGGGCTACGACCTGAACTGGACGCCCCCTCACTCACGGGATGAACTGCATGAGCGATAAATATTTCGTGGATACGAACATTCTGGTCTACGCGCACGACCGCTCCACGGGAGTTAAGTATCGGCGCGCCCAAGTGCTATTGGAACAGCTCTGGAATTCGGGCAAGGGTGTATTGAGCACCCAGGTTCTGCAAGAGCTCTGCATCAACCTTCGCCGCAAGGCCGGCAATCCCCTGCCGATGGATGAGGTCCGCCTGCTGATTCGCGAGTACTCAACCTGGGAGGTGGTTACGAACACCCCCGAGTCGGTCCTCAAGGCGCTGGACATCGAGGTGCGTTACAAGACGTCCTTTTGGGATGCGCTGATTCTACAAGCTGCCGAGGCTGCGGGCGCATCGATCCTCTACTCCGAGGACCTGGCAGCGGGACAACGCTACGGCTCGATTCTGGTTGTGAATCCATTGATTGATTCAGCGGCCCCGTAACGGAAACCCACGATCAATAGTGAGCTTCTGAGACCTGGGAAAGCACGAGCGGCTGATCCCTGACCCCTGTTCCCCGCTACTCCAGCATCTGCAAATCCAGCGGCTCTTCGAGCAGGTAGTCCTTGGCGCGGATTCCTTCCAGGGCGCGCTTGAGCGCCGACGACTTGCACGGCTCCACGGTCACCACAAACGGCAACGCGTGCTGGGGATAGCCGGCCTTTTGCATGATGGCACGAATGTTGATGCGCTCTTTGGCCAGCGCGCCGGTAATCTCCGCCACAATCCCCGGCCGGTCGTCGACCAGGAAGCGGATGTAATGCGGAACCTCGAACTCGCCATCCACGGTGGCCGCTGCCGCAGGAATCTCCACCCGCCGCGATCCGTGCGCCAGTGCCAGCAGGTCGCTCACCACCGCCACCGCCGTGGGATGCCCGCCTGCCCCGTGACCCGAAAAGACCACGTCTCCGCCGTAATGGCCGGAGACGATCACCATGTTCTCCGTGCCCCGTGACCATGCCAGCGGCGAATGCAGATCCACCAGCATCGGTCCCACGGTGGCCGCCACCGTGGCCGAAACTGTCCCGCCGGCCCGCTCGGCCCGCGCCAGCTGCCGGATGGTGCAGCCCAGATCCCGCGCATAGCTGAAGTCCACGGCTGAAACCGCCGTGATCGGCCGCGGCACAATCTCCTCCGGATCAACCTCCACACGTAGAGCCAGCCGCATCAGAATGGCCAGCTTGGAGCGCGCGTCAAATCCGTCCACGTCCTCGGTTGGGTCGGCCTCGGCAAACCCGCGCGCCTGCGCCTCGGCCAGCACCGTCGCGTACTCCGCGCCCTCCTCCATCTTGCTCAGGATGAAGTTGCAAGTACCGTTCAGGATGCCTTCAATGCGCTCGATCCGATCCCCGGCCAACCCCTGTTCCAGCCCCGGAATCACGGGAATTCCCCCCGCCACGGCGGCGCCATACTTCAGATGTCCGCCCCTGGCCGCGGCCAGCCGCTCCAGTTCCACGCCGTGATAGGCAATTAATTTCTTGTTAGCCGTGACCACGCTCTTGCCCGCATCAAGCGCCCTGCGCACCCAGCCGCCTGCCGGCTCAAGCCCGCCGGCCAGCTCCACCATCACATCCGCATCCGAGGCCAGCACCGCGTCGGCGTCCTCGCTCCACTCCACGCTCGCCGGCGTCCAGTCCACGCGCTTGCGCTCGACGCCCCGGTTGAATACGTGGGTCAGTTCCAGCCCCTGAGGCTTTTGCTCCACCAAAATCCGCGCTACCGAGCTGCCAACCGTCCCAAAACCAAAGATCGCGATGCGCAACGGGCGCCTGTTGCGGGGTTCGGCGCGGGACTCGACGCGGGACTCCCGCGCGGCCTGGGCGGATTGCTGTTGCGGCGATACGGACATATTCACTTCAGACACCGGCATTTCCTCTTATGAGCGGATGAAAACGCTTGATAACCCGATGATACCTGACTGCGGCCCGTCGATTGCCCGATGTGTGCCCCCGAAGCCGCTCTTCGTGCAGGCGGATTCTAGCCGTGGAGTTTGCAGATTATATTTGCAAGCGGAATATCATCAGAATCCATGGCTACCCTCTTCGAGAAACTCAACCTCAAGGATCATCAGGAAATCCTCGTTCTGCACGCGCCGGAGAGCTTCGAGCCGGAGCTCTCCCGCCTGCCCGTGATCACCATCCATCGCCACATCGAGTCCGTTCCCGAGATCCGCTTCTCACTCGCCTTCGTCACCCGCCAGAGCGAAGTGGACGCGCTCGTCCAACAAGTCGCCGCCCGCGCCAAAGGCGACGCCACCGTATGGTTCGCCTATCCCAAAGGCACATCGAAGAAATACAAGTGCGACTTCAACCGCGACACCGGCTGGACCGCTCTGAAGGCTGCGGGGTTTGACACTGTGCGCGCCGTCGCCATCGACGAGGATTGGACCGCGCTGCGCTTCCGCCGCAAAGAGTACATCAAGTCCCGTTGATGCATTTTCACCCTTACTTAAATCTGGGTGGGCGGATTCAAGGTACAAGTGCAACATTTCCGAAACAGGAGATGGTTGCATATGGCAAGAAGCTACGTTCATTTGGAGACACAGGAACGGGCCCTGATTGAGACGCAGTTGCGGTTGGGCAT